>Ga0075163_10007854_pt1 | contig 14083 bp, 16 predicted proteins | sample JI1023141ADNA_FD_71478 | JGI IMG/M metagenome (GOLD analysis project Ga0075163, IMG submission 71478) | Wastewater effluent complex algal communities from Wisconsin, to seasonally profile nutrient transformation and Carbon sequestration -... | ecosystem: Engineered > WWTP > Effluent > Algae...
GAGCACGGAGAAGGGTGTCGCCTGTCGCGCGATCGATCCCTCGGGCAACGGCGTCGGCAACCAGAAGACGATCGCCACCGAGCTCGCCGTGGCGTTCGCCGTCTCCGCCACGCCCGTCGGCGACAAGTTCGCGGTGGCCTGGAACTCGACGAACCCGGCCAACACCACCAAGGGCGCGGTCGTCGACACCCAGTGCAACGTCAGCGGCCTGACCACGGTCTCGACGGTGGCGGGCACGCTCGGCGCGATCCGGCCCTCGATCGCGAGCAACGCCGATCGGATCCTCTACACCTGGACGCTCGACGACGCCGCACGTACCCGCGTGATGTCCAGCACCAACACGCCGGTCTCGTCGGATCTCACGCTCGTCGCCGCCACCACCACGGAGACCGTCGAGTTCACGCACGCCACCAAGCTCGGCGCCGGCTTCGGCGTGTTCGTTCGCTGGGCGTCCATCCCGTCGACGGCGCCCGGCAAGATCGAGCTCTACATCCTCAACAACGCCGGCATCCGGCAGGGCACGCCGATCCTGATCACCGACAAGACGTCGAGCACGTTCGACAGCGCGCAGGCGTTCTCGGTGACCACGCGTGCCGAGGACGGCCTGATGCTCGTCGTCTGGCACACCTGCCAGGCGATCGCCGACGACAGCGGCTGCGGTGTGTTCGGCCGGTTCGTCGGCGCCGATGGCAACCCGATCGGCGCCGAGTTCAGCGTCCCGACCACCACGCAGATGGACCAGACGGATCCCTCGGTGATCGCCCTGCCCGGCGCGTTCGCCGCGATGTGGAAGGACGAGAGCCTGCAGGCTCCCGATATCGCCGGCTCGGCCGTGCGCGGTCGCGTGATCTACTCGACCACCACGGGCGGTGCGCCGAGCTCGAAGCCCGCACCCCGCGCCGTGCTCCCGACGATCGAATTCTGATCGGGCCCCCCAGGTGCGCGAGAAGCACGCCGCACGTTGGGGTCACGCTCCCCCCTCTAGGTGCGCGAGATGATTGGGCGTCTGGCGCGAAGCGTACAAACCGCTCGAACTGCGAGCTACAGGCGAATGGAGCCATTCTACGTGGGTTTGTACGCTTCGCGCCGAGCGCCCAATAATTTCAGCACGATGGAGGGGGGGAGCGTGACCCCATCTGGCAGACGCGATCAAGACGCGGCGAGCGCTCACGCTCACGCTGGAATCAATCAACGCGGCGCTCCTCAGCGAGCGGGATGATGACGAGCGAGCGCTAGGCTTCTTCGTCGGCGCGGTGATCGATGCCGAGCGCGCGCATCTTCTTGTAGAGGTGGCTGCGCTCCAGCTGGAGCTCGCGCGCGGTGTTCGAGACGTGGTGATCGTTGGCGTCCAGCGCGGCCATGATGATCTCGCGCTCCGCCGCGGCGACCAGATCCTTGAACGGCGTGCCGCGCGAGAACTCGGCCTTGACCGCCTTGACCCGCGGCAGCGCGTCGCCGACGTCGGCCTCGGTGATCACCTCCGCATCGCCCGTCAGGATCGCGAGGCGCTCCACGACGTTCTTCAGCTCGCGCACGTTGCCCGGCCACTCGTGCTGCATCACCAGCGTCATCGCGCTCGGCGCGAGCTTCTTGAGCCGGCGGCCGTTGTCGGAGCACACCTGCTCGAGGAAGTGCTCGACCAGCTGCGGGATGTCCTCGCGACGGCCGCGCAGCGGCGGCAGCTCGATCGGCACCACGGCGAGTCGGTAGTACAGATCTTCGCGGAACCGGCCGGCGGAGATCTCGGCCGGCAGATCCTTGTTGGTCGCGGCGACCACGCGGACATCCACCTTGATCGTCTCGCCGCCACCGACGCGCTCGAGCTCGTTCTCCTGGAGGACGCGCAGCACTTTTGCCTGCGCACTCGGGTTCATGTCGCCGATCTCGTCGAGGAACAGCGTCCCGCCGTCAGCGAGCTCGAACTTGCCGCGGCGCTGCTGGGTGGCGCCCGTGAACGCGCCCTTCTCGTGTCCGAAAAGCTCGCTCTCGATCAGCTCCGACGGGATCGCCGCGCAGTTGAGCTTCACGAACGGGCCGTCGACGCGTTTGCTGTGCTCGTGGACTGCGCGGGCGACGAGCTCCTTGCCGGTGCCGTTCTCGCCGGTGATCAGCACGCGACCGGTGGTGGGGGCGGTCTTCGCGACCTTGTCGAAGATCGCGCGCATCGCGGCGCCCCTGCCGATCATCGCGAAGTCGGTCGCGACGCGGCCTCGCAGCTTCTGGTTCTCGTTGCGAAGTTTTGCGAACTTGAGCGCGTTCTCGACGGTGAGCAGCAGCTTGTCACCCGACAGCGGCTTCTCGACGAAGTCGTGCGCACCACTTTTGGTCGCCTGAACGGCCGTCTCGATCGTGGCGTTGCCCGACATCATGACGACGACGGTGTCCGGGCTCGCGACCCGGATCTTGGGTAGCGTCTCGAGGCCGCTCTCGCCGGGCATCATCACGTCGAGCAGGACGAGATCGATGTCGTGCTCTCCGACCTTCGCGAGGCCGAGCGCCCCGTTGCCCGCCACCTCGACGGCGTACCCCTCGATCTCGAGGGCGCGACGCACCGTGGTCAGGATGTTCGGTTCGTCGTCGATGACGAGGATGGTGCTGCGCGCCACGGCTCGAAACGTACCACTTCCGTTCAATTGACTCCGGTGCCTGCGGCCTTTAGGTTCCAACCATGAGAGTCGGTCCGATCCTCGTCGCTGCGGCCGGCATGTTGATCGGCCTCGCGGTCAGTTGCAGTGATCCGCCCAAGAAGCCCGGCTGCAAGGGTGACAAGGACTGCAAGAACGGCCTCGTCTGCTCCGAGAACAAGTGCGTCGAGTGCAAGGACGACGGCCAGTGCAAGGACGGCAAGAAGTGCAAGGCCAACGCCTGCGTCGTCGAGCCCGAGTGCACCAAGGATGACCAGTGCACGCTGGGCAAGGTCTGCCAGGCCGGCAAGTGCAAGCCGTGCGCGGCGGACTCCGAGTGCGGCGTCGGCGGCAAGTGCGAAGCGGGCGCCTGCAAGCGCGCGAACAAGTGCAAGACCGAGACGGTCGGCGTGGACTGCGCCGACGACGAGGACTGCGTCGACGGCTTCTGCAAGAAGGCCGGACAGGCCACCAACCCCGGCGATGTCGGATGCACCCTCGCCACGGTCTACTTCGGCTTCGACGAGGCGAACATCCAGCCGAGCGAGCGCGACCGGCTCGACGCGAACGGCAGCTGCCTCGAGAAGAACAAGCCGAAGCCCGTGATGGTCATCGGGCACACCGATTCGTCGGGCACCGAGGAGTACAACATCGCGCTGTCGGAGCGCCGCGCGCAGGCGGTCGCCGACTATCTGTCGCGCCTCGGCATCGATCCGGCGCGCATGCAGGTGGTGCCGAAGGGTGAAACCGCATCGACCGGGCTCGGCGACGACAAGGATCGGCGCTGCGAGTTCGGATGGAAGTGATCTCATGAAGCGCGCACTGTTCTGTTTGCTCCTCACGGGGTGCTTCTGGGCCACCACCAAGAGTGAGGGCGAGAAGCTCCGCAAGGACGTCAACAACCTCCAGACCGGGCTCGGTGGCAAGCAGGCCGAGCTCGACAGCAAGATCGCCGAGCTCAACAAGGTGCTCGACGACGCCACCAAGATCCTCAAGCGCAACAGCGCCGATCTCGGGGCGGATCTCGACGGTCTCCGCCGAGACGTCCAGGCCGCCACCGGGCTGGTCGCCGCGCTGACCAACCAGTTCAACGAGCTCAAGACCGGGTTCGACAGCTACAAGAAGCAGAACGACGCGCGCCTCGACTCGCTCGAGCAACGGCTCGGTCAGCTCGAGAGCGGCAAGCCCGGCGCCAACAGCTCGCCCGAGGATCTCTGGAAGCTCGGCTCGCAGGCGTTCGAAGCCGGTCGCTACAACGACGCTGTCGAGATCTTCAAGCGCCTCCACACCAGCTTCCCCACCCACGACCGCGCCGACGACGCGATCTACTTCAAGGGGCAGTCGTATACGAACCTCAAGGACTGGGAGAAGGCGATCGGCGCCTACCAGCAGCTCAACGAGAAGTTTCCCGACGGCGCGCTGACGGACGACGGGCTGTACTTCGCCGCGCTGGCGGCGCAGCAGCTCAAGCAGTGCGGCGAGGCCCGCGCGTACATCTCGATCATCAAGACCAAGCACCCGAAGTCGAACGTGCTCAGGCAGGCCAACGACCTCGATACCAAGCTCAAGAACGACGCGAAGAACAAAGCGAAGTGCGCCGCCTGATCGCGGTGCTCACGGTTCATCGCGCCGAGCTGGAGCGCTTTCGCGACTACGAACGTGCCGCCGCTCGCATCATGGCGAAGCACGGAGGCGCGATCGAGCACGCCTACGAGCTCGCCAGCGACGGCGAAACGCTGCGCGAGCTTCACGTCGTGCGGTTCCCGACCGACGAGGCGTTCGACGCCTATCGCGTGGATCCGGAGCTCGCGGCTCGTGCTGCGGAGCGAGCGCGGGCCGTGATCTCGACGGAGATCTGGCCGGCGACGGAGCTGCCTCCGTACTGACTACTTCTTGGGCGCGTCGAGGAGCTTGCCGCCGAGCTTCACGAACTGCTCGACCGCGTCCGCCTTGAGCTCGTACTTCGGCGCCAGCTTGGTGTGGCACTGGTTGCAGCTCTTGAGCTTCTTCTCCTTGTTCCAGGCCTGCATCACGGCCTTCGCTTCCTTCTGGCCGCCCTTCTCGCAGGCGTTCTTCACGAGCTCGGTCTTGTACTCCTTCTTCACGCAGTCGTTCTTGGCCTTGTCGTCAGCGGTCGAGCTCGACATCGAGGCGAAAGAGAGGGCACCGACGATGGCGGCGAGAGTTGCGAACAGACCGAGCTTTGCCATGGGGCGAAATCCTTGTCGTGAGCGTGAAGAGCGAGGGGTGAGACGGGCGTCGCGCGGCGGAATTCAGCCGGGGCGAGACACCCGGCGACATTCTGCATAACCTTGGATTCCCGAGCAATCTTCCGCGGCTACCGGATGCACTCCCGCCCTCAGGAGCGGAGAAATGCCCCGGCCGCACGTGCAGGATCTGCGGCGTCGTTGACCGCCGAGATCGCGCAGATCGCGGCCGCGCCGGTGGCGTACAGCGCGGACACCTGCGCGGCGGTGATGCCGCCGATCGCGACGATCGGCACCGTGGAGGCCGCCACCGCGGCGCGCAGTCCGTCGAGGCCCTGCACGGCGTCGGGGTTCTCCTTGGTCGACGTCGCGAACACCGGACCGAACCCGAGGTAGTCGGCGCCCGCGGCACACGCGATGCGCACCTGATCGAGATCGTGGGTCGACACGCCGACGAACAAGCGAGCTCCCGCCAGTCGTCGGGCCTCTTCGATCGGCAGATCGGTCTGCCCGAGATGCACGCCATCGGCACCGACGATCAGCGCGATGTCGACGCGGTCGTTGATGACGAGCGGGATGCTCGCCTCGTCGCAGACGCGTCGCGCCATCCGCGCGACACGCACGAGCTCGTCGGTGTCGAGGCGTCGACCTCGTGGCTTGAGGCGGACCTGCAGGCAACACGCGTGCTGCGCGAGCTGGCGCGCGAGCGCTTCCTCGTCGCGATCGAGGATGGCGTAGAACCCGTGGAGATTGGGGCGTGGCACGTGTCAAACAGAAGCAGATGTGGAGCTGCGCGTTCACGCAGCCGGTTCGCACGATTACGCGAAGCTGCCGGCCGTTCGCAAGCTTGGGTGATCACCGATTCCAGCGCAACTTCACCGAGTGCCTCGAGAAGGCACCCACCAACACGGCCACCACGCTACGTGTCGCTCAGCGCATCTGGAGCTCGAGCTGCTCGAGCTCGCGGGCCTTGTCGCGAAGCGCGGCCGCCTTCTCGAACTCGAGATCTGCCGCGGCCTGCTTCATCTCGCCTCGCAGCTTGTCGATCGCGCTGCGCAACGAATCGAGGTTGTCGATCTTCGCGATCGACATGTCGAGCGCCGCGATCTGAGAGCGCTGGCCCTTCTTGGGCATCGGCTCCGCGGGTTGCACGTCGAGGATCGTGTGCGTCGTCGAGCGCGGGACGATGCCGTGCTGCTTGTTGTACGCCTCCTGCACGACGCGCCGCCGTCTGGTCTCGCCCACCGCGAGGCGGATCGACTCGGTGTCCTTGTCGGCGTAGAGCAGCACGCGACCGTGGAGGTTTCGCGCGGCGCGCCCGATCGTCTGGATCAGCGAGCGCTCGGATCGCAGGAAGCCTTCCTTGTCCGCGTCGAGGATGCCGACCAGCGAGACCTCCGGGATGTCGAGACCCTCGCGAAGCAGGTTGATGCCGACCAGCACGTCGAACTCGCCGCGCCGGAGATCGCGGATGATCTGGATGCGCTCGAGCGTGTCGATGTCGCTGTGGAGGTACTTCACCTTGACGCCGATCTCTCGGTAGTACTCGGTGAGGTCCTCGGCCATCCGCTTGGTCAGCGTGGTGACCAGCACGCGATCGCCCTTCGCCGTGCGCTCGCGGATCTCGGCGAGCAGATCGTCCACCTGATGGGCGACCGGCCGCACCTCGACCTCGGGATCGAGCAGGCCGGTGGGCCGGATGATCTGTTCGACCACCACGCCCTTCGCCTGCTGGAGCTCCCAGTCCGCCGGCGTCGCGGAGACGTACACCGCGCGCCGCGCACGCTCGAACCACTCGTCGAAGCGCAGCGGGCGATTGTCGAGCGCGCTGGGGAGCCGGAACCCGAACTCGACGAGCGTCTCCTTGCGCGAGCGATCGCCCGCCGACATCGCGCCGATCTGCGGCACGGTCTGGTGCGACTCGTCGATCACCATCAGGAAGTCGTCGCCGAAGTAGTCGATCAGCGTCGGCGGCGGCTCGCCGGCCGTGCGCTGCGTCAGGTGGCGCGAGTAGTTCTCGATGCCCGAACAGAACCCCATCTGCTCGATCGATTCGAGGTCGTACATCGTGCGCTGCTCGAGCCGCTGCCGCTCGAGGAGCTTGCCCTGCTCGCTCATGACTTTGAGCTGCTCGGCGAGCTCGGTGCGGATCGAGGTGACCGCCTTCTTCATCGTCTCGTCGGGCGTGGCGTAGTGCGACGCCGCGAAGATCACCGCGCGATCCAGCTTTCGCTTCAGCCCGCCGCGCAGCGGATCGATCTCCGAGATCGCCTCGACCTGATCGCCCCACCACTCGATGCGCACCGCCGTGTCGGCCTCGTACGCCGGGAACACCTCGACGGTATCGCCGCGGACGCGGAACGTGCCGCGGTGGAAGTCGATGTCGTTGCGCTCGTACTGCAGCTCGACCAGGCGCCGGAGCACCGCATCGCGATCGATCGCGGTCCCGACGTCGATCTCCGCCGTCATCGACGCGTAGGTCTCGCGCTCGCCGATGCCGTAGATGCACGACACCGACGCGACGATGATGACGTCCTTGCGCGACAGCAGCGCGAACGTCGCCGCGTGCCGCATCCGATCGATCTCCTCGTTCACGATCGAGTCCTTCTCGATGAACGTATCGGTGGTCGGGACGTACGCTTCGGGCTGGTAGTAGTCGTAGTAGCTGACGAAGTAGTGGACCGCGTTGTTCGGGAACAGCTCCTTGAACTCGCCGTAGAGCTGCGCCGCGAGGATCTTGTTGTGCGCGATGATCAGCGTGGGCTTGCCGATCTCCGCGATCACGTTCGCGACCGTGAACGTCTTGCCGGAGCCGGTGATGCCGAGCAACACCTGCGCGTGCTCGCCGCGCTTGATGCCGTCGACCAGCTCGTTGATCGCCTTGGGCTGATCGCCCGCCGGCTGGTACTTCGACACCAGCTTGAAGGTCTGCTCGGTTGCCTTCGGGAGCTCCCGCGGTGCGTCCTCCGCGCGCTTCGCCTTCTTGCTGCGATACGTGGTCGGCACGGTCGGCACTCTAGCTCGATTCATCGACACGGCCGGGGTCCCCGAACAGGCGGTGCGAGATGCGCGAGCCAGAGCCACCAGGGTTTCACCGGCGCCGGTGGTTTCGTTTTCATGGGTAGAGCTTGGAGGTATCAGGTGACAGCCTTCTGTCAGGTTTGTGTGCTACGCGTTCAAGCATGCGAAAGAAGTCCCGTTTGTTCGCGATCGCCGAGGCGTTGCGGGCGCGGCGCACCGGCGTGACCGCGCAGCAGCTCGCGGATCGCTTCGGGGTGACGCTGCGGACGATCTATCGCGACCTCGAGTCGCTGCAGGACGCCGGCATGCCGATCAAGGCAGATCGCGGGCGCGGCGGCGGCTACGCGCTCGACATGCACTACCAGCTGCCACCGGTGAACTTCACCGCGCGCGAGGCCGCGCTGCTGGTCGCGCTGTGCCGGCTCGCCACCGAGCAACGCCTGATGCCGTTCCCGTCGATGATCGAGAAGGCCGCCGACAAGGTTCGCGCCGCGCTCACCACGTCGGCGCAGCGCGAGCTGTTGCAGCTGGTCTCGCAGCTCCAGCTGATCGGCGTCCCCTCGCTCCCGATCCCGTCGGCAGTCCGCGATGCGATCGAGACCGCGTGGTTCGAGTCGCGCGCGCTGCGGATCGTCTACCTGAAGTCGAAGTGGCAGCTCAGCCCGCGCCACGTGCGCATCCGCAACCTGGTGTTCGATCGCCAGGTCACGCTGCTCAACTGCGTCGATCTCGAGACCGGGGAAGATCGCCAGTTCCGCCTCGACAAGATCCAGTCGGCGACGGTGCTCGACTCGAACCCGAGCTAGCCACCCGACCTACGCGGTGTCACCTGACACGAGGCAGCAACGCCGCGCGCGCTCCGGTCGCGTCGAGCCTCGCCGCGGCCTCCAGCGCCTCGACGTACGGCAGATCGCTGCGAACCTTCGCTGGCTTGGGCGCGTCGACCAGATCCTTCGCCTCCTTGAGCCCATACCCGGTGAGCTCGCGAATGGTCCTGATCAACGGGATCAGGGTCCGGCCGGTTTCGACCAGCACGACATCGCACCGCCGCGTCACCACCGCGAGCCACTGCGGATCGAGTTGCTGCATCAGCTCGATGAATCTCGTCGGGTCGACGTACATGTTCGCCTCGAGCCGGAGGTATTCCGCGCGCGGATCCCCGCGCTGCTCGAGCCAGTCCGCGTAGACCGCACGCGCGTCGGCGTCGTCGTTGTTCGCGAGGATCGCCGCGAGAAAGGGCTGCTCGAGATCGTCCGCCACCCAGTCACGCTAGCGCATTCATCACTCGTCCGGCGTGACAACACCACCTCCACAACCACCCACGCTCGACATCACCGCACGCAGCATTGTTGTGAGCGCTCGAGCCGAGCCGGATCTCGGACGACCCGTGGTGTTCGGCGGCGCGTACCAGCCTGTCTTGTGTCGGTCGCTGACCTCGGTGCCCGACCACGCCGCGACGCTCGCGATGATCGCCGCAAGGAACGTGTGCTCGGGATCGCCACGCCATTCACGCTGGCGCATTCATCACTCGTCCGGCGTGACAGCTCGCGCTGCTCGCGCACGAAGGGGCAGCTCCACAGCAGCCAGCCCGTCCCGTACACCCCGGCGACACCAACGAGCACCGAGGTCGATAACGCTTCACCGCTACCGTCCTGCTATCCAAGCTCGACATCACAGCACGCACGCAGCATCGCCGTGAGCGCCTCGAGCCGAGCCAGATCTCGGATGACCACGCCGCGACGATCTCCGCGCGCGACCGCGTCGATCAGCTCCTTCGCTTCCTTGAGTCCGCTGCCGGTGCACTCGCGCACGGCCTTGATGGCGTCGAGCCGACGGCCGGGGTCGACACGCGTGATCCACAGGGTCGGGTCTCGCGGCAGCGAGCCAGGCAGCCACGGACTCGGGAAGCCGTGCCCCTCACTGACATGAGGAAGCAGCGCGGTGCGCGCTCCTGCAGCGGTGAGCTTCGCCGCGAGCTCCTGCGCCTCGGCGTAGGGCAGATCGCGCCGGACCTTGATGGGCAGGCTCGACTCGACCAGATCCTTCGCGTCCTTGAGCCCGAGCCCGGTGAGCTCGCGAACGGTCTTGATCAACAAGATCTTGCTGGACCCGGTCTCGACCAGCAGCACGTCGCAGCGCCGCGTCACCATCGCGAGCCACTGCGGAGACAGGTGCTGCATCAGCGCGACGAATCTCGCCGGGCCGGCGTACAGCAACGCCTCGAGCCGGAGGTACTCGGCGCGTGGATCGCCGCGCTCCTCGAGCCAGTCCGCGTACACCGCCCGCGCCTCCGCGTCGTCGGGGTTGGCGGTGATCGCGGCGAGGAACTTCTGCTCGAGCTCGTCGGTCACGTTACCGACGACGATACAGCATGCGCCAGATCGGCAGGCCGGTCGCTTCGGCGTTCTCCTCGCGCCACGACCTCACGCCGTACGGATTGCCCCCGCGCCAGAACGACCACTCGCCCGCGGCGTTGTCGAACCGCTCGTCACCGTCGAACGTCTCCATCGAATCGATCGCGATGTCCCAGACATCGGTCTGCACGAACAGATCGGCGCCCGGCCGCAGCGAGTCCGCGATCCGATCCGCGAGCGTGGCGTCGACCATGCGGCGATCGTGATGCTTCCGCTTGAACCACGGATCCGGAAAGTTCACGTAGACGCGCTCGACGCTGCCGGGCTTGAAGATCGTCCCCATGTGGTGCTGCGCGTGACAGAACACCGCGTGGACCGGCACGCCGCTCGCGCGGGCGCGGCGGTTGACCTCGAGAGTCCACTCCTCGCGGATCTCGAGCCCGACGTAGAGGCGCGACGGATCCGCGGAGGCACGCTCGAACAGGAACTGCGCGTCGGCGCATCCGACCTCGACCTCGACGAGCCGATGATCGAGCGGCGGGAGCTCGCCCTTGAACTGCTCGAAGTGGATCTGGTTCGGATTGACGTGCTGCCGGATCCGCATGCGTCACCAGCGCGCGTCGAGTGCCACGTACCCGAACTGGCGGACGTTGAGCGGCGACTCGAGCGCGTCGAGCTCCGCGCGATTCACCCAGCGAAACGCGCCGAACTCGTCGTTCGGAACGACCTCGGCATCCGCCGCGACCTCCGCGACGAACACGAAGTTCAGGTGCAACCCCTTGGAGCCCGCCTGGTGCTCCTCGTACCCGATCAGCCCGGCGGGGACGCCGTCGAGCGCGTCGGTCAGCGCGGGGAACGTCGCCGTCATGCCGGTCTCCTCGCGGAGCTCCCGGATCGCGGCCTCGAGGGGCGTCTCCCCGGCCTCGAGCTCACCGCCGATCGGCAGCCAGGTCTTCAGGCGGCGGTGCTCGATCACCAGCACGCGATCGCCGCGCCGCGCGTAGACGGCCACGCTGAAGGCTCGACGGACTTCCATCCGCGAGGAAATACCTCGAAATCTAGAATGGTGCGAGCACCTCGAACGCGATCGCATTCGACGCCTGCTCGTTGACGGTCACGACGATCTCCGACGAGCCGACCTCCGCCTGCGACGGAATCTCGATCACGGCGTGATCCTCGGCGTACTCGATCACGGTCGCCAGCACGACCGGGAGCGCGAGGCCGATCTGGATCTTGCCGCCGGCGGTCTCGCAGTTGCCCGCGCACAACCGCTCGCCGGTGAGGGTGACGCGTGCACCAGGTGGTGCGGCGGCGGGTGCCACCGACGTCAACCTCGGGCCGCGATCATCGGCGCAGCCGACGAGGATCGCGAGCCAGACGACGATCCGCATGCCGTACCATCGCTGCGTCCTCAGTCGTGCGCAAGCGCGATGCTCGCGCTGCTCAGCTCGTGAGGATCGGGCAGCACGGCCGTGAAGATCTGCGCCTCGCGAGGCACCTGCGCGGTGCTCGTGCGCTTCCTGGCGAACAACCGAACACGAAACGAACGACGCGACGGGGACCAACGTCCGATCAGCAGCATGTGAATTCTCCAGGGTGGGGTGAGCGAGCAGCGGTTGCCGCCCGTCACCTGATCGAGTCGTCAGGCGCCGGCTCGTTACCGGCGACTGTCGTAGAGCACTCGATGTGCCACGACAAGACGTGACATCCCGAGGAGTTAGCTCACTCGAGAACGTGCGCGCACGCGGGCCGCACGTTCGAGTTCCCTACAGACCTCCGTTGCACGCTCCCCGATGACCACGTAGGGTCCGGCCGTATTCGCATGGTTAGCATCGGCACGGTTGATCTCCCCGATCGGATGGAACGCGATCGGTACTTCCGCGAGCTCGCGTATCTCGAGCTGTCGATGCTCCACGCCGGCCCGGTGAAACCATCGTCGCTGACGAAGTGGAAGGCCGCGGTCCCGCCGAAGTCGATCGGGCTCGTCGCGCCGTGGGTGCTGACCGACAAGACGCCGCCCACCGCGCCTCGGCTGTGGGAGCACGACGCCACCGTCGGCGCGTTTCGCGAGAGTGGTCCCGCGAAGCTCGCGCTCGTCGCCTATCAAGCCGCGCTGACCGAGCTCGAGGCAGCCTGTGCAATCTTTCGCTCGCCGAACCTGTTCGCACCGTCGGCGGCCAACCGCGACACGCTGAAGAAGTTCTTCACCGAGATCGTCGCGCCCGAGACGCTCGACGTCCCGATCGTGTGGATTCCGGACGGCTTGTGGGAGCCGCTCACGGCCCTGACGTTCGCCGGCGAGCTCGGGATCACGTGCGCGTTCGACCCGATGGTCCGCGAGCCAGGACTCCCGCCCGAGATCTATTACGACCTCGACGTCGAGAGCCTGTATCTACGGATCTCCGGCCTAGGTCGCGCAGGCGCGATCCGGTCGGAGCATCAAGAAGATCTCGCCATGCTGATCGAAAGCTACGGCTCCATCCCCGTCACCGTAGCTTTCGATTCCCCCCAGCGCTGGCAAGACGCTCGTAATCTCAAGAAGCTGCTCGCGTCATCCTCGTCCGAATCCCCCGACTCGGACGACGACGACGACAGCTCGGAAGCCTAGAAGACGAACGTCGCCGTTGGAATCGGCAGCTCGCCGGTCTTCTTCGGCAGTTCGATGATGTTTCGCGACGACCGACGTTCGACCATTTGAATGATCGGCTCGGACTTCCTGGTCGACGGGACTGCCACCGTCTTCTTCGTGCGATTTCCGTTTCCGCTGCCCTTACGCGCCGCAGGGCGCGCCGTCATCACCTTGGATCGCATTCAATTTCCCCCAAGCTCTGAGTGTATGAAGCCTACTGATCCGCCAATTCGACTGTCAATGTAGGCAATCTGATTCCTTTACTTGTGTGCGGTTTCTCGCATATAAACCGGCGGCGCTTTCTCAGGAGTTACGAAGATTTATGGATGCTAAGGCGGAGATCGAGGTGGTGGTTCTGTCCGATGCGTTTCTGACAGCGGCCGTCGATCTGATGGCGCTCGTCGTGCTCGGCGATCCGAGCAAGGACGCAGTGTTCAAATCAGCAGACCAAGCACTCGGTGGCGTGCTCGCCGAGGTCGCGAAGTCGGAGCAGTTCGAGGGCAAGTCCGGCCAGACGATCAGCGTTCACACGCACGGTCGCCTCCCCGCGAAGCGCTTCATGGTGCTCGGTGGTGGCTCGCGCAGCGAGTTCACCAACGCCGGCATTCGCGATCTCGCGGCGACCGTCGCGCAGGCGGCGAACAAGGTCGGCGCGGCTGCGGTCGCCGTCCTCGTTCCCAACCTCGGCGCAAATCGCGAAGCGATCATCGTGCAGCTCGCTGCCGAAGGCGTCGTGCTCGGCACGTACAAGTTCGGTCGCTACTTCACGAGCGACGATCACAAGCGTCCCACGGCGCTCAAGAAGTTCGGCATCGTCGTCGACGCGAAGGGCACCAAGCTCGCCGCCGGTCGCAGCAAGGCCCTCGCCGCCGCGATCACCCGCGGCAAGACGATCGGCGCCGCGGTCAATCACGCGCGCGATCTGATCAACGAGCCCGCCGCCGAGGTCACGCCGTCGGCCCTCGCCGCCGATGCGCAGGCGATCGCGAAGCGCCACAAGGGCTCGCTGTCGGTCACCGTCCTCGACGCGAAGAAGTGCGCCGAGCTCGGCATGGGCATGTTCCTCGCCGTCGGCCAGGGCAGCGATCAGGAGCCCAAGTTCATCCACATGATCTACAAGCCGGCGAAGAAGCCCAAGAAGAAGATCTGCTTCATCGGCAAGGGCATCACCTTCGACTCGGGCGGGTACTCGCTCAAGCCATCGCAGGCGATGGAAGACATGAAGGTCGATATGTCGGGCGCCGCCGC
>Ga0075163_10007855_pt1 | contig 14082 bp, 13 predicted proteins | sample JI1023141ADNA_FD_71478 | JGI IMG/M metagenome (GOLD analysis project Ga0075163, IMG submission 71478) | Wastewater effluent complex algal communities from Wisconsin, to seasonally profile nutrient transformation and Carbon sequestration -... | ecosystem: Engineered > WWTP > Effluent > Algae...
GCATCTTCAGCCGACGAGGGAAAAAGCGCCATAACTGCGTCGCCGATATATTTGTCGATAAACCCGTGGTGGTCCCTGATCACGGGCCCCACTTTGTCGAGATATGAATTAATGAAGTCGAAGTTTTCTTTCGGCGTCATCTTTTCTGAAAGCGAAGTGAAACTGCGTATGTCAGAGAACAGCACAGCCATATCGCGCTGAACCTGGTCTCCGAGGTTAACGTCAAGAATGCTCGCCTTGTCGAGCATCTTCAGAAACTCGAATGGCACAAAGCGCCGCGACGCAGCATTAAATTTCTCGAGATTTTCATTCAGTTCTTCGGTTTCGTCGTGAAGGCGCACGAAACGGTTCGCCAGCACAAGCGCCATCGAAAGAATAAAGAAAATAAATACGTAAGTCAGAAGCGGAGGCAGGTTAATTTTGGCCTGCCCGCTCAAGATGTCGAGAAACATCGTCACGAGAAGAATGATGAAGCTCACGCTCATGATGATAGCATCTTTATTCTTACGCACCACCTCGCGTATGAGCACGATCGCCATACCCACGATATAAATCAACCAGACATACGTGACGACGTTATTCTGAAGGTGGTCCCATGTTTTGACGTCGTTGCTGAGGCACACCGCGAGGGCAACGCCGGCAATAATCGCATTGGCAGTGTATGCTGCAAGATCGAGAACTTTGACCCACAAACCTGGTTTTGGCTTATAGTAATTTCTGATAAAATAATAGAAGCTCGGTACGAGTAAGAACAGCGCAAGATATTGCATGCGCTTCCAGAAAAAAAGTTTCAAACCGTATTCATATTTTATCTGCGTGTGCAATCCGCTGTAGAATACGAGCGCAATGGCAAAAATGGCAAAATAGAAATTCTCGCGTTCATTTCGGCGGCGAATAAAGAAGAGAAGAAAGTAGAGGCCGAAGGTCAGGTAAGCCACCAAGGCGAGCGAACTCCACAGGTTTTCGAGATAATAGGCGCCATAGAGCTTATCTGCGGGACCTATCTCAATGCGGTCGCGGTAGATGCCCGATTCTTTGTCGAGTACGCCTTGCACGTCGACGATCAGGTCATTCGTGCCCGCGCGCAAGAGGCCGGCTGGTATGGCATAAACCCGTACCTTGTCATAGGCCTGCGGTTCGCTGCTCGCAAAGTCACCGGTCGCCGCGATGAGGCTGCCGTTGAGGTAAACACGGTCGCGGTCGTTGATTTCACCAATGCGTATGGCGAAAGGTAATGTCGGCACGATCGCCAGTTGAAACTGCAGCACATAGTGTGCAGGTTCGAGTCCGCTGATGCCCAGCTGCGGCGCAAGATTCGCCGGCACTCTCACAGCCGTGTAAGGCGGCGCTGTGAAGCTTTCGGCAGCTTTCAACTTTCGCGAAATATTCTGGGTAGTGTAAAAACCGCGTTTGGCAAGCCAGTTATGCCCCTCGGCCGAATTCAGGGGGGTAACTCTTTCAGGTGCCGCAGTCGGCGCCCCGGCGAAAAGTTTTGCTGTGCCGAGTGCTGTCAGAGTCGCAATAAGAAGAAATCTATTTGGCATGGCTGATCTCCCCCGATTGGCTCTTTATGAAGGCGGCGATCGCATCGCTGATATTGTCTTTTTCGGTATTGACGTGCATCACCATCGTCGTGTGGTCTGCACCGGGTATCGTTGCGAATTTCACCTGCTGCAGATTGTTTGCGGCAAATTCTGCCAGGTATTTTTGCCGCTGTTGCAGCAGAAAGTCGTCATCTTTTTCACCGAATAGAAGCAAAGCGGGCGGCGACCCTGTTCGAACATGCGTTGCCGGTGATTGCTGCCGGTCGGTTTCACCTTTGCCAAAAAATGGCGTTGTCAGGCTCGCGTTGAACTCTTGGTCTTTTGACGCGCGCATATGCGCAATATCAAGAATGGGCGATAGCGCGACGGCACCCCTCGCAGTCGCCGCGTTTGGCCCCCACAGCACCATCAGTGCAAGGTGACCACCTGCAGAGTGGCCACCTAAAAATATCTGTTGAGGATCTATGCCGTACAGCGCAGCTTTTTCCCTGATGAAGGCTGCCGCTGCAGTTACATCGGCCAACTGATCAGACAGATTCGCGTGCGGAAACAAGCGATAGTCTATCACCGCAGTTGCGATGCCGCGTTTCGCGAGTGCGATGCCGAAATTCTGGTAGAGCCCGGTAAACGGCTGGTAGTAGCCGCGCGATTGATTGCGCCAGTAGCCGCCGTGAATAAATATGAAGGCGGGTACTTTCTCAGTCGTGGCGCGCGGCTTATAGAGGTCGAGTACGCCGCCTGAGTGAGGCGAATATTGCAGATTGTCGTGGTATTCGACGTCGGCTTCGGCGCGCGCGCGGTCGCGCAGGTGGCAGCCGGCGAGCTGCAGCGCCGCGATTGCCAGTGAGACCCTAAACAGCGAGACGCTCATCGAATCACCCCGGGGTTCTCAAAATAGACTGCGAGATCGGCAAGAAAGGCGGCTCCGGCCGCGCCATCGACGACGCGATGGTCACAGGCGAGATTCAGCGAGAGCATATCGGCGAACTTGATGGCCCCGCCTTCGCCTTCTATGGCCCGGCGTTCGCTGGCGCCTACCGCCAGAATCGCCGCTTCGGGGGCATTGATGATTGCCTGAAAAGAGGTAATGCCCAGCATGCCGAGGTTTGAGATCGTGAAGGCACCGCCCGTGTATTCTTCGGGCTTTAATTTGCGCGCTCGGGCCCGCGCCGCCAGATCGGCCGAGGTAGCAGCAATTGCAAAGAGGGTCAGCTGGTCTGCGTTTCTGATCACCGGTGTGATGAGGCCGTCTTCAATGCTCACTGCGAAACCGACATCAATATTGGCGAGCTGTACAAAATGGTCGCCCGCGAATTGCCGCATGAGCGCCGGGTGCCCTCGCAGCGCCGCCGCGACCGCAGCGATAACGAAGTCATTGATCGACACCTTTTTCGGCAGATGCCCACCGCCGCCAGTCGCGTTGAGTTTTTCAAGCCCGGCGTTGATGTCTGCGCGCAAGTGCAAGAGCGCTGTCAGGTTAACCGTTCGGCTGAGATAAAAGTGTGGTACGGTTTGTTTTGATTCGGTCAGCCGTGCCGCGATGGTCTGCCGCATCGGTGTCATCGCAATCTTTGAATTCGCCAGACGAACGCCTGCCGCTGCGTTGCTACGCATCGCCGGCGGATTCTGCAGATCGCGGCTGACAATGCGGCCTTGCGGTCCGCTGCCACTCACGTTTTTCAGGTCAATGCCACCCTGCGAAGCGATTTTCTTTGCCAACGGTGACGCCTTGATACGCCCGGCATCGGCATTCGCCGTTGGTGGTGGGGCCGTCGGCTTGGCTTGCACAGCGCCCGCAGCAGGCTCTGTAACTGTCACGGGTGCCGGCGGTTCTTTTTCTGCTGCGGCAGGCGGGGCAGGGGCGGTTGCCGGCGCAGCCTTAACTGCTCCCGCGACGAGCGCCGTGAAATCTTCACCCGGTTGCCCGATGACTGCGACAGGCGCACCGACAAGCAGCTTATCACCTTTTTTGGCGAGCTGTTTGAGCAGCGTGCCCGAATCGAAGGCTTCGAGATCCATCACCGCCTTATCGGTTTCGATGGCAGCGATCACATCGCCTGGTTTTACCGATTCACCTTCTTTCTTCATCCATTCGACAAAAACCCCCTCTTTCATGGTGGGTGAAAGTTGAGTGATTGTCGCGAGCTTTGCCATGCGTCAGCGGTTACGGCACGGCGACCGCGAGTCAAGCAATTGCGTGCGCGCTGGCACACTTTCGGTGCACGTTGCCGAACAGAACAAGCGACAGTCTGACTCGGCTGCGCCACGTGGTTATGCAGTGCAGCGATTTTCAGGATACCCGTGGGCATAAACGTTTATACAACCAGCGAAATAGCGAAAATTCAGGCATCGGGTATGCTTGCGTTCGAGACGCACATGATGCTGCGCCCGTACATCAGACCCGGCGCTAACACTGCAGAACTCGATGCAATCGTGCGTGACTACCTGCGCCGCAAGAACGCGAAACCTTCGTTTCTGGGGTTTGGCGGTTTTCCCGGCGCGATCTGCACTTCGGTCAACGATGCGGTCGTGCACGGCCTGCCCAAACGCGAAGAGATACTCAAAGAGGGTGATATCATTGGCATCGATCTCGGCGTAATTCTGGGTGGCTATTTCTCTGACACAGCATGGACATGGCCCGTGGGTAAGGTTTCAGATGAAGCCAGAAAAATTATCGTCACCACGCAAGAATCGCTCTTCAAAGGTATACGCGAGGCGCGCGTCGAAAACCGTATGGGAGCGATCGGCGAAGCCGTACAGACGCACGCCGAAGCTGCCGGCTTCTCTGTCGTGCGCAGCCTCGTCGGGCATGGGGTCGGCAAGTCAGTTCACGAAGAACCGCAGGTGCCGAATTTTGGCCATAAAAAAAATGGCATGCGCCTTAAATCGGGCCTCGTGCTGGCGATTGAGCCGATGGTCAACGCGGGCACGCACGACGTCACCACCGACAAAGACAAATGGACAATACGCACGCGCGATGGCCGCCTCAGCGCACATTTCGAACACACGGTCGCACTGACGGCATCAGGGCCTGTCAACTGCACCCTGCCAAAAGGCGCCGAAACCGACGTCTTCAAAATCTGAAACCAGCTCAATAATATCTGTCGACACAGTATACGGCGCGGGACAGTTAACCACATGCATATTTTTCTGACCGGCGCATCGACGGGCATAGGCAACGCGATCGCTCGTGAATTCGACGCGCATTTCAAAGGCGAAGCCACAATTTCGCTGGTGTCGCGCAAACAGACCCTGCTCGAGGCCCTGGGTAAAGAGCTCAAGAGTAAATCTGCTGTGTATGCAGCCGACCTGTCAGAGCCCTCGGTCGCCGAAATGACTCTTGATCGCGCGGTGAAAGAAAACGGGCCGATTGATATTCTCATCAATAACGCAGGCATGCAGAATATCGACCGCTTCGAAGCGATCAAGAACGAAGATGCCGATAAACTCTTTAAGCTGAACTATACGACCCCGACGCGACTCATGCGCCGCGTCTTGCCCGAGATGCTAAAACGCAGCAGCGGCGCGATCATCAATATCGCAAGCTTGGGGGGCATTACGCCGACGCCATTCATGTCTGAATATTGCGCGTCTAAAGCGGCACTCGCTTCGCTCGCCGTCGCGCTCGCAGGCGAATACAAAGACACCCCGTTGCAATTTTTGACGGTTTACCCAGGCCCGGTCGAGACGCCAATGGCAGAATATGCGGGCGACCGTTTCGAAAAAGACGCGATGAAAAATATTCCTTTTGGCACCCCCGAAGGTCTCGCCAAAGAAATCCGCATCGCGTACGAAAAACGCCGCGGCAAGGTGATCTATCCTGCAGTTTACAAGACCGCCGAAATGTTTCGCGACTTCTCCATCTGGGTTACAGCCCAGATGGCTCCCAAGCCACGATAGCGCAGACCTGCCCTGAGTTCGCCGAAGGGTGGCCCCGAAACCAAGGTAATGCAATTCTGTTGCGCGGGCATTTCGCACCTCGCTAAAGAATTTCTTTAATGCAGTCACCGGGCCGGTCACCGTACCAGGTGAAGAAGCGGCGCACTGCCACGTCACCTTTGTACCCAAAAACTCTGAACAGGGCTTGCCACTCGTTTGCGGTTGTTTTGGTTTTTGAGGATTGATACACGTGAAGCCTGCGGCAGTCTTTGAGAGCGGTGGCGCCCCATAACTCGGGACGCATGCGGCCTGTGAAGACGAAACATTGCCCGTGCAATTTATACAGATCTGTGATTTTCTCGTCCTGGCCCGTCACTCCCGACCACGGAAAACAAAAGCGCGGTTTCACCTTCCCGGCTTCGGCGAAAACGGGCTTGCCGAGTGTAGTTATTTTGCGTTCGTGATAGACATACACCTTGTTCGGTATCGCAAAAAACGCATACGTCGGGTAAGTGACCAGAAACCACGGCAGAACCAGCAGCACAGCAGCGAGCGGCACTACGTAACGCAGGTTACGCCGGGCCGACCAAAGGCGGCCGCGGTATTGCAGGTAAAGCAGTGCGACCAGAAGCGCAGCCACAGCGACAAACGACAGCGTTCGTGACTGCGGCTCAGCCGCGGGAAACAGCCGCATCACGTATTCGCTGTGCAGCGCTGCGAACTTCAGATAAAGCCAATCGAGCGCGAACAGTACGTGGCGCATGAACGGCATGGCGAGGTAAGCCAGAGCCGAGAAAAGATAAAGCCCTGAAAAGGGCACGAGCAACAGATTGTAGATGAGCGACAGCGGGTTACCGCTGCCAAAAAGCACAAATGACAACAGCATCGCAGGTAACCCCGCGGCCAACGACAGTGCCGCATGCGCGGCGACATAATTGAACCAGCGATTGCTCGAGGCAAAACAAAAGAAAACTGGCTTGTAGAAGACCAGAATCGCCGCGGTTACGCCGAACGACAGAAGAAACGACATCGAAAAAGTCGAAAGCGGAAACAGCGCCTCGACGATGATTGCGGTGAAGAACAGCAAGGTGAACGACGTGATGCGCCGGTCGATAACACGCATCGCAACGGCAATCGTCATAAACAGCCACGCGCGTAGCAGCGGCACCGGAAAATCAAGCAGCACCAGAAATGCGCTGGCGACGGCATAACCGAGCAGAGTACCGAGAGCAGGCAGGCGCAGCGCGCGAAAGGGCAGGTAGAGCAGCGCAAATAGCAACGCAATGTTCAGCCCTGAAACCGCGAAGAGGTGCATCAGGCCCATGTCACGAAACGCGGCAAGCTCATCTTCACCGAGCTCGTCGGTGTCGCCGATCAGAAAAGCTGCGGCGAGCGTACCCTCACCCAGAGCGGCAAAGCGCGCCGATAGAAAATGCAGCACGCGCTGGCGCATGAGCACCAGCGCCCCCGGTTCACCGGGCTGAACCCTCAGCTGTTTCAGACGGCACCAGGCCGTTGTGCCCGAGAGGCGTTCAAAAACCGCAAAAGTCGAATGCGGTATCTCGGCGGGTTCGCAGGTATAGATTACGCGGTCGTGTTTCTGCGGCAATAAATTCTTACCGAAACCAATGAGGCGAAGGCGCTGCTGGTTTTCGCTTTCGACAATAACCGATCGCCGCGAAACCGATACGACGCGCGCGCTGCCCGAAAGTGGCGGTGACGATGCTGCATTAAGGTACGCGCTGCGCAGCGAAAACAACCAGCACCCGAGTGCTATTCCCAGTAATATGCCCGCAAAAAAACGCCGCGGTGCGCGCTTCAGATCAAAAATCAGCCAGGCAACACCGCAGAACGAGCTGAGGCATGCAGCCGTAAAATATTCGGTGTAAAAGAGACTGAGCGAAACGAATGTGAAGAAAGCGTAGGGCCAGGGCATTGTGCTGATTTACATCTGCGGCAAAGCCGCAGATGTAAATCACATTACCCCTCTACTTTCGGCATCTTGCGAAGAAAGGTCGGAATATCATAAGCCGCCGCCTGCACTGTCGCGTCGACACGGGGAAAATCGAGGCCCTGCTGCGACGGGCTGCGGTAACCACCGTCTTCGGTGCCTGTTCGTGGCAGAATCTGCGGTTTAAACTGTGGCTGCTGCGCCTGTTGCGTCGCGGGCGTGCCGACCGCTGCGTCTTTGCGGCGGTAGCCCGTTGCGATCACAGTGATCGACACGTGGTTGTCTTTGGTCTCGTCTTCGGTAAAGCCGACGATAATTACCGCGTCTTTTGAAACCTGTTCGTGAATCTGCTTCTGTATTTCGTGGTATTCATAAAGCGCAAAATCTGAACCGCCCACAACATTGATCAGCACCGCCTGAGCTCCGTCGATGGTTTTGCCGTTCAAAAGAGGGTGGTGTATTGCACTCTGTAACGCTTCGGCCACGCGGCTTTCACCTGTACCCTCGCCGAGACCGATAACTGCATCGCCATTCTGGCCCATTACTGTGCGCACATCGGCAAAATCGACGTTAACAAAACCCGTTGAGTTGATGATGTTGCTGATGCCACGTACCGCGCGGTAGAGCATGTCGTCGATCAGCTTATAGGCTGCGGCGACAGAAGTTTTTTTATCGATAACCTTGAAGATCGCTTCGTTCGGAATCGTGATCAGCGTATCGACCCGGTCGCGCAGGTTGTTCTGACCCTGCTTCGCATAGCTCATGCGCTTGTCGCCTTCGACGATGAACGGCAGTGTCACGACGCCCACAGTCAAGGCCTTCAGTTCGCGGGCCACTTCGGCGACAATCGGGGCTGCGCCGGTGCCGGTACCGCCACCCATACCGGCGGTGATAAAAACCATGTCTGCACCTTTCAGCACGTTCATGATTTTTTCGCGGTCTTCCATTGCTGCCTGCGCGCCCACGTCAGGTATGCCACCGGCGCCCATGCCGCGCGTGAGTTTTGCGCCCAAGGCAACTTTTGTCGGAGCATGCGAGCGTTCGAGCACCTGCTCGTCGGTATTCATCGCGATAAGTTCGACACCTTCAAGGTTCATCGAAACCATGCGTTCAATCGCGTTCATGCCGCCGCCGCCGACACCCACAACTTTAATCGTTGCCGGTGATTTCTTTTTTTCCTCAAATGCTAGCATTGCGTGCTCCTGGGTTTCATAGATTCTTTTGTAACCAATTTTTCATTTTGCCAAACAGGTTGCGTGTGCCTTTTTGTGTTTCTGTTTCACCATAACGCGCCTGGTAGAGCAATAAGCCCGTAGCCGTGCTATAGGGTGGCGAAGCAACCTTGTCTGAAATTCCCAACAAGCCCTTTGGATAAGCGACCGAAGCACCCAGCTGCAGAACCTCTTCGGCCAGACCGACGAGTCCTTCAAGCTGCGCACCGCCGCCTGTAAAAATAATACCGCCGGCAAGTATGTTTTTTCTGCCGGATTTCATGATTTCGATGTCGACAAGCTCAAGCATCTCGCGCATGCGCGCTTCGATGATGAGCGCGAGGTCACGACGGGGAATCTGCCGCGGTGGCCTTTCGCCGACAGAAGGTACGTCGACCATTTCCATAGGGTCGACGTCTGCAGCGCGCGCAGTGCCTCGGCGTTTTTTCAGCATCTCGGCAGCGTCGATGGGTGTTTTAAGCCCAATCGACAGATCTTGCGTGACATGCTGCCCGCCAAGGCAAATCGTCGCTGAGTATTCAACGCCGCCGTCGACGTATATAATGAGATCGATAACGCCCGAGCCGATGTCGCAGATCGCAACACCGAGATCTTTTTCCGCTTCGGTGAGTAACGCCTGGCTCGAGGCGAGCGCCGAGAGAACTTTATTCGAGACGCGCACACCTGCCTGTTCGACGGCTTTCTCTGTATTCTGCAACTGCGACACCGGTGCGGTCACGATATGCACCTGCGCGTCGAGGCGCACACCGACCATGCCGAGCGGGTCTTTTATGCCAGCCTGATCGTCGACCTTGAACTCACGCGAGAGCACGTGCAGCACCTCTTGATCTGCCGGAATTCTCACGTTCTGCGCAGTATCTATGACTCTGAAAACATCGGCGTGCGTGATAATGCGGTCCCGGCCGGTGATAGTGACCATGCCGCTATGGTTTGCGCCATGTACATTCTTGCCTGAAATGTTTATAATGACTTCATCGATGTCGAGCGCCGACATGAGTTCGGCCTCTTCGATCGCGTCACGAATTGCTTTTACGGTCAGCTCAATATTCGTGACCGAACCCGATTTGACTCCGCGTGATTCAACAACGCCAAGGCCAATCACTTCGACTTCTTCGGGTGACTGCACCCGGGCGACGATCGCCACCGTTTTACTTGAACCGAGATCGAGCGCTGCGATGATGCGCCCACCCGAAATGCCCGAATCGTAGCTCACGTGCCTGCCTCTGCGGTGGTTTTGGCCTGTTTCATTTCTCTTATAATAGCGCTGTTCTCTTGCAGGTCAACCAGAGTTACAGAACGCGGTAGTTTTGCCTCGAGATAAGCGTATACCGCCCAGAGCCGCCTGAGCGTCTCTTCAGAGAAGCGCCCTTCGTAAACGACGCATGAACGTATACCTGCCGAGTAGATGCGATAGCGCCAAATGCCCGTTTTGCCCGTCGGGTCAGATATGGCGTTACTGTTTTCTTTCAGCGGCCTGATCTCGATTTCGGCGAGACGCTGCCAGAGAAATGCGTACTTTCTCTGCGTGTCTTTCCATAACCGTATTATGTCACTTTTTGGCGACGCCTGCGCAGTCATCGATTCGGTGCGAAAAGTCAAGTAGAAAATGACTTTGTCAGGCGTCAGGTCTTTGTGCAGCTGCGCCGCGTTTTCGACGATGGTTGATCCGGCTGCGTCTTTTTCTGCGATACCGCTGCCCTCATTTTGCATGTGCTCGAGCACCCGCTCGGTGATCGAAATATTGATGCGCCGTCCCGGCAGAATCGTCGCTTTTGCCGTGGCGATACGGGAATTCAAGAGCAAGGCATCGCGAATCTCTTCAGAACTGACACCGTCTTTCGCGGCGCGCAGCAGATAGAGCACAACCTCTTGCAGTTCTTTTTCAGTCAGAACCCGATTGCCTTCAACCTGAATCTGCCAGTCGCCGCTGCCACTGTGGCGCTTGAAAATGTACCAGCCAAGAATCAGGCCGCCCGCCGCAAACAGCGCTAATCCGGTGACGAGCAGTCGTCTCTGCCAGGTCATGCTGTGGTCTCTCTGGTGCTAAGCATTGGGGGAGGCATTTTTGGGCTGATTTGGCGTCGTGTCGGGCGCCGACCACGGAACATCCTGTTCTTCGGTCGTCGCCGCAGACGACATCGTGTCGGGCGCCGACCAGGGAACATCCTGTTCTTCGGAAAAATTGCGGTTCCATTCGCTGATGAGTTCCCAGATTGTCACGAACATCGTTACGATGAACGGGCCCAGAATCAAACCCTTTACGCCAAATGCGTTGAGGCCGCCCACGATCGCCAGAAACAGAAAAAGGGGATGCAGATTGAGATCGCGGTCGAGCAGCATGGGCTTCAGCAGATTCTCAAGCAAGAAATAAAACACGAGGCAAGTAATCGCCATGCTGATCGCCATCGTCTGGTGGTCGTGCGTATAAAGATAGACCGCGCCGGGAAGCCAGACAACCGCCGTGCCGATTACGGGTATCAGCGCAAACGGTGCGGCAATCGCACCCCAAAGCAGCGGGGTGCTGAGGTCGCAGAACCAGAAGATGATGCCGATCACCGCGCCCTGTGCAACCGATACGAGCAGGTTGCCTTTGACGACGGCGTCAAAAATCTGCACCATACGGTCGCCGATATGCTTCTCGATCTTATCGGGAAAAGGCAGATTGCGGTAGACCGTCATGCCGATGCGATCGACGCTGCGAAACAGAAAAAATAGAATGAACAGCGCAAAAGTGAAGTCCACGAAGAACTTCATTCCGGTGAGTGCCCATGTCCAGCCGCGGCGCAGAGTCTCTAGCTGGTTGTTGCGCACAACTTCAAGAAACTGCAGTCGGTATGCCAGCAGCTGCTCGGCGCTAATGTCGAGCTGGCCCTGAATCCAGGGGTTGTTACGGTGAATCTGAAAAAGTTTTTCAGGCGTGAACCATTCGCGCGCGAGTTCTGAGGCATGCCGCGCCTCGGTGATGAGCGCGATCGTCAGAAATATCGCGGGAATTATCAGCACGAGAATCACACTCGCGGTCGAAATCACCGCAGCGCGTGTGCGTTTGCCGTGCATGCGGCCGAGCAGCCACCGGTGCGGGGTTCTGAAGAGAATAAATAATATACCAGAGATAAAAAAAGCATAGATGTAGCTGTAATAGACGAAACTGACTAGCCCCAGCAGAAAAAGAAACAAGCCGAAAAAGACGTAAGGCAAAAATCGGTGAAAATCGAGAAAGCTGTAGCTGCGGTCGAGCTTCACGTTTTGGTGTGGCTGTTTCTCGCGCATAGGTTAAGGGGCTTTTCCGCGTTGGTAATCCACCTCTGACCTGCCGATGCGAATCAGGTAGTTGTCTGCATAAGGTAGTTTGCTGATATCGACCGACACAACCTCAGATTTTGCGGCCCGTTCAAACTGCAGCAAAGCGCCCGACGTCTGCTCGAGGCGCGTCGTCAGCGTGAAGTCATGCTTTGCGAGAGTCTTCTTGTAATATTCGGTAATCGTTGCGAGCGGATGGTTTGTTTTCTGAATAATGCGGTTCTCGACGCGGTAGATTTCTGCCTGCGGGTACAGCAGCGACAGGTTGCGCACGAACTCAGGGGCATCTGCCGCTGAGCCGACCGGTGGTAACTTGCTCTCAGCACCACTGGTTTGCGTTTCGTTTCTGGTTGCCGCCGGCTTTTCAGAGCACGAAATAGCGTAAGCCGCCGCGATAAACAAGAACATTCGGTGCCGATGAATTCGGAACATAATGTGACATAATAAAGTCGCTGATCGGCGGCGTACACCACTATTCGGGTGTGCATGAGCTGCAGCGCAGACGCCGTTGAAATCTCCTTTACACCTTGTCTTTTTGCGCAGGGCTCATGCATGGTCTTTCTAATCGGTATGCCCAATATGGGCGAAATGATTTTTTTGGTAGTCATTATCTTGCTGCTCTTCGGCGGCAAAAAATTGCCAGAGCTCGCTCGCGGTCTTGGCGCAGGCATTCATGAGTTTCGGCGGGGTATGAACCAGGGCAACGAGCCGGTGCAGACAACGCAAGAGCATATTCCCGAGCGCGATATCACGCCGCCCGCGCACCCTGAGCAATCGCGCAAACTGCGGGCGATACCAGAGCCCAAGGCGCGTGGCGGCCGACCGTCAGCGCGCAAGAGTGCGACGCGCACAAAGACCGCCAGCAAGAAAAAAAAGTAACTGTGTTTGGCCTGGCGCCACTTGCGCCGGGCTTCTAATTTCTCTCGAGGTCAGATGCAACCCACTGAAGCAGTTTTAGATTCACATGAGCGCATAGGCACGCTGCTCGAAGCGCTGCCATATATTCAGCGTTTCGCCGGCAAAACCATCGTGATCAAATATGGCGGCAACGCCATGGAAAAAGCTGACCTCAGCGACAAATTTGCTCAAGACGTCGTGCTTCTCAAACTCTGCGGCATCAATCCGGTGATTGTACATGGCGGCGGGCCGCAGATCAACAATCTGCTCGCTCGCTTGGGAGTGAAATCTGAATTTATCGACGGCCACCGTGTCACGGGTGATGCCGAAATGGAAGCGGTTGAGATGGTGCTGTCAGGCGATGTGAATAAGAAAATCGTCGCGCAGATCGCACGCGCAGGCGGTAAGGCCGTCGGCCTTTCGGGCCGCGACGGTGGCCTTGCCCGCGCAGAGCGGCATTCGCTTGAAAAGCCAGAAGGCACAAAAACCGTACATGTCGATCTTGGCAGAGTGGGCACTGTTAAACCCGAAGGCGTCAATATCGAAGTGCTCGCGGCTCTCAAACAAGGCGGATTTATTCCCGTTATCGCTCCGGTCGCTTTTGACGCGGCCGGCAACTCACTGAATGTGAACGCAGACACAATGGCCGGGGCAATCGCTTCGGCGCTCTGCGCAGAAAAACTTCTGCTCTTAACTGATACCTCAGGTGTCATGCACGAAGGCAAAACGCTGACACGCCTGACACCCTCTGACGTGAAAAAACTGAAGCAAGATTCGGTAATCTCGGGTGGTATGATTCCGAAAACCGATTGCGCGGTAGCTGCGGTTGAAAATGGCGTCAATGCCGCGCACATCATCGACGGGCGCGTGCCGCATGCGCTGCTCTTGGAAATATTTACCGACACTGGTGTCGGCACAATGATAATTCGCTGAAGAAGAAATACCGTCTTCTTGAAAACAAATCTGTTCTCTGACGAATTCACTTCTTATTGACGTGCAGTTTAACGCGCTGGTGCGTGTGGCTACAATGAAAAAAATTCTAATTTTCGCCGCTTTAGCGGCAATGCCGTCACTTTCGGCATACACTTCAACAAACATGGCCGGTCAGACCGGCCTCATTTCAACGCCATCAGCGCGTATCGTCTGGGAAGGCAATAACAGCACTGCTGCGGTTACGGCAGGTTATAGCTATGCCAACAATGGCACCGGCTATCATGCGCCGAATGTCAATGTAGCACTGTTCGATCGTTTCGAGGTTGGCGGAATATTCAACTCGGTC
>Ga0075163_10007856_pt1 | contig 14082 bp, 15 predicted proteins | sample JI1023141ADNA_FD_71478 | JGI IMG/M metagenome (GOLD analysis project Ga0075163, IMG submission 71478) | Wastewater effluent complex algal communities from Wisconsin, to seasonally profile nutrient transformation and Carbon sequestration -... | ecosystem: Engineered > WWTP > Effluent > Algae...
AAAAAATATAGTGTTCCTTAAAGAAGAAGACACTGGGTTAATTACAGGAAAGATTGAAACAAAGGAGAAGAACTATGAAGTACAACTTCTATACGCAGATAATTCTATAGCTCAAAAGCTCCGAAGCCCAAAAGAACTGAATTTCAAATACGTTGAAGCAAAAGACTATAAACTTCTTGTAATAATAGACAGTAACGCAAACGGAAAGTGGGATCCTGGAAGTTTTCAAAAACAAATAGAACCAGAAAAAGTGATATTCTATAAATCAGATGAAGGAAAATATTCCTTTCCAATCAGGGCCAATTGGGAGTATGGTCCTTTGGTGATAAAATTCTGAATAAGTTGTTGATAGTTGTGTATAAATTCATAACAAACAGCTAAATCAAAACATTCTACAAAATAAAGATAGACTATGTTTATAAAGCACGTTTCCAAAAAGTCTATTCACAGTATGTTAATTTCTTCAAAACCTTATCCACAAAACATGCGCTTTGTTAGTAAAATAGAATGTACCTTAGATTTTGGCAGTTCATAAAAAGTATTTAACTAGAATTATCCACAAATATCCAACCAACGTTTAAAGGAATAAGGTTATCCACAAATGCACACCGATAATAACAATTACTTAAAATTTAAAAATTTAATTGTAAGAATACAGACAGCCTTGGTATGTGGATTAATCGCATTCTCTGCCTTTGGACAGGACATTCAGGAGATACAAATTGCCAATGAATACATACTAAAAGGTCAAAAAGACAAAGCTCTTGTACTCTATGAACAACTTGCGAAAAAGAATGAAAATGTTCCGCTCATTCACGCAAACTACCTCAATTTGTTACTAGATATCGGCAACTTTAGCCAAGCTGAAACTTATGTTGAGAGATTAATTAAACGTGATGATAAACTATCATATCGCTTGGATCTGGGAATAATTTATGTTCGTTCCGGTGACATTACTAAAGCGGACAAATATTTCAAAAGCCTTATCAAAGCTCAAGGAGATGATGTCTACAAACTCAAGACAATCGCTGATTACCTAGCATCGCGAAACCTTGTTGATTACTCCATACAAGCATTACAACAAGCCCGTGTTTCTTCTGGTAATTCGTCTATGTACACTCTCGAACTTGCTAACCTTTACAGAATTTCGGGCAAACGCGATCAAATGGTTCAGGAATATTTAGATTATGTAACACAAACACCATCCAATATTTCTTATATAAAAAACCTGATGCAGATTCTTTTGACCAAACCCGAAGAACTCGAAAGTCTGGAAAAATTACTGTATGATAGGGTACAAAAAAATCAAAACTCTGAAGTCTATGCGGATCTTTTGATTTGGGTAAATCTGCAGCAGAAAAACTTTTATGGTGCTTACATTCAATCACGGGCTTATGACAAACGCTTTAAAAAGGAGCAGTCTAAAACGTTGGAAATAGCACAGATAGCGCTTAACAATAATGACTTTGATAATGCCGATAAGAGTTTTTCATTCGTAATTAAGGAATATGCCAATACAATAAATGAATTGCCGGCCAGGCTTGGATTGATACAAACTCGTGAGGCAAAAGTAAAAAAGACGTATCCGGTTAACCGGGATTCTGTTAAATACCTGATTGCTGAATACGGAATTTTTAGAAACACCTATCCGGATCACCCTAACGCATACGAAGCTATACTTAGTCAGTCGATGCTTTACGCGTATTATCTCGACCAAAAAGACTCTGCTGTAAGTGGACTAACCCGACTAATTAATAACAACAAAGTTCCTCCAACCATGAAGGCAAAAGCCAAGATTGAGTTGGGTGATATTTATTTATTAAAAGAAGAATCATGGGAGGCTACACTTTTGTATTCACAGGTTGAAAAGACCCAGCGCGAAACGCCACTTGGCTATGAAGCTAAGCTGCGAAATGCAAAGTTGTCTTACTTCAAAGGTGACTTTTTACTAGCCCAGGAACACCTGGATATTTTAAAGCAGGCAACTTCGCGCGAAATAGCCAATGATGCCATGGATTTAAGTATGCGCATAAAAGAAAATACGCTTTACGATACTACTGGAGCTGCCCTTAAGGAGTTTGCCGCTATCGAGTTACTGGTTGCGCAGAATAAGAACGACTTGGCGTTGCAGCGTCTTCAAAGATTTAAAGTAACACGAAAGGTTAAGATGAGCAGGGAGGAGGCTCTCGCAAAAAATTTATGGTCGCCTGAAAAATCAATGAGTATTGATGAGCTTAAGAATTTAAAAGATGAACTTGAGAAAGGAAAGCAAAATATGTTTTCCGACCCAATTGGAGACTCTGTTTGGGTTGATATTGAAACGGACTTCACAACAATAAAAGATGATGTTTACTGGCTCGAGGCTAACTTACTTTTGAAACGGGGAGAATTTGACCAGTCCATAGCCATACTTGAAAAAATCATAACCGAATTTGGTGAAGATATTTTATCGGATGATGCCTACTTTCTGGAAGGCGAGATTTATGAACAGCATGTAAAGAACAAGGACAAGGCCATGGAAATCTACAGGGAATTTCTCAACAAATATCCCGGAAGTGTTTACGCTGCTGAGGCACGTAAACGATATCGCCTGTTGCGAGGTGATTTTGCTGAAAGCGAATCCGCTCCAAAATTCTAATTCCGGCTCCCGGTTCACATCGTAATTATTACCAACCACTCTTTTAATATTACGACTCATCGCTAAGCGCAAAATCAAAAAGAGTTTTGTTTAGTTTCTATATCAAACTATTAAACAAACTCAAGTATGATAACAAAAGTAAAAAATCGAATCAGATCAGGATTCTATACCAAGGTATTAGCCCTGATCTCATTATTTTCAATCACTCTTACAAGCTGTAACGAGGATGACAATGAAGTTGCGCCCACGCAAGACATCGTAGCGCTCGCGCAAGGCAACCCAGAACTGTCTACATTAGTTACGGCACTCACTAAGTACCCCGACCTGGTAAGCACTCTTAGTGGCAATGGAACCTTCACAGTATTTGCGCCAACAAACACTGCCTTTCAAGGCCTATTGACTGCGATTGGTCAAACAGATTTGAATAATATTCCTGAATCTGTATTAAAAAGCGTGCTACAGTACCATGTTGTGTCAAGTGCAACAGTTCTTTCTTCACAACTATCCAATGGTGATGTAACTACCGTAGGTGGTGAAAAGATTAGTGTGAATGTGACCTCTGGAGTAAAATTGAATACAACGGTAAATGTTGTTACTGCGGATGTTAAAGCCACCAACGGTGTAGTTCATGTAATCGATGCGGTTCTTGTGCCACCTACTATTACTCCGATTGTTGGAACGATAGTAGCACCTGCTTACTTTAATAAGAATTTTTCAACGTTGGTGTCTGCTGTTGTGCAGGCAGGTCTTCTTCCTACACTGCTTTCAACTACTAATCAATTGACTTTGTTTGCACCTACCAATGATGCTTTTGCGGCCGCTGGTATCACTACCTTACCTCCAAATACTACTGAAGGAAATGCCTTATTGACTTCGATTTTGGCATACCATGTAATTGCGGGTACAAGCGAAATTACAGCAGCCAATATTGCAAATGGACCCTCATCAGCAACCACTTTCGGTGGAAGTAAAATTTATTTGAGCAAAGGAGCAGCCGGTGTCTTCATCAACGGTAAAACCAAAGTGACTGCAACAGACATTCAAGGTTCCAATGGTATAGTTCATGTGATTGACAGAACCTTAGTTCCCCCTACGCAAACAATCGCAGAAATTGTAGTAGCGAACACAACAGCTTCTTCGCCTCAGTTCACACAATTATTGGCAGCCTTAGCTCGCACAGAAGGTCAGGGTGCTGATGATTTATTGGCGGCAGTAAGTTCTTCTACCGGTGAGTTAACCGTTTTCGCACCAACAGATGCTGCTTTTCAATCTCTTTATACTGCACTAGAAGTTGATAACGTAAACCAAATTCCATTAGCGACACTAATTGCTGTCTTGAAAAAGCACGTGGTTGGCGCAAGAAGATTTTCGACCGATTTAGTGAACGGAGCAGTGCCTACCTTAAATGGAAATATTACTGTAAACACAACAAATTTAACGGTAGTAGGTGGCTCGGGAGACCCAGCAAATCTGCAAACAACATTACTAAATATTAAAGGTAAAAATGGAGTAATCCATGTTATTAATAAGGTACTTCTTCCTTAATTGAAGAGGTGGGTTTGGAAGTAGGGTTGCCCCGCAAATATTTTGCGGGGCTTACCTTTATTAGATACTTTAGTTTGTATAAAAAATAGTAAGATTACCTGTGTTTTCATTCCGATATAGATACCTGTTCATTCTGCTTCTTTCTCTTTATTCGTATATCAATATATTGGTTACAGTAGGAGATCGACTGTTTGATTTTGAACTCAATAGTTTCTATTTATTTGGGGTGCTTGCGCTGGTAGTACTGGGAGTTTGGGAATTAAACCGCCTGGTTGAGGCGCAACTAACTAAAAGGAACACGCGGATCCATCCGCTCATTCTTCTTTTTCTGGCAAGTGTGATTAATGTGGTGGTAACCTCTACGCTCGCATTGATTATTCTCTATGTTGTTTTAGAAAGACCGTTACAACTAAACTTTGATCACTGGAAACTTTTAAGTGCATTTGGTTTTCGTGTTAACCTGTTTCTAAACTGTGTTAACGCGATTGTTTTCTTTATGAACCGGCTCAAGAAAACACAACTGGAAGCTGAACAACTGAAAAAGGAAAATATAGAGGCGCAGTTTGAAGCACTAAGGAATCAAATTAACCCCCACTTTTTGTTCAATTGTTTTAATGTGCTCTCCACCCTTGTACATAAAGATCCGGAAGCCTCATCAAAATTTATCGGCCAACTTTCAAGTGTCTATCGATATTTACTCTATAACCAGGAGAAAAAGATTGTGCCATTAAAAGAGGAGTTAACTTTTCTTGACTCCTATAGCTACTTACTACGAACCCGGTTTAATGATAATTTGAAAATTGAGAATAAACTTTCGAATCAATCAGACTCTATAATGGTTGCCCCGGCTTCCCTGCAAATGCTCATTGAAAATGCAATCAAACACAATGTGGCATCTAAGAAAAACCCTCTTCACATCGAGTTAAATAGAGAAGGCGATTTTATTATTATACGCAACACATTACATCGAAAGGAATTGGACGTGGAGTCCACCAAATTGGGGCTTAAAAATATCGTCAGCCGGTATAAACTTTTATCCAATCTGCCGGTTAAGATTGAGAAGACAGAAACTGTATTCACTGTAAAAATTCCCATTTTGTACCTGAAACAATGAATGTAGCTATTGTAGAAGATGAAGCCCTGGCAGCAGAGCGCCTTGTTTCCATGCTACATAAAACGGGGGAATCGGTAAATATCCAGGCAATTATTGAGACAGTTGAAGAGTCGGTATCCTTTTTATCAAGTGAGAAAAAGCCGGACTTACTCTTTCTTGATATCGAATTGGCTGATGGAAGAAGCTTCGAAATTTTTAATAAGGTCAATGTTAATGTGCCCATTATTTTCATAACGGCCTATGATCAATATGCCCTTCAGGCATTCAAACATTTTAGTGTTGATTATCTGCTTAAGCCGGTTCAGCAAGAAGATTTAAATACTGCACTTATCAAATGGAGGCGCATGGCAAACCACCCAGGCGAGGTGAATGACCAGTTGATCCAATTAACAGATTGGCTGAGCAAAGAAAAAATAAAGCCGAAAGAGAGATTGTTAATAAAGTCTGGAAACAGGTTACAGTACAAGCCAACAGAAGAAGTTGCCTATTTTCTTGCCGATGGAAAGGAAGTTTACATATATACGTTAAAGGAAAACAAGAAATTTCTGATTGACTATTCCCTGGAACAATTAGAATCACAGTTAGATAATAACCGGTTTTTTCGCATCAGTCGTAAGGCCATAGTGAATGCCGATGCGATTGCAGAAATAAAAGGTTTAATCAGCACGCGCCTAGAGGTAAAACTTAATCAGCCATGCGAACACGAACTCACTATCAGTCGTGACCGGTCAGCTGCTTTTAAAGCGTGGCTCGACCGGTAAGTATTGCGCACGAATTCTTTCGGATTTATATTAGCGGCAAACAATTATGACCATGATCAGGGTCCTTCTTCTTTTTTTGATTGCAAGTCCGTTTCTTACGTTTGCTCAGCAAGACACGTTGGACATAGAGCAACTTAAGAAGGAAGTATTACTTCTTCAATACGAAGTGCAACAAATTCAGATGAACCTGGTGGAGTCAGAAAAAAAATTCAAACGAGGCATTGTTGTTGCCACCATTGGATATTCTGTTACCATTGCGGGCGGGCTTATGCTTGGAAGAAAATATGATGATCTCGGAAAAGTTCTTTTGGTCTCGGGCGGCATTACGGGAATAACCGGCACCTTTATGATGGCCGATGCTTTTAAATATCTTGGCCGGGCTGGCCGAAAAAAGGAATAGAATTTATCCAGGATTTTATTTTAAAAACCTATGCAATAAAGCGTATACCGCTTATGCAAATCCATGTATTTGATCCAGAAAATTTAAGTAGTTTGGGCATTATGAAAAACTCATCCTTTGCCCGTTACCTCACAATCGTTGTAATAATACTCCTTGCCGGTTGCTCCTCACCCGCACCTGTCGAGACAAAAAAGTCAACCTCTTACAATCAACTTGTTGAACTTTTTAAATCATGGCGTGAGTTTCAAGCCCCCGTCTTGAAAGAGGGCGTTCCGGATTACACAATCGCAGCCATGAAGCAGCAACATGGTGAATTGAAAACCTGGCAACAAAAGCTTAGCAATTTTGATACTACTGGCTGGCCTATTAACCAGCAAATCGATTGGTACATCATTTATGCTGAGATGAACGGCCTCGATTTCGATCATCGCGTGATAAGACCCTGGGAACGCGACCCGGCTTTTTACAAAACAGTATGGATGGATCGTAGTGATGTCCCTGGTCACGAAGGCCCTACTCATCATGTAATAGTCGATCTCTGGAAATATCAATTTCCATTATCGAGTGAAAACAAAGAAAAACTGATCGGTCAACTTCGCGTGATTGCACCCTTGAATGATCAGGCTAAGCTCAATCTTACGGGTAACGCGAAAGATTTATGGATCGCTGGAATTCGGGATATCAGGACACAAACCGGAGACCTGGAGAGTATCCTAAACTTACCCGGAGTGAATGATCAGCCAGATCTGGTAGCTGTGATAAAGGAAGCCATTCAATCCACCAATGATTTAATTGCCTGGTTGGAGAAGGAATCGGCTTCAAAAACAGGACCTTCAGGAATAGGAAAAGACAACTACACCTGGTACCAGCAAAACGTGCATCTCGTACCACTCACCTGGGCCGATGAAGTACTTCTACTGAAGCGTGAACTTGCGCGTGCGTGGACAGGCTTAAAGCTGGAGGAACACAGAAATCGAAACTTACCCGAGTTAAAAGCAGCAGATACACCAGAAGCTTTCGCGGCCCTCACGGAACGATCAGCCAAAAGCCTGTTAAACTTTTTAGAAAAGGATGAGATTCTTACGGTGAAAGATTACTTCGAGCCGGCTTTGCGCGAACACCTCGGTAGTTTTGTGCCTGCCGATAAGCGAAATTTTTTCATCATCACACTACATCACGATCCTCGTCCTCTTTACTCTCATTTCTACCACTGGTTTGAATTGGCGCAGATGGATAAAGAACCGCATGTCAGTGAAATCCGTAAGGGGCCGTTGTTGTATAATATTTTTGATTCCCGAAATGAAGGCACGGCTACTGCCGTTGAAGAAATGTTTATGCAAGCCGGATTGTATAACGATGACCCACGGGTAAAGGAAATCGTGTATATCATGATCGCACAACGAGCTGCCCGTGGCCTTGGTTCTTTGTATGCTCATGCCAACGAGCTGACGATGGAGGAAGCCGGTAAAATTCACTCGGAATATACCCCGCGCGGATGGATGAAAGTAGAAAAAGAACTACTGTTGTTCGAGCAACACCTGTACTTACGTCAGCCAGGCTATGGCACCAGCTACATTACCGGAAAATATTTGTTGGAGAGCGCCATGGCTCAGTTTGCCAAAATGAAAGAATCACAGCAACAGCCATTCCGTGTCAAAGATTTTTTTGATCAGCTTAACGCGATTGGCTGTATACCAACTTCACTCGGACATTGGGAGATGACAGGCGATAAAAGCGTACTGAATGAAGCGATTGGTAAGTAGATTATTTTTGCACGCATTCTTAGTAGTTTTCTTTCCAGCGCTTGTCTATGCGCAGGAGATTTCCAGCGACTTGAAAATTGCCGGGCATCGTGGAGGTTATTACTTCAACTACCCGGAGAGTTCACTCAGCTTGTTGAATTATCTCTCGAAACAGTTTAAAAAAGATACAATCATTGCTGAGATTGATTTGCGCAAAAGCAAGAATGGCACGATCTACATTATGCACGATGAAACGGTAGACCGCACGACTACGGGCACCGGAAAAATAGATCAGCTTGACGACAATTATCTTGAAGGTTTATTTCTGAAAAAAGAGAATGGTGAAATCACTAAAAAACGCATACCAACATTTGAAGAAGTGCTTCAGTTTATCCGCAAGAAAAACGTAAACCTGATGTTGGATATTAAAACCCCTATTCACGCAGAAGCTTATGAGTTGGTAAAAGCACATAAGATGGAAAATCGGATGTTGACACTTACTTTTAACAAGGAGCTCACCAAAAAAGTGGCGACACTTTCCAACAAGATTTCACTTTCTGCTTTGATGGAATCAGAAAACGACTGGCAAATGTTTAAGGAGATCTCAATGCCAGTAGGAAAAAAGATTGCTTATGTTAATGCAAAGACTCCGGTCTTATTAATTCAGGAGTTAAGGAAGAACAACGTAAAGATTATGGCCGATGTAAGTGAGGCATCAAGAAATTCCGGCAAGCCATTGGGCGATGAGGGCTATCAAAAAAAGGTTAAGGATCAGACTCTTGATATCCTTATTACTGATTTTCCGATTGAAGCCCGCAAGTCATTTATAAAGAAATAGTTCACCGTTCCTCTGTGTGGTAAAAGGATCAATACCTTTTCAAACCTCGCTCAAGCTCTTCACTACAATACCTATAAATTCTGAGCGTTAAGGATCAAACCCCTGATCATGCTCAACAGATATCTTCTAAGTCTTTTACTCACTCTGAGTGCATGTGCCCCCTATGCCAATGGCCCGGTATTTAGTACGGAGGATGCCAATAAAACATTTCAACCGATTCTTGATTTTATGGAAGCAAAACCCGGTATGGCCATAGCCGATGTGGGTGCTGGCTCAGGCGCGCTTACCGTTATTATGGCCACTCAACTGGATAGCTGTACTGTTTATATCCAGGACGTTGATAAAAAAGTTCTTGAGCAGCAAAATGTGAATAAGATGATCGCGTACTATTCCAAAAAGCTGGGCTATGATCTTGGTAAACGAAACACATTTCACATTACGTATGGTGCGTTAGCATATTCCAACTTACCCGATGGTGCGTTGGACCTGATTTATAGCAATGCCACTGTTCATGTCTTTGACCAACCTGATTCGATGCTCTCTGACTTAAGACGGAAATTGAAACCCACCGGCAGAATCTTCATTCGCGATAGCTTTAAAGGTGATCAAGGTGAAGGTGAATTTTGTTCTGATAGCAAATGTGGAATGCGACTTTATTCCATTGATGAATTTCTGGCAATGATGGATCGAAATGGCTTTCAATTGGTAAAGCAATCACCCAATATGAGTGGCTATCCGGTTTTTGGGTTTACCAGTAAGCAATAAACCAGTAAATTCATGGAAGAAGAGTGAAGATAGCATGGAAAACAGTGTTGTTAACTGTAATTTATCGTTACAGGATTTTACTAATCCAATAAAATCCTCAATAGATGACCAAGCAAGAATTTCTAAAATCCAAGTACTTCAAGGTAATTCTGCCCCTGATCATTGTATGGGGTATCATAACGATTTTTAAAAGCGGCTATGCATTTGGAAAGTGGTTGTATGTGGCACTGAACTAAGTAAACAGCAAACACCCTATTCAAGCTTCACAAAAAGTTCTGAGTTTATTTTCCAAACCCCACCCACCTTTATCCATTGGGCGGAATACTTTCCTCCGGTAACTGATTTTTGCCCCGACTCAGGTGTATACCCTTTCCAGGTCCCTGCCTCCCATCCCAAACCGAGTTCAACATTAACTTCGATTTCATCAGGCGTACGTACCCAATACATTTTTGAGGCTGATTTGCTTTTGATATATTCTCTTAAATTTTCTTTTCCCTGAATCAGTGTGCCATTGCTTATTGTAGTAAGAACCCCCTCCGTCATAAAGGAAAGACTTAGTTGATCATCATAGTTTCTTAAAGCTGCATTGTACCTGTTTCTGATGCGAAGAATTTCATCTTTATCATTTTGCGCCTGTACTGGTATTGACTTTGCAAACCAGGCAATAAGAAGGAATGAAGCGAGGGGGAGAGCATACGATTTCATGATTTCATATTTTAATAAAGATCTTCTTCCTGTACATCCACCAAAGGATTAGTCCAAAAAAGGTAACGAGGGTAAGCGCCAACGCGAGCGAAGCATTAATAGGAGTTAGCCAGCTTTCAAAAGCGTTTTTGTAAATCCAGGTCCATGAAGAGATTTCGCCACCAGCTCCATCTGCGATTTTTATACGACCCAATGTCTTAGCCAGTAAACCAGATATAACAAAAACAAAAATGGCATTCATGCCATACCAGGTAAATGGTTTTGACCAGGCCTTCACCCCGTGCACATCAATAAGCCAATGACAAGCCGCGAGAAATTGCATGCCAATGCCTGCGGTATATAAAACAAAACTGCTGGTCCACAACGATTTGTTGATTGGAAAAAATAGTCCCCAACTAAGTCCTAAAACGATAAGAGTGGCTCCAATAAAAAACATCCAACTCACACGAGTTGCTGGGTCTTTAATTTCTGTAAATAATTTCCCCGTAAGCATGCCGATGATGCCGGTTGCAATTGCAGGTATTGTACTGAGAATTCCTTCGGGATCCCACGTTTTACTTTGAACCCATAAGTGACCTTCCAGTAATGAATAGTCTAGCCAGGCACCAAGGTTTGTTCCGGGCTCTAAGTTTGGTGCGCCAAAGCCGGGCACCGTCACAAAGTTCATGAGTATATAATAAATGAAAAGAAGAACCACCGCTATTCGAATCTGCGCAAGCCACGATGTGGTGAGATATAGAATCGAAGAAAAGAAAAACACCATACTGATGCGCTGCAATACTCCGGGGATCCGGACAACGCTAAAATCAAACTTCGGGAATAGTGAAAGAAAAAGGCCAAGCGAAAAGATGATGAGTGTTCTGCGAAGAATTTTTAAAAATACTTTTTGGGTTAATCCTTCGGTTGTTTTATGCTGATAGGCAAAGTGAATAGAGACCCCAACAATAAAAAGGAAGAAGGGAAAGATAAGATCCGTAGGCGTACACCCATTCCATGCAGCGTGCCGTAGCGGAGAATAAATGTGCTCCCAGGTTCCGGGATTGTTCACCAGAATCATAGCGGCTACTGTTATGCCCCTGAAAACATCCAGGGATTCTAGTCGTTCGGTGAGTTTCATGATTCAATATACAAAAAGTCCTTTCCCACAATTTGACACACGATGATGATAATTTCAAAAGCATTAAATTTGACTTATGAAAAACATAATGTTGGTTTCCTTCATGCTAGTTGCTCTTGGCGTGTGTGCTCAAAAGGCGGATAAACTCTCAGCCATTCCGCATCCGTTGTTTTGGGAGAATAAACCCCTGACTTATACTATCACCACCAACGACTTAACTATTGTAGCGGGAGAAAAGACCGATATGTTTCGCGACCCCAATGTTACTTACAATACAGACAACGCTCCCAAGCTCCTTTTCAAAGCGGATGAAGACTTCATATTGTCAACCGCAATAGAGCACTCTTTTACAAGTAAATGGGACGGTGGTGCCATAATCATTAAGAGCGATAGTTTGAACTGGGTGAAATTCTGTTTTGAAAAAGATTATACAGGTGCCCGCAGGGTAGTAAGTGTAGTCACTAAAAACATTTCGGATGACTGTAATTCTGTGGAGATAAACTCTGACAAAGTATTTTATAAAATCGCGAAAGCGGGCAATGTTGTTACCTTGTATTATTCAACCGAAGGCACAAAATGGTTTTTGGTGCGACATCTTCAATTTGATGCCAAGCCGGGATTTAAGGTTGGCTTCCTGGCACAATCACCCACTGGCACTAAATGCGAGGTAAAATTCTCTCAAATTAAATATGAGAAAAGGAAGATCAAAGATCCATATGTGGGAGAATGATTAGGCGATTTAGGAATTGGGATTACGATTTACGAATGAGGAGTTTACAACATTGATAGTAAATTGCTGTTCAATTCTTTTCAATGACGGAGCCCGGCACCATAACAAATAAAAATCCCTATCATCCCGATGTGGCGTTGTTCCTTATTCTGATTCCGTTCATCAGCGCATTTAATTATTACCTCACTTACACGAGCATCCAACTGAATGGATTTTTACTACTCACGTTTACCATCGATACAGTGCAGGGTTACCTGGCGTGGTGGGGTGTACGTTCATTAATCATATACCTTGATAAAAAGTGGCCCTATGAAAAGGGCGTAGTAAAGCGAATTGCTTTTCAATTATTCAGTACGTTAATAATTGGTCTTACCATTATCAGCCTGCTTACAGAATTAGTGAGTTTAATCGCAAAAGGTAAAGCGGCCCCCCTGCATTTCTATACAAAAGATTTGTTCATTATCAGCATCTGGTTTTTTGTAATTAATGGCATTTACCTCGGGCTTCATTTTTATCGACTTTATCAGGAATCTGAAGCAAGGCGCCAACACGAGAACCAAATCAAGGCAGATGGAATTTTTGTAAAGGTGGGCAAGCAAGACATCCGGCTATCGTATAACGAACTGGAAGGCTTTTATGTGGACGAAGACTATGCAGTGGCCAGTCAGCTCGGTGGGAAAAAGTATTACCTCACACAATCGCTCGACAAAATTGAAAAGACGTTACCAGCAGGTTTGTTCTTCAGATTAAGTCGTCAATACATTGTTCACCGACAGATCGTATCAGGTTTTAAGCGTGGCGACAACGGGAAGATTTTGGTAACGCTACAAGGAACCTCCAATTTTCCAGCTGAGATACCGGTAAGTCGACTCAGGGCACCTGCATTTAAGGGTTGGTTTCAGCCAGCATAATTACACTTCGCAGTAAAATTTGCCACAGCTTGGGGGAAAACCTCAAAATTATACGGCTATAGCATATACGTTCGCGTAAAACTTGCACATATAACTAGGGGTCTACGGCACGCTCAAGTGTCGGAAGCCCGTGAAACCAAAAGATAAAATATGAAATCGAAAGCTTTTACAACCCTGCTGGCTATTTGTATGGCTGGCTCCTTGCTGGCACAAGAAACTCAGAATGGCTACCGCAATTTTCCAATTATCGTTATGGTCCAATTTCATAACCTTTCGATGCCTTTTAAAGATATGAAGTCAAGCTTCTCAAATGTTGGGTTTGGCCTGGGTACAGAGTTGAGCTACAATGGCAAAAGCAACTGGGTGCAGCAGGTTAGTGCCACCTGGCATCATAACAAAACGGTGGGCAATGGAATTTTACTTTATTCACAAGCAGCGTGGAGGCCCAATATTGCCTCAGGTGTATACACAGAACTGAAAGCGGGGGCCGGGTATATGTATGCATTCCGCCCGGTGGAATCCTTTGAACAAAAGAGTGGGACCTGGGAGTCGGTAGGCCATAAAGGAAAGGGCATGCTGACGATCCCTTTAGGAGTTTCTCTTGGGTATCAATCTTACTCTAACAAAACCTACATTTCACCATTTATTTCTTATCAGTTCATGTTAATCAGTGGATATAATCAGAGCATTCCACTCGTACCGGAAACCCTTATACAGGTTGGTTCTCGAATTCATCTCGGAAAATAGTAATCATAAATACAATGAAAAAGATTCTCACTCTTACACTTATATCAATCCTGACATTTGGTTGTGAAG
>Ga0075163_10007857_pt1 | contig 14081 bp, 18 predicted proteins | sample JI1023141ADNA_FD_71478 | JGI IMG/M metagenome (GOLD analysis project Ga0075163, IMG submission 71478) | Wastewater effluent complex algal communities from Wisconsin, to seasonally profile nutrient transformation and Carbon sequestration -... | ecosystem: Engineered > WWTP > Effluent > Algae...
ACCGCGCAGAGCGTCCTTAGTCTGTCATCCGGCCGTCGCCTCGGACCAATCGGCTTTCGGCGTGGCGCGTGACGTAGAGCACGATCGCCGCGGCGACAGCCGCGTTGAGGGACTCGGTGCGCCCGGTCATCGGGATGGCCACCTCGAGGTCGGCGGCAGCCCGGGCCTCGTCGCTGGCCCCATGGGCCTCCGAGCCGATGACCCAGCACGTGCGGTCCGAGACCACGCCGCTGTCCGCCGCGACGAACAGGTCCGTTGCCCCGTCGCCGAGGGTCACGGCGACGTTCCGCCCCGCGGCGCGGGCCGCTGCGGCCACCTCGGCGACGCTCCGGCCGGAGATGACCGGCACGTGGAAGAGCGATCCCGCGGTCGACCGCACGACCTTCCCGTTGTGGACGTCGACCGACGTGCCGGAGAGGATCACGCCGGCCGCAGCCACGGCATCGCACGTGCGGATGATCGTGCCGACGTTGCCGGGATCGGACACGGACTCCAGAACCACCACCGGCCCTGCCGCAGCCATCACGGCCCCGAGGTCCCCCTCAGGCAGCAGCGAGCAGGTGGCCAGCAGGCCCTGCGGCTGCTGCGTCTCGGCCATGGCGGCCATGACCGCAGGCGTCACGTGCGTGACCCGGATCCGGGACCGCTCGGCGATCGCCACGAGGTCGGACACGGCGACGCCGGCGGCCTCGTCCACGAAGAGGTCGTGGACGGGGACACCGGCGTCGATCGCACTGCGAACGGCCTGAGGCCCCTCGACGACGAACAGGCCCGCCTTGCGGCGGCCCGCTCGGGAGTGGAGGGCCCGGATCCGGGTGATGCGCTCCGAGGAGGTCGAGGTGACCCGGTTCGGGGCGGTCACGCGCGAGGGGTCAGGCAGCCTGCGCGGGAAGCGCCGCGCGAGAGACCTCGACGAGCGTCGCGAACGCGGGAGCGTCGTTGACCGCGAGCTCGGCGAGCATGCGGCGGTCCACCTCGACGCCCGCGGCCTTGAGGCCCTGGACGAAGCGGTTGTAGGTCATGCCGTTGGCGCGGGCGCCGGCGTTGATGCGCTGGATCCACAGGCGGCGGAAGTCGCCCTTGCGGGTGCGACGGTCCGCGTACGCGTAGACCATCGAGTGCGTGACCTGCTCCTTGGCCTTGCGGTACAGGCGCGAGCGCTGCCCGCGGTAACCGGAGGCGCGCTCGAGCATGTCGCGACGCTTCTTCTGTGCATTGACTGCGCGCTTGACGCGTGCCATGGCTTTCTCCTGGGGTGTAGTGCGTGGTGACAGAGGGGACGGGGGCGGACGGCCGCAGGTGCGGCTGCCGGATCAGCGACCGAGCAGGCGCTTGACCTTCTTGACGTCGGCGGCGGCGACGGGCTGGTCGCCGGCAAGACGGCGGGTGCGCCGGCTGGTCTTGCTCTCGAGGAGGTGTCGGCGGTTGGCCTGCTCGCGCATGACCTTGCCCGAACCTGTCACCTTGAAGCGCTTCTTCGCGCCGCTGTGGGTCTTCTGCTTCGGCATTCTGTGTCCTCGTTCTTCCTGTCCGGCTGCATGGGCCGGGTGGTCTGTGGGTGGGGCCGTGATGGCCCCACGGTGGTTCAGGCGGTCTCGGCCTCGGGGATGTCGGTCGCGCCGTCGGACGGTGCCTCGCCGGGTCGGGCCTTGGCCATCTCCGACTTCCGGCGGTGCGGTGCGATCACCATGATCATGTTGCGACCGTCCTGCTTCGGCGTCGCCTCGACGAAGCCCAGTTCGGCCACGTCGTCCGCCAGCTTGGCCAGCAGGCGCAGCCCCAGCTCGGGGCGGCTCTGCTCACGGCCGCGGAACATGATCGTGATCTTGACCTTGTCGCCCGTCTTGAGGAACCGCTCGACGTGACCCTTCTTGGTCTCGTAGTCGTGCTGGTCGATCTTCGGACGCAGCTTCATCTCCTTGATGACCGTGTGCGTCTGGTTCCGGCGTGACTCGCGCTCCTTGAGCGCGGCCTCGTACTTGAACTTGCCGAAGTCCATGAGCTTGCACACGGGCGGCTTCGCCATCGGGGCGACCTCGACGAGGTCGAGATCGGCCTCCACGGCCAGTCGCAGGGCGTCCTCGATGCGGACGATCCCGACCTGCTCGCCGTTGGGTCCGACGAGCCGGACCTCGGGAACGCGAATCCGGTCGTTGATCCGTGGTTCGACGCTGATGGCGCCTCCTCGCTTTCGTCTCGGGCGACCCGCCCCGGAGACCACAATGGCCTCCGGCGCTGCGCGCACGGAGGCCTCGGTGGGCATGCGGCGGCACGGCCGCCAGGCCCGGACCCGCAGGATCTGAGTCGATCCGCAGGTGGGAGTCGAGGACTCCGCTTACGCGACCCGGTGGTGAGACCGGGTCGATCGGCTGCAAGGCTACCAGCCGTGGACCAGTCCCCCCAAACCCCGCTCGACATCGCCGACGTGCCCGCCGTCGAGGTCATCCTCACTGTGTCCATGCACCTGATGTCGGCCGCTGCCGTGGCCTGCGGGCTCGGCGACGACGACCGCCCGGCCGACCTGGCCGAGGCGCGCATCCTCATCGGTGCGCTGGCCGGCCTTGTCACGGCCGCCGCACCCAACCTCGGCTCCATGCACGCGGCACCGCTGCGCGACGGCCTGTCGGCCCTCCAGCGCGCCTTCCGGGAGGCCTCGGCCATCCCCGATCCCCCCGGCATGGGCCCCGGCGAGGACCTCACCGGGCCGGTCTACTGACCCGTGAGTGATCCGGCCGCGCGCACGCGGTCGGCTACTGGGTCGCCTCGCGCAGGATCCGGCGGACCTCGGCCCGATCGCCCTCCGCCCCGGAGATCGTCACGACGTCATCGGGAAGCCGTCCCCACAGCCAGAGGAGGACGTCGGAGGCAGATCCCGTGATGGTCACCGCGTCGATCCGCACGCGGACCACCCCGCCGAGCACGTCGAGGGCGGCCGTTCCCGCGAAGTCGGCGTCGGCGAGATGCAGCGTCAGCACCTCGTCGATCCCGTCCAGGGCGAGGTCGGCGTCGACCGCGCTGATCGGCCCGGTGGCGCTCTCGGCGTCGGCCCGGTGCACGGCGGTCTCGAGGGCCATGCGGCGCTGCCAGAACCCGATCGTGCGGTCGTCGGGCCACCAGGTCCAGGCCGGCTCGTCCGGTGACCGGGTCGCCAGCTCCGCGGCCAGGGCGTGGAGCATGACGTGGCACCACGTCAGGTCGTCTCCGGCGGTCGCGTCGTCCGCCGGCACGTCCCACTCCCCCTCGACCGGCCGACGTCCCAGCCGCAGCGCGGCGAGCTTGTGCGCGTACACCCCGCCCACGTGGAAGACGAGGTCGTCGACCGTCCACCCTTCGCACGTGGGCACGGGCCGGTCCATGACCTCCTCGGCGGCGACGAGCAGGCGCTCGCCCTCAGCGTGCAGCAGGTCCAGGTAGCGGCCGGGCGTCAGGCGAGTCGAGGTCATGAGGCTGCCCTGTCGCCCTGGTCGATCGCCACGCCGAGGCCCCCGGGCACGAGCTGCCCGAGCTCCTGGCGGGCGCCGAGCACCTCGGCGGCACGAGTGGCGAGCTGCTGGGCGCTGCGCCCGTCGGGGTGCGCGCCGCCTCTCACGCTCAGGGTGACCAGCAGGTCCACCTCGTCGGACTCGGCCCGGGCATCGCGCACCTGCACCTCCACCCACCCGTCTGCGGTGAGCGGGGCCAGGGCCGCCTCCACGACCGGCGACACGCGACCGAGGTCGAGGGTGTCGGCCAGCACCTGCAGGTCGAGGCCGCCGATGACGGTCCGCACGGGTCCCGCGACGTCGATGACCACCGCGACCGCCCCGTCGTCGAGCGCGGACCGGGCCATGTCGCGGCCGAGCGCGGGCACGGGCCGAGCCTCGGGGTTCCACGCCGCCAGGGAATCGACCCCCGTGAAGGCGAGCAGGCCGCGCTCCCCCCTCTCGTTGAGCATGGAGACGACCGCCATGTGGCTGCTCGTGTCCGCACCGTCGGCATCGACCTCGTCGGCGACCGCCACGACGCTGGCCAGCAGGCGAGCCGAGCGCAGCCGCCGTGCGGTGGTCACTCCCGGGCCGTCTGCGGCGAGCCGCTCGCGGAGCCGGGGATCGGCGCGACCGTCGTCGTCGGGGAAGGCCGGGACGGCCAGGGTCCGGCCGTCGCCGCGGACCGTGGCATCCGACGCAGCATCCCCCGTGGTCACGGGCACAGGCTACGGGAGCACAATCAGCCGGTGCCCGCCGCCGCAAGACCACGCTGGATCGTGCTGCTCTCGCTGTCCCTGGTGGCGCTCAACCTGCGGATGGCCCTCTCCAGCGTGCCCGCCGTCGTGGCCGACATCCAGGCGTCGACGGGCTGGTCGGACGCCCAGATCGGGCTCCTCACCACCATTCCGGTGCTGTGCATGGGGGCCTTCGCGCTCGTGGTGCCGCGGATGGCACGACGCATCGGGCGGGCGGCGACCGTGGCGGTCGCCCTGGGCCTCCTCGTCGTCGCGATGACCGCGCGCCTGGCCTCGGAGACGCCGGGGGTGCTCCCCCTGACGGCCTTCCTGGCCGGCGTGGGCATCGCCCTGGCGGCGGGCCTCGTGCCCGGCGTCGTCCGGGAGCAGCTGCCCGACTCGGTCGGCGCGGCCACGGGGCTGTGGACCGCGACGATGATGATCGGCGCTGCGCTCGGCGGCGCACTCACGGTGCCCCTCGCGGCCGCCCTCGGCTCCTGGCCGGCCGCGCTGGCCGTGTGGGCCGTGCCCGCCGCGCTGGCACTGGTGGTCTGGCTGCTCGTCGAGGGCCGGCGCGCCAGCGGTCCTGCGGCCCCGACCCACGACGCACCGTCGCCGGTGCGGATCGCCGAGCTGCCCTGGCGCAGCCGCCCCGCCTGGTCGCTGACGGCCTACCTGCTGCTGAACTCCATCGTCTTCTACACCGCGCTGGCCTGGCTCGCCCCGTCGTACGTCGACCGCGGATGGTCGCAGGAGGACGCCGGCTTCCTCCTCGGGCTGTTCACCGCGAGCCAGGTGCTGGCGGCGCTGCTCATGCCGGCCCTGGCGGACCGGATGGCGGCCCGACGTGCGCTCTACGCGGCCACCGTCCTCGTGGTCGCGGCGAGCCTCGTGGCCATCGCGTGGTTCCCTGACGTCCTCACGATCGTCGTGGTGATCGTCTTCGGGGCGGCACTGGGCGGCGTCTTCGCCATGGGGCTGGCCCTGCTGAGCGAGTTCGCCTCTGATGCCGCCGGCTCGGCCCGCCTGACCGCCATGGCCTTCGCCGTCACCTACCTGCTGGCCGCGTTCGGGCCGCTCGCCGCCGGGGTCCTCCTCGACGCGTTCGACTCGTGGCCACTGGTGTTCGCCCTGATGGCCGCTGCCGCTGCCCTTCAGCTGCTCACCATCCCCGCCCTGCGCCGCGGGGTGCGGATCGACTGACCGCGACGCGCGTCTAGAGCCGGCAGGCGTGGATGTCAGTGACGAGGATGCCGCGAGCACCGAGCTCGTAGAGGTCGTCCATGATCTGGTGCACATCGGTCGACGGGACCATGGCACGGACGGCCGACCACTGCGGATCGTGCAGGGATGAGATCGTCGGCGACTCGATTCCCGGAGTCATCGCGCAGGCGGCATCGAGCTTCTCCGTGCGGATGTCGTAGTCGACGAGCACGTAGGAGCGGGCCACCATCACTCCCTGGAGGCGTCGCACGAACGTCTCGACGGCGGGCACCTGCGGCGCTCCCGTGCGGCGGACGAGCAGCGCTTCCGACACCAGGATGGGATCGCCCACGATCTCCAGGCCCGCGCGTCGCAGGGTGGTGCCGGTCGCCACCACGTCGGCGACAGCATCGGCCACGCCGAGGGCGACCGCGTTCTCGACGGCACCGTCGAGCTCGACGACCCGGGCCGAGATCGCGTGCCGTGCCAGCCACTCCTCGAGCACCCCGGCGTAGGACGTGGCGATCGTCCGGCCCTCGAGATCGGAGGGAGAGGCGGCCAGCCCGGGCGGGGCGGCGAAGCGGAAGGTCGACGGGGCGAAACCGAGCGACAGGACCTCGTCGGCCTTGGCCCCCGAGTCGAGGAGCATGTCGCGCCCGGTGATGCCGAGATCGAGGGTTCCCTCGCCCACGTAGATGGCGATGTCGCGCGGGCGCAGGAAGAAGAACTCGACGTCGTTGTCGGGATCGTGCACCATCAGGTCACGCGTGGACGCCGATCGGAGGTAGCCGGCCTCGACGAGCATGCTGCGAGCCGGTTCGGCGAGTTGCCCCTTGTTGGGGACGGCGACACGGAGCATCGGACCGCGGCCTCAGAGCCTGCGGTAGACGTCTTCGAGCGAGACCTTGCTGGCGAGCATGAGGCACTGCACGTGGTACAGCAGCTGTGCGATCTCCTCGGCCGTCCGCTCGGGTCCCTCGTGCTCGGCAGCCATCCACGACTCGGCCGCCTCCTCGACGACCTTCTTGCCCACAGCGTGCACGCCCTCGTCGACCAGGCGCACGGTGCCGGACACGTCGTCGCGGTAGGTGGTCTTGCGGAGCAGCTCCGCATACAGCTCATCGAACGTCTTCACGCACTCAGCCTATTGCGGCGATCATGGCGATCGCCACGCCGGTCGGCCGAGGAGCCGTCAGCGCAGCTCGCGAAGGGTCGCCGCCGTCATCAACGCGGCCCACGTGGCCTCCGCGCCCTTGTCCTCGTGCGACCCCTCGAGTCCGGCCCGGTCGAGCGCCTGCTGCTCGTCGTCGCACGTGAGCAGGCCGAAGCCGACCGGGACGCGGGTGTCGAGGGAGACACGCATGAGTCCGTCCGTGGCGCCGCTGGACACGTACTCGAAGTGCGGAGTGCCGCCCCGGATGATGACCCCGAGGGCCACTGTCGCGTCGTACTCGCCCGACGCCGCGCACTCCTGGACGACGATCGGCAGCTCGAACGAGCCGGCGACCCGGATGATGGTGGCGTCGGCGCCAGCCTGCTGGCACGCCCGGGTCGCACCGGCGATGAGCCCGTCCATGACGACCTGATGCCACGACGATGCCACGATCGCGACGCGCAGGCCGTCGGCACTGACCGTGATGTCCGGCGATCCCGAGCCGCTCATGCCCCCGCCTCCGGCGTGAGCGTGTGCCCCATGCGGTCGACCTTGGCCTGAAGGTAGGCGCGGTTGTGCTCGTTGGGCACGATCTCGAGCGGCACGCGGTCGATGATCGTCAGCCCGTAGCCCTCGAGTCCCGCCCTCTTGGCGGGGTTGTTCGTGAGCAGCCGCATGCTGTGGATGCCGAGGTCGGCGAGGATCTGGGCGCCGGTGCCGTAGTCACGAGCGTCAGCGGGGAGGCCCAGCTCGAGGTTCGCGTCGACGGTGTCGCGGCCCGCGTCCTGGAGCGTGTAGGCCCGGAGCTTGTGCAGCAGCCCGATGCCACGGCCCTCGTGCCCCTTGACGTAGAGCACCACTCCCCTGCCCTCCTCGGCGATGCGACTGAGCGCCGCGTGCAGCTGCGGGCCGCAGTCGCAGCGCAGCGAGCCGAACACGTCGCCCGTCAGGCACTCGGAGTGCACCCGGACCAGGACGTCCATCCCGTCGCCGATCTCGCCCGCCACCAGGGCGATGTGCTCGGACTCGTCGGTGTCGCTGCGGTAGCCGAAGGCGGTGAACTCGCCGAACTGCGTGGGAAGCCGGGTCTCGGCGACCCGGGTGACGAGGCTCTCCGTGCGGCGTCGGTAGCGGATGAGGTCGGCGATGGAGATCATGGCCAGCCCGTGCTCGTCGGCGAAGGCCCGGCAGGCGGCAGCCCGCATCATCGTGCCGTCGTCGTTGACGAGCTCGCAGAGGGCACCGACCGGTGCGAGCCCGGCCATGCGGGCCAGGTCGACGGCGGCCTCCGTGTGCCCGGCCCGACGCAGGACGCCACCGGGAACGGCCCGCAGGGGCATCACGTGCCCGGGCCGGGTGAGATCGTAGGGATCGGTCGCCGAGTCGGCCAGCACCTTGATCGTGCGCGCGCGGTCGGCCGCCGAGATGCCGGTGCTCTCGACATCGCGCGCATCGACGGAGACGGCGTAGGCCGTGCCCTTGCGATCCTCGTTGATGGCGGTCATCGGAGGGAGCCCGAGGCGGTCGAGGTCGGCCCCGGTCATCGGAACGCAGATGTAGCCCGACGTGTGCCGGATCATGAAGCCCACCAGCTCGGCAGTCGCCGCGGACGCGGCGAAGATCAGGTCGCCCTCGTTCTCGCGGTCCTCATCGTCGATGACGACGATCGAGCGCCCGGCCCGGATCTCCTCGATGGCGACCTCGATGGGATCGAGGCGGATGCCGCTCCCGCTCGCGTCGGGGCCCACCGCCGTCAGGGCCGCACGGGCTCCGGTGACCGGACCGCCATCGTCGTCCTCGACGTCGTTGGCGAACATCTCGTCTGCCGGGATCACGTTGACCTCTCCTGCATCAGTCGCTCCACGTACTTCGCGATCACGTCGACCTCGATGTTGACGATGTCGCCGACCACGAGTGCTCCGAGTGTCGTGACCGCCAGCGTCGTGGGGATCAGCGACACCGAGAACGACGCGTCGCCCACGGCGACCACCGTCAACGATACGCCGTCCACGGCGACCGAGCCCTTCTCCGCGATGTACCGGGCGATCGCAGGCTCGAGCGAGAACGCGAGGGTGGTCCAGTGCTCGCTCGGCTCGATGGACGCCACCTGCGCCGTGCCGTCGACGTGGCCCTGGACGATGTGCCCACCGAGCCGGGAGTGGACGAGGGCGGCACGCTCGAGGTTCACGTCGGCGCCCACGACGGCTTTCCCGAGTGAGCTGCGCTGCAAGGTCTCCCGCATGACATCGGCCGTGAACGAGTCGCCGAGCACCTCGACGACGGTGAGGCACACCCCGTTGACGGCGATCGAGTCGCCGGGCGACGCGTCGGACGTCACGAGCGGGCCGCGGATGGTCAGGCGGGACGCATCGACGAGGTCGTCGACCGACGTCACCGACCCCTGCTCCTCGACGATCCCGGTGAACACCGCGCTATGCCCCTGCCTGCTCGTACCGGATCCAGCCCACGACACGCACATCCTCCCCGACGATGCTCACCTGCTCGACATCGACTCCCGGGGGCGGCCCGGTCAGCTGGGGCATGGCCGGCAGCGCCACCGGACCATCGCCGAGCAGCAGCGGGGCCACGTACCAGTGGACGCGATCGACGAGTCGGGCGGACAGGAAGGCGGCGGCCAGCGTCGGTCCGCCCTCGAGAAGCACGTGGCGCACACCGCGGTCGTGCAGCAGGCTCAGGACCGCCGCCGGGTCCGGCTCGTCGAGGACGAGGGTGGGCGCCGAGCCGTCGAGAACCCGCGCACCGGGTGGCAGCTGACGGGTACCGAGCACGACGCGGAGCGGCTGGACCGGCGGCGGTGCGACGCTCCGGCGCGCCGTGAGCAGGGGGTCGTCGACGAGCACCGTCCCGGTGCCGACGACGATCGCATCGACCTCGGCGCGCAGCTCGTGCACCTGCTCGTGTGCCAGGGCTCCGGTGATCGCCGTGGGTCCGCCGTCGGCCGCGGCGACGCGGCCGTCGAGCGACGAGGCGCACTTCCAGGTCACGAGCGGTCGACCCGTCACTGCGGCGAACGTCCAGGCGAGGTTCACCGCCTCGGCATCATCGCGGAGCAGTCCGCCGGAGACCGCGATCCCCTCCGCCGCCAGCAGCGCGGCGCCGCCCCCCGCCTCCGCGGTGGGGTCGGCCTGGGCGAACACCACCCGGACGATGCCCGCCTCGATGAGCGCCGTGGTGCACGGCCCCGTCCGGCCGACGTGACGACAGGGCTCCAGGGTCACCACGGCAGTACCGCCCCGGGCGGCCGCGCCGGCATCCGCCAGGGCAGCCACCTCGGCGTGCGGTGCCCCCCCGGTCGGTCCGGTGCACCCCCGGCCCGCGACCGTGCCGTCGGCGGCGAGGATGACGCAGCCGACCCGAGGGTTCACCGCACGCGGGGCAGTGGACGTCCGTGCGAGCGCGATGGCCTCGCGCATGGCGTCCGCGAGGGCAGCCTCGTCAGCCACGCGGCCTGGGCCTCACGGACGCGCGCCGTTCTCTGCGGCTGCCCGCAGCCGCTCGATCATCACGGCGGGATCGTCGGCTCGATAGACGGCGGACCCGGCCACGAACACATCGGCGCCGGCGGCCGCGCACTGCTCGATGCTGTCGAGCCCGATGCCGCCGTCGACCTGCACCCAGATGTCGACGTCTGCGGAATCGGCCATCCGGCGCGCCTGCTGGACCTTGCCGAGCATGTCCGCCATGAATGCCTGCCCGCCGAACCCGGGCTCGACGGTCATCACGAGGATCATGTCGATGCCCGGCAGCAGGCCCTCGATCTCGGAGATGGCGGTGCCCGGCTTCACGGCGACGCCGGCGCGAGCGCCGGCGGCACGGATGTCCTTGGCCACCATCCTCGGCTTGCGGGCCGCCTCGACATGGAACGTGACACTGCCTGCCCCCGCCTCGGCGAAGCCCGGCGCCCAGCGATCGGGGTTGTCGATCATGAGGTGGCAGTCGGCAGGAACGGAGATCTGCCGCAGGAGGGCCTCGACGACGGGGAGCCCGAACGTGAGGTTGGGGACGAAGTGGTTGTCCATCACGTCGAGATGGATCCAGTCGGCCGCCGCCTCCACGCGGCGAACCTCGGCGGCGAGGTCGGCGAGGTCAGCATTCAGGACGCTCGGAGAGATCTGCATGCCCACGTCCGAACCCTAGTGCGACGACCGTCGCGGTCAGGAGGTCAGGCGTCGCAGGATGGCCAGGAACATGGCGTCCGTGCCGTGGCGCTGCGGCCACAGCTGGACCGTCGGCCCGTCGCCGCAGTCCGGGACCTCGGGCAGCAGCAGCCTGGCGTCCTCGAGGACCACATCGTCGCGCCCGCGCAGCACGTCGGACACGACGAACTCCGTCTCGCCCAGGTGGGGCGAGCACGTCACATAGGCGAGGACGCCCCCCGGTCGGGTCGCCCCGAGCCCGGCTCGCAGCAGGTCGCGCTGGATCCCCCCCAGGGCCGCGAGGTCGGCCGGCGTGCGCCGCCACCGCGACTCGGGGCGTCGGCGCAGTGCGCCGAGGCCGGTGCAGGGCGCGTCGATGAGCACCCGGTCGAACACCGCGTCTCCCCAGGGCGCATGCCGGGAGTCCCCGACCAGGACCTCGGAGGCCGAGTCGTCGGCGAGCGAGCCCTCGACCAGCGCCGCGCGATGGGGGTGCTGCTCGACGGCCAGGATCCGGGCGCCGCGCTCGGCGGCGAGCCCGTCGAGGAGGGCGGCCTTGCCTCCCGGCCCGGCGCAGGCATCGAGCCAGTGCAGGTCGGCGCCATCGACCTCGGCACGGGCGAGCGCGAGCGCCACCAGCTGGCTGCCCTCGTCCTGGACCCCGGCCCGGCCGTCACGAACCACCGCGAGCGCGTCCGGGGTGCCGTCGACGACCGTCGCGGACAGCGGCGACCACCGCCCCGGCTCGACGTCGGGCATCGCGCGGAGCTCCGCGGGATCGAGCCGACCCGGCCGGGCGACCAGGGACGGGCGCGCGGGCACGTTGTCAGCGGCCAGCAGGTCGATGAGCTCGCCCCTCCGAGCTCCGAGGGCATCACGGAAGGCGCGGACGATCCACACCGGATGCGAGTAGCGGACGGCCAGCCACTCGACGTCGTCGTCGGCACGCCCCGCCCTGAGCTCCTCCGCCCAGCCCTCCTCATCGCGCCCGGCGACCTTGCGGAGCACGGCGTTCACGAATCCAGCCCGGGCGTCGCCACCGGTGCGCGGACCGAGGGCGCGGGCGAGCTCGCACGAGGAGTCGACGGCCGCGTGGTCGGGCACTCGCATGTGCAGGATCTGGTGGGCACCGAGCCGAAGGATGTCGCGAAGCCCGGGCTCGACCTTCTGCAGCGGCCGGGTCACGCATGTCGCCAGGATCGCGTCGTACCAGCCCTGCCAGCGCAGCGTTCCATAGCCCAGCTCCGTGGCGAAGGCAGCGTCGCGGCCGCTCAGTGCCTTCTGGTGCAGAACGGCGGGCATCACGAGGTTGGCGTAGGCATCGTCCTCGCGGACCGCGCGCAGCAGTTCGAGTGCGGCCGCCCGGGCCGGATCGGTCACTGCAGCACCGTCCCCGGGGCCAGGCGGGCACCGCGCACCCAGTCGGCGGCGGGCATGGGCCTCTTGCCGGCCGGCTGGACGAGGCCGAGGCGGACGGGCGCCGAGGCCGTGCCGACGAGCACCTCGTCGCGCGACGCCTCGATCTGCCCGGGGGCGAGCTGCGGACCGTCGGCCACGATCCGCACCGGCTGAACCCGAAGCCGGTCGTCGCCCACCATGGTCCAGGCTCCGGGAGCCGGGGTGCAGGCGCGGACGAGGCGGTCGACACCGACGGCGGGATGGTCCCAGCGGATCCGCGCGTCGTCGACGCCGAGCTTCGGAGCCAGCGATGGCTCGCCCGACTGCGCAACCGCCTGGACCGCCCCCTCCTCGAGCGCATCGAGGGTGGCGATGAGCAGCCCGGCGCCGGTCACCGCCAGGCGTGCGAGCAGGTCGCCGGACGTGTCGTCGGGCCGCACGGCCTCCGTCACGGTGCCGAACACGGGTCCGGTGTCCATGCCCTCGTCCAGGCGGAAGGTGGTGGCGCCGGTCACGTCGTCGCCATGCCAGACGGCGTGCTGCACGGGTGCCGCGCCGCGCCATGCGGGCAGGAGGCTGAAGTGCAGGTTGACCCAGCCGAGGCGTGGAACGTCGAGCAGCCCGGCCGGGATGAGGCCGCCATAGGCGACGATCGGTGCACAGTCCGGGGCCAGGGCGGCCAGCCGTTCCGCCAGGGCCGCGTCGCGCGTGCTCGTCGGCTGGAGCAGTTCGAGGCCCGCCTCGCGCGCGAGGACGGCGACCGGACTCGCCGCGAGTTCCTTCCCGCGACCGGCGCGCGCGTCGGGACGGGTGAGGACGGCCACCGGCTCATGGCGGGAGTCGAGCAGGGCGCGGAGCGCCACGGCGGCCACGTCGGGCGTGCCGGCGAAGACGCACCTCACCGGGTCACAGCCAGCGCGATGACACCGAGTGCGGACTCGCCTGCACGACGGGCGCCGGCTCGCCGAACCACTCCGAGGCCCGGATGAGGCGCATGGCCTCCTTGCGGGCCTCCGCATCGAGCCGATCGATGAAGAGGATGCCGTCGAGGTGGTCGGTCTCGTGCTGCACGGCCCGGGCGAGCAGGTCGCTGCCCTCGATGACGACCGGCTCGCCATGCATGTTCATGCCCTTGGCGACGACGCGCAGCGACCGCGGGGTCTCGAACGCGAGGTCCGGAAGCGACAGGCAGCCCTCGTCGCCGACCTGCAGCTCGTCCGACAGGTCGAGGTCGGGATTGATGAGGTGGCCGGGCTCGTCGTCGACCCAGTAGGTGAACACGCGCAGCGAGACGCCGATCTGCGGAGCCGCGAGACCGGCTCCCGGCGCGTCCATCATCGTGTCGGTGAGGTCGCGGACCAGCTTGCGCAGTTCCTTGTCGAACGTCTCGACCGGCGCCGCCGGAGTGCGCAGCACGGGGTCGCCGAAGAGCCGGATGGGCTGGATGGCCATGGCGGGAGTCTATTCGGGTCGTCGCATGCCCGGCCCAGCCGGACGCGACGGGCAGTCGTCACAGGCCGAGGTCACGGGCCGCCTGCTCGAATGCCGCGCGATCGGCGTCGCTCAGGTCGGACCACGACAGGGACGTCGATGCGGGCTGCGGGGTGCCCGACGCCTCGGCCGCGCCCGCTGCGACGCCCGGTGCGACGTCCGACGCGACGTCCGGTGCGACGTCGGGCAGCGGCGCCGACGCCACCGGCGGCACCGGCCCACCCGACGGTCCGCCACGGCGGCCCAGGAGCCACGCGATCAGGCCTGCGGCGACCGCCACGGCGATGACCGCGGCGATGATCCATGGCCAGGGCGAGCCGCTGCCCGGGTCCGACGGGTCGGGACCCTCGCCCTCGCCTGTCGGACCCGAGGGCAGGGGCGCCGCCGAGGCGCTGCCGTCCGACGAGGTCGGGGTGGGCGTCGACGAGGCGCTGCCGTCCGACGAGGTCGGGGTGGGCGTCGACGAGGCGCTGCCGTC
>Ga0075163_10007858_pt1 | contig 14081 bp, 14 predicted proteins | sample JI1023141ADNA_FD_71478 | JGI IMG/M metagenome (GOLD analysis project Ga0075163, IMG submission 71478) | Wastewater effluent complex algal communities from Wisconsin, to seasonally profile nutrient transformation and Carbon sequestration -... | ecosystem: Engineered > WWTP > Effluent > Algae...
TAAAACAGGAGGAAAAGGAAATATCTATTTTTGGGATGGACAATCAACGCAAACATCTAAATCATACCGACTAGAATCATCAGGAACTGTATCGTGTGTTATTAAAGATGATATTCCATACATTATGGACGCTATGGGTTCTATGTTGGTATTTAACGGAGGTGCATTCCAAAAGATTGCACAACTTCCAAAAGAATCACGTTTACATCTACAAAATCCACTAGCATCTAGTAACATAAGGTATGTACATCCTAACGGCATGGCAAACATACACGGAGAGGTGCATGTCTTGATTGATAATAAGTATTATGTATCAGGACAAACAGTAGACGATACAATGTCAGCAGGTATATGGGTATATTCTCCTACAAATGGATTTACATGTCGATATGCTCTAGGACTTGCAGATGTAGATGACACTATTACAGACTACGGACAATACAAGCTAAGTAAAGTAGGGGCTATATCAGAAGTACCGAACTTATCAACAAACACAAACGCAACTTTCTTGGCTGGAGCTACAATATATACCGACGGAGCTACTACAGAAAAATCTTGTATATGGTATGATGATAGTAATGATACAAAGCAGAAAGCAGGATACTTTGTAACAACACAAATTGAAGCTAGCGGAGCTTTAGATACTTTTGACAAAGCAATACTAAAATACAGAAAAATGTTAAGTAGTTCTGATAAGATTGTTGTTAAGACACGCTCATCTTATGAGGAAGCGGTAGAAGCACAGATAACATGGACATCAACAAATACGTTTACAGTACCAAACTCATCAGTCGATGTATCAAACTACTGGACAAGTGGAACAGGTGGAGAAGTTCAAATTATTCAAGGTATTGGTAGCGGTGTATGTACACACATCACAAACGCCGTAAACAATGCAGGTACTTGGACAGTTACAGTAGATGAAACAATCACAGGAGCAACAGGAACATCAAGAGCATTTTTCTCAAAATGGAATAAGGTGGACGTTATTAGTAATCAGGTAAGTCAGATATCAGAACTAGCACTACCTGACCAAGATAAACGGGATATATATATTCAATTCAAAGTATGGTGCTTATTTACAGGCAGAAATGAAATACATAACTTATCAATCATAACTAAACCTTATAAATTATTAACATAAAAACAATGGCAAAAAACGCACTAGGACAAGACATATCATTCGATAGTACAGGTAAAATGGTTTTTACAGGTACACCGAACGCAAAAGTAACGGCAGACCAAGCTACGCAGAGCAGGGCTAATGCTTTGGCTTTTCAGGCTCAAAATCTAGCACAAAGACAAGCTCCAACTACTCCACCAGTAGCTCCTACAACCCCAACACAAGGGCAAGTTACTAACCAACAGTATCAGCCTGGTACGCTTTTGCCAGGTGAGTCAATTATCGGCACTAGAGCAACACCTCAAGCGGTAAATGCTGGAGTAAATGCAACTATCACACCTGGAGGAATGACACAAACAACAGGTGCAAACATTCCAACACCTACAAAGCCTGTACAAGCCACTTTACTAGGTGCAGACCTTGCTACTACACAAGCTAATCAATTCGCTCAAAATGCAGTTTCTGGGCTATCAGAAGCAGAGCAGGCACGTCAAACATCACTCAATGCTCTTATAGAGCAGATAACAGGTCAGAAGACACAAACACAGCTACAGGCGGAGAACTACGGAGCAGTAGATACAGCACAGCAAGAGCTTAATGATATAAACAATCAACTTCTTACAGAGCAGAACGCACAGCGAAGACGTGAGGAGGCTTTAGTTGCTACTGGAGACCTTACAGCAGAGCAAGCACAGCAAAAGATAAACGAAACACGAAGACAGTCAATATCTAAACAGGCGGATTTGTCTATCATTCAAATGGCAAAGCAGAATAACTACGCTACAGCTAAAGAGATTGCAGATAGAAAGGTACAGGCACAAGTAGAAGCCGACAAACTAAAACTAGATACATTACAGTTTATTTATACTGAAAATAAAGAACTGTTTAACAAGAAAGAGCAACGCCAGTTTGAACTTGCACAGGTAGAGCGTACACGTCTACTTGATAAACAAGAAAAAGAACTTACACAGATAAACGACCTTGCATTAAATGCTCTGCAAAATGGCGCTCCTGCAAGTATTGTACAAAAGATGCAACAGTCTAAAACACTAGCAGATGCAACAAAGCTAGGAGGTGCGTATGTTGATAAGTTAGATAGAACATTAAAACAAGCACAGATTGCCAATATCTATAGTGAAATAAAGAAAAGAAACACACCGACTGTTGCACAAGGTGTTAATGGAATTGTTGCAAATATGACACCTGCACAGCAGACAACACTAAAAGGACTACTAGATGACTTTGACGCACAAACAAAATCACAAAGAACTGTTGTTGATGCGGCTCAAAACATAGCAACGCTGGCAGACAGAGCAAAACAAGGGAACGCATCATCTCAAATTGCCCTAGTATTCTCATACATGAAGTCATTAGACCCAAACTCAACTGTTAGAGAGGGTGAGTTTGCTACAGCTAAAAACTCCGCTGGTATACCTGATAGAATTAGAAACACATACAACCAAGCTCTTAATGGTACATTTCTTACAAATGGACAGGTAGATAGTTTTAGTGCAGATGCTCAAAAACTTGCCCAAACAGCATTATCACAAATGCAGACAAGAAGTACAGAGTTTGATAGACGAGCTAACGTATTCGGTATCCCATCGGGATTGGTATACAGTGCTTCTGTAGGAGATGTTTCTCAAAACGTAGTACAAAATGTATACAAACCAACACAACAAGAAGAAGATATATTCTTAAAGACCGTAAGTATTCCAACAACCAGTCAGCAAAATATAAGTCAACCAGCACAACAAAAAACAGTTAGTGATATACTATTTGGTAATAAGGCAACTACAAATACAGTAATACCATCATTTAGTTTAAATAACTTTACAAAGTAATGGCAACATTAACACAAGAACAAATAAATAGACTAAAACAACAAGGTTTATCAGACACGGCGATAAATTCACTTAGTGCTAAATATGGTATTGAACAAAAAGTAAATACCCCTATGACGACAATAACTCCAAGTCAGTTATTTACACTAAAACAACAAGGTTTATCGGACACGGCGATACAAAACCTATCAGAAAAATACAATGTAGGGCTTCCTGTACAACCAGAAAAGCAAGGGTTACTTAAATCAATTATCACAGAGCCTATAAAATCTCTTGTTGTTAGACCATTAGTGCGAACTGCACAAGTGGCAGAGCTTGGAGCCAAAAAGCTATTTGGTTCAGACGAATCATATAATAAAGCATTAGAGCGTATACAAACACAGAATGTAAATGTGCCGTTTATTGGTGCAATAGAGCCGCAAAAACAAATTGGACAAGGAGGGGCAAGGCAAATTATAGGAGAAGCAGCCAATACTGCATCTTTTTTGGCGGGAGGAGGTGGAACAGTACAAGCAGGAAGAACGCTTTTTAAAAGTGCGATTAAACAAGGTGCTAAACAAGGTGCTAAAGTTGGAGCAACTGGAGCCGGTCTATATTCTTTTGGAGAATCAATACAAAGACCAACATCAACAGTAGAAAGTGTAATAGGAGAAACTTTACTTGGAACTACACTAGGCGGACTAACTGGAGGTGTTGTTGGTGGAACTATTCCAGCAATTTCAAAAGGTGTACAAAGGTTAACAGCCACAGCAGAACAAAAAGCCGTCAATCAGATTATTAGACGTGAAAACCAACTAACCAGAGTAGTAGATAACAACTCCGTTCTTAGAAAGGTTAGAGATTCTGCTAAACGAAACGGATACGACCCAATAAAAGACCTTGCCGAATCAGATATTTTAGTAGGTGCGGTTAATAATGATGGTAGAATTGACGGAAAACTATTAAATGATAGATTTGCTGAAACAATAAGTGGAACTGAAAACTTAATAAAAAACTTCTTTGACAAAACTGGCGAAAAAACACCTGTAAATAGATTTATTAAAGAACTAAACAAAGTAGTTTTAGATGAGCGTATACCTGCTAAATCAGCAAAATCAGCACAAAAAGCAATAGTTGATATCTTAGACGGAATTGAAGCAAAAGGGCTGATAGACAAAGATGGATATATAAAACTTGCAGATATACAACAACTTAAAACAGACGCTTACAAACTTTCTAACTTCCTAGACCCAGAAAAAACACTTGTTGATAAAACAATAGGTAGATATATTAAAGAGTACATAAATAAAAATACAAAAAGTGTACCAGAGCTTGAGGCTCTTAATAAAGAGCTTGGACGTTTCTTGTCTGTGAAAGAATTGATTGACAAACTTGATGCAAAAGTTGTTAAAGGTGGGAGATTAGGAAAATACTTTTCGCAAGCAGTTGGTGCCGTTGCTGGAGGTCAAGTTGGAGGTGCAGGAGGTGCAATTGTTGGAGCAGAAATAGGTCAAAAGGTTCAAGGTGAAATGTTGAAAAGAACTTTTGGAAAAGCTACAGGAAAGACTATTCAGCGTTCTCAAAAAGTTGAACAAGCAATACAAAAATCTCGTCAAAACCCAACTATACAACTTGGTCAATCAAACCAAGTATTGGCTCGCCAGATACCCCAAGCAAATAATGCTACTGCAAAGATGAATGTCATATCTAAAAGTATACCAACATCTAGTCGCGGTGTAAACATTGTAGATGATGCTCTAAATACAGTTTCAAAAGCAGTACAAACAGCAAAACAAGCATTAACAGACCCTACAAATGCTTCTTTTATAGAAGCAAATGGTGGATTTAAAGCAGTCTTAGAAGCAACAAAAAACAACATTGCTGATAGTCTCAATGCAGAGGGTAAAACCGATATTGCATTTAAAATACTACGTCAAGATATAGCAGATATTCAATCTCTTGATGAATTATACACAAGATTAGGAACGATAGTTCGTACTTCATTTAAATAAAATCAATGCAACTAAACCAAAAACAACTTAAAAAATTAGAAAAAGTAAAGAAGCTACTTGAGGGTGGAGATATTGCCTTGCTTACATATCTCATGGAAATAGAGGACAAGCTAGAAGAAGAGATACCAAGTATAAAGGACATCATTTCAAGGGTTAAAGGAGACAAAGGTGATACATACGAACTATCAGACAATGACAGAAAAGACATTGCAGAACTAGCTCGAAGCCTATTTGACGATGATGCTTTTGCTACTCGTGTCCTTAATATGGTAGATATCCCTCTTGATAAGATAGCAAAAGAGGCTTCTAAACTTATAAAAATACCAAATGTTAAAGTTGATGTAAAAGCTATAGCAAAAGAGGCTTCTAAACTTGTAGAAGTAGAAAATGGAAAAGATGGACTAGATGCAGATGAACAAAAAGTTATTGCAGAAGTAACAAAGAATATAGAAAATAATCTCCCACAGTTTGGTACGTCTTTTAGAGATGGGCTAGAATTATTACAAGATGATGAGAGACTTGATGTTTCGGCTATTAAAGGACTTGAGGAATTGGTTAAAAAGGACAATAAAGGAAAATACATTGTAGGAGGCTCTCGTGTTCTTACTCAACTATTAGATGTAAATATACAATCACCTACAAACGGACAAGTTCTTACATACAATGCAACGTCTAAATGGTGGGAAAATCAAAATGCAACAGGTTCTAGTACTGTAAACACAGACGGGACATTGTCTGGAGATGGGTCAATAGGTTCACCTCTAGGACTCAATCTCATGTCATCCAATGTATGGCAAGGTACGACATACTTCAATGCCAACACACCAGTATATATAAATAGCGGTACAGATTACTTAGCAGGAGATATAGATATATTACAAATAGGAGACAGTTCAGGAACTTCTTTGAGATTTAGATGGGCTTCTATATTTGGTAGTGGAGGTAATGAGTTTAGATTAGATGATACGGCAGGTGTGTTACAACCTTTATATGTGGGCAACCTAACATCAGATAATGTGTATACAGGTGCAGTAACAGCTTCATCAACAATAGATGGTACTACAATTACAGCATCAATTGGATTTGCTGGTACATGGGCAGGTAACACAATTCCAGTATCAAGGGGCGGTACTGGAACAGGAACAACATTCTCCCAAAACAGTATTGTCTTAGCAGGTGTATCAGGCAACTATACAGAAGACACTGGTTTTATTTTCAATCAGACAACAAAACGACTATTGATTTCTAACTCTAGCACCACTCCACAAAACCAATTACACCTACACCAAAGTGGTGCAACAGCAATATATGGTCAAATGACAAACTCTGCTACTGATTCAACATCAACAGATGGATTTAGGTGGGGTATTGATACTTCAGGGATAGTAGAGTTTAGAAATTACGAAAACACGGCTATTAACATATATACACTCAACACCCTGCGAGCAACTTACGCCTCATCAGCTTCACCTAGATATACAGTATTCGGTGGAATAGAAGCCCAATATAACGGACTTGCAAACGTCTCAACGGATGGATTGCTGGTTTCTAACACTACATCCGCAACATCAGTTGTTCCGATTCAACGCTCTGGACGACTACACTTCCTAAGTAATGTTTGGGATACAGGAGCTACTGCTACTCGTGTAGATGACTGGATTATAGAGCCAACACTTACATCAGGAAACCCTGCTACCTCAGTCTTAACATTTGCTAGACAGTACAATAGTGGAGGATATACAAACTTAATGACTCTCGGTTCTGATGGATTCTTGAAACTCATCCCATCAGGTGCAGGAGGCTCAGGTACAAACAGAACACTAGATTTCGGTAACGGTTTCGCAAACCCTGCTATTTACCTGTACAACGCTGGGGCAACAACAAGACATGGTTGGGGTATGCAGGCAGGAGCGATGCAGTTTTTCCAACCAACTACAGCGGGTAACATTTTTACATGGAACGCCGGTGGAGACTTACAAGCAACTGGAACAAATGAACTTATGCGATTGCAACAATTTGCATCGGGTAAAGCAGGTCTTTCAATCCCTGGTGCTGGCGGTGCTTTTGCTGCGACAAGCCCTTACAAGGTAGAGTTAGACGGAGAATCACTTGCTGGTGGTTCCGCAGGTGTAGAAGACATAATCAGATTTAGAAGAGGCCAAACTGGAGGAGTTTCATACCCTGAAGCGTTTGCAATAGGTATTGGTAGGTATTCGTCTTCTGGAACTGGTCCAGATACACGAGTGGATTTTAACCTTAAAAGTACAGCAGTAACAAATTATACAGCCGATGCCGGTGTAATGTCTTTGAACTCAAACAAAAGAGTATTGATTGGAGATGTTGGTGCTGCAACAGCAACAGTTGATATTGTAGGTTCCACAACTTCAGCATCTTCGCTTCGTGTTAGAAGTGGTACTGCTCCAACGAGTCCAAATGAGGGAGATATTTGGAATGATTCAACACAAAAAGCCCTTATCTCATATGTTGACGGAGTAAAACAAAATCTTGATACAACCCTATTTACTCAAACTGCTTCAGTTACAGTAGCAAACACTGTTACAGAAACAACTCTTGTAAGTACAGGGATAGGTACTGTTACTTTGCCAGCAAACTTTTTTGTAGCAGGTAAGACAATTCAAGTAGCAGGTTTTGGATACAATTCATCAACAGCAAATCCAAATATTAGAATACGAATAAAACTTGGTTCTACTACTATTCTTGATACTGGAGCTATTTCAAGTGGAAACTCTTCAAACAACGCTTGGATTATAGACGGTATAATTACATGTAGAACAACAGGGGCAACGGGAACAGTTATTGGTCAGGGATATTTTGAAGAGGTGCATGGAGTTGGTGCAAAAGGAGGCATGGTAAATACTGCTACAACTACAATAGATACTACAGCTTCACAAGCACTAAATGTAACTGTAGAATGGGGTACAGCATCAGCTTCAAACACTATCACATTAACAAACTTAATCTTAAAAGTATTAAATTAAACATATGAAAAAAATAGAAGTAACAATTACATGGACAGGAACACAAGAACAAATAGATTTACTCTTGAATACAAACCTGTTTACAGGATTAAAACCGTCATACGATGAAAATGGACAGCCTGTAGTAGACGAAGAAACTGGTCAACCTGTAATGGAAGAGATGCCTCAAGAGGAGTATTTATCTTACCTTGTAAAAGAGGGAAGCATTCATGGAGGTGGTATCATGCCCATGATTAGAGGAACTACAGCTACCTTGCAAGAAAAATTCGGTTCACTGCAATATAATGCAAAGCAAATGAATGAAACATTGTCTAACATCATTAACGTAGAGACAACTATTGAAGAGATATAGCGATGAAATTTACCAATTATTACAAAATAAGAGACAAAATTAAAACAGGTGATGTGTATTTTACCGCATCCCGTTCTCTTGTTGGTGGGATAATTCGTAGTGTATCAAGGTCAAAACTTTCCCACTGTGGTGTCTTTAAAGTATCAGAGGGTCGGGTAACAATGTTAGAAGCTCAAGTAGGCTCTAAGATACAGGAGGTATACGCAAGTCATGCTTTAAAGGATAAAGACATCATCTTCTTGGACACGTCTTATTACAGGAATAAGTACGGCATAACGGACAACATGATAAAGGACTTCTTTGAACGCATGGAGGGGCAGGAATATGACACTATAGGTATGCTATTCTCCCTATGGTTTAAAATACCAAACAACAAAATGTTTTGCTCTGAAATGGTGGCAAAGGCGTTACATATAGAGATGCCTCATTTAAAACGAGGAATAACCCCCGCAGACCTTTACACAGCTTTATATCTTATGAGATAATAAAAGACATATGAAACAAACAAAACAATTAAATGAGTACACAGAAGTAGAGTTAAAAGCTCTTGCTTTTGACTTGATAGGAAATATGGAAAGAATACAGCACGACCTTAGAGTTATCAATGAAGAGCTTGCAAAGCGAAACTCAGTAGCTTCAAACACTCCTGCCGAAGCACCTAAAAAGAAGTAATTTTTATGGATAATGCATCAATGACAAAAACTATACTTGATATGGCAAGCACTCTCGGAAAAATCGAGGGAACTACTACTGCTACAAAAGAGAAAGTGGATGCACATGATGAATTACTAAAAGACCATACAAAGAAGCTCGATGATATAAACCAACGAACCTATCACTTAGATTCTTGGAAGAATGGCATTATTGGCATAGTAACAGAGGAGAAAGAAAAAGCTCTTGCTACAATACGAGGAGAAATTAAACCGATGCAAGATGACTTAAAGAGTCGACTAGGTAGTAAAGATGAAATCAAGCGTAGAGGAAAAGATTTAACATGGGATATTTTAAAGACAGGTACTCTACTATTCATAGGATACATGGCTACAAAGTTCAAAACACTAGGATTATTATTCATTTCATTATTTAGATAATATGACAACATTTATAGACCAACCGGCAGGTGTAACAACTGCAACAGGAGCCTTACTCGATACACGAAGCCAAGAAGAAAAAGACAAAGACTGGCTCCACGAAGAGTTTGCTTTTGGAGAAAAAACACCTGTTATATGGGAAAAGAAAGCAGATTACAAAGAGTATTATCCATACGAACAAGGTTCATCTCTTTCATGTGTAGCCGGAGGTATTGCTATAACCATTGAATATCTTGAAAGCCTAGAAAATCATCACATTATACCATCACGAAAGGATATATATTATGCACGGGTAAATTATCCGTCAGGTGGAATGATGATGCCCGATGCTTTTAAAATAGGTATACGAGGAGCTTGTTATGAAAATCAACTTATGTCTCAAGGACTAGGAGAGACTGCAATGAATAAAGAATACAAGGTTACAGACGAGATGATTGCATCACGTTCTAAACATGCTCTAGGAGGCTGGGTATCAGTTGCAAACATTACAGATTATGATGAACTTGCTAGACTAGTAGATGAACGTCCTCTAGTCGCATTTTGGTTCTTTGATAATAACTTTTCATATCAAGAATGGTGGAGACAGTTTCCTCAAATAGTAAACAACAAAATGACACGTTTTGGTAAAGGTGTAGCCCGTCATCAAGCGTGTATTGTAGATAGAACTCTTTTTAATGGAAAGAAGTACTTTGTAGTACAAGATACTTCTGGTCATGGTACAGGCTTTGGAGTAAATAAAAACCTACGTCTAGTATCAGAAGATTTCATGTTTTCTAGATTGTATGCAGTAGGATATGGAATAAATAAACCAACGCCTGTCGATACAGATAAACCTACAGGAATAAAACTTACTCAAAACTTACAGGTAGGCTCTACAGGTGAAGAAGTTAAAATGCTACAGAAAGTATTGATACATGAGAAACTACTCCCTATTAAACAACCTACTGGATACTTCGGAGGTGCTACTAGAAAAGCAGTTGTACGATTTCAAGAGAAGTACGCAAGTGAGATTCTAACACCTGCCAACCTTAAAAAAGGTACTGGGCTTGTAAGAACTAACACTAGAAACTTAATCAATAAACTATATGCCTAAATCAGCATCTAAAATAGTATTTGTATTATTAACACTTGCTTTGATTGTATTAACATACGAGGGCAAAGTAGAATCAAAAGACTTTATAACCCTCACAGGTATGGCTTTTACCTACTACTTTACACGGGCAAACAATTTAAACAATGGAAGTAATAGTTAAAGTTATCCACATACATCACATTGACTTATATATCCACTAAGATATAGTGTACTTATGACTAATTTTTTATACATTGTTCTAGGACTAGCTGGCTTTGCCGTTATCTTAGTGCTTGCATTATCAAAAGCTACAAAAGACGGGGAGCCTGAACTTGACAATGATGTTGAAACAAAAGTAAAATAATACTGTCCCTAACGTAAGGGACGAGCAACCAAACCACATAAAAACAAACAGTAGATTCATATATTAATTATTTTCAACTCAATTTTCGGGCATATATTTCATATATTTATTGACTCCCAAAGTACTTCGCAAGAGGTGCTTTTGCGTTTTATATTTTCATTGATATACTAGTATTGTCAGCAATGACGTTTATCTCGCTTAAGATACACAAAAGCCACCTATCTCACAAAAAGTGTTGGTGGCTTTTCCCATTTTTATACGATTGTACGCTTTATCTCTTATAAAGAGAAACTTGTTCGACCTACACTGATATAAACGAATACACAGTGCTTACATTACACCCTAGCACATAAACTGCTATTGTGTCAATAGATTAGTGTGTGTATACTATATACCACTGCTAGAGAATACAGCAATGTATTTGCGAACAGGACATTTAACACGGGAGCAATCCGGTGTTTTTTGTTATTCAAAATCGCAAACTTTTATCTTTACAATTACTCTATTACCTCTGTGGTCATTCATTCTTACCAGTGGGATACCTACTAAACCTTCACTTTCTTTTTCCTCAATAGCTATTTTAGATTTTGGCTTAGTTTTTACATAATCAACCGCCTGTTGTATTGTACCTTGAAGAACAACAGGTACAACTTCTACATTGAACACCTTTGCTATTTCTTCTACATTCGTTCTATCTAGGAATGTATCTCCTACAAGTACATCAAATAGGATAAACTTTTGTTCTTTTGAATATGCACCGCCAGATTGAATCTTTCCACCATAACCCTCGCCATATAAAACAACATTTGATTCTCCAAACTTTTGCTCAAATAATTCCTCATTTGTTATCCCTAAGAATAATCTGTTCAATTCTTGTACTAAAGGTGTCGGCAATTGTGCATTGTCTGTGCGACCTCCAAAATATACCTTATGTCCGTCCCAGTGTATTCGTATATTTGTTCCGTCTACTTTTTCAGTAAACAACCACTGACAATCTTTTATATACTCAATCAGCGGATTTCTGAATCTTCCTTCAATAAGTTTTTTATTTCCCTCCATATCTCTCTCAAAGAGAGTTTCTATTTTATGATATTCTTTCATATATTTTAATATTTATTTGTATATATTTATATTAGCATAATGTATACATATATAAACAACACATGTGGATAACTGATAGAATAACCTTTTATATATTGCTATAATATATTCAGTGCATACAGTTAATTATAACTTGAATGAATAAATATTTATTGTTTGGAATTATATTGATACCGACATACGGACAGAATCAATTTTCAGAAAGACCTTTACAACCTGCTACACCAATTATCATTGAGAAAGCAATTGATAATCATGTGGATAACATAGCAGAGACTATTAAACATGTTGAGACTGGTGGTAATTATAATGCAAAAGGAGATAGTGGTGAGATCGGAGCATACCAGATACTAGGAGCAACGTGGAAAGGAATGGCAGGTAATATACCTATGACACCTGTTAATCAGGACTTAGTGGTTAAAAAGGAGCTGAAGAGGCTTGTGGTATCAAAAGGGTACTCTGTAGCAGATATTGCACTTAAATGGAACCAAGGGCATCGTGGAGCCTGTAGGAGGGGTGTAAATAGCAAGGGTGTCCGTTACGATAGCTGTGGCTATAAGGACAAGGTACTTAATGAGTACTATAAACGGATTGCTACTTCATAAAAGATAATATATGAGCTACTACATCAACATTGAATGCATTGCCAAGACATTTATAAGCCTGACTATCGCTTATACTACCACCGATATATTCATCATTTAAACCTTGGAGCCTACAACATTCCATAGGTGTAAGTTTTCTTACATAACTATCAGTGAGAAGATGGTTGTTATCTTGCCATTTTGAACTAGTCAGTACTGGAGTTTTTCCATTGAGCGCCTTCAAACCACCTTTATTTCTTCCACGACCTCGTTGGAGAATAAGATATAATCCAGTTTTAGCACCTCTACCTCCACCCAAAGCACTCAAAGCAACAGATTTTCCATCAAGTGAATAAATACGCTCGCCTTGTCCTCCTTTACCTATCTGCCCAACTCGAACTGAAAGGTATTGTCCATTCCAATTTGCATATTGGCGAGCCATCATAGTTAAAGACTTATCACCTCCAAGTGATGTGTATTTTTTCTTAAGTCTAATAGGGTCTGTTATCCATTCCAAATGATTCCCTTTTACTTTGTACTTCTCAACATCAAAATCTTCGCCACGCATCTCATGAACAATATCTTTCAACATAATGCCTCTATCCTCTGGTTGTGGTATATCTACTTTGACAGTATAAAATTCCTTGCTACTTTCTTGTACTATTTTACCTACCCAAAACAAACGTTTTCTATTCTGTGCTGATACAAGTGCGGCGTTAATCATTATAGGCTCAACTCCAAGCTCTTTTGTGATGATATCCTTTGCCTCTTTAGGCATACTAGCTACATTTTCAAGTATAAAATACTTTGGTTTCACCTCTCGTAGTATTCGTACATACTCCCAAAACAAACCTGAACGCTCTCCATCTAATCCCTTGCGGTCTTTTTTGGCGATTGATAGGTCTTGGCAGGGTGAGCCTCCTATAAGTAAGTCAATGTTTTGAGGTGCTGGATTAGTGTCTGTGCATCCTATGTATCTTACATCTCCAACCCAATGGTGATATGGATAGTTTTTACTACTAACTTTCTTCGCATACTCATCAATCTCACTCGAATAGTATGCTTCTACTGGTATTCCCGCTCGTTCTAATGCAACTCTGGCACATGATATGCCGTCAAATAGTGATAGTACTTTCATATCTTTATTATATCAGTTTATATAAAAGGTGTATACTTAATACAATGAAAAAGAAGATTGTATCTAAGAAGCCTATAGAAAAGAGATTTATCATAAAGAAGTATATAATGGCTACTTCTGCCTCACATGCAATAAAAAAAGAGAGACGTGTTAGACCTGATGATGTATGGGTTGATGAAGACTGGAAGAAAGATAATCCAAACACGCTACAAAGCGCCATTGGATACAACATTGATGTTCCTGATTATTTTGAGTAAAATGTATAAGGCTACATAACAAAGCCAACCCATGAGCGTACCAACATTATGGAACCCTAGAGGCGACAAGCCCAAGACACCCGTGTCTCGCCTGAGACAACAACAGTTGCGAGACCTATGTCTTCGCAAGAAACCCCAACCGCTTGAAGACTATTTCACAGCGGG
>Ga0075163_10007860_pt1 | contig 14078 bp, 8 predicted proteins | sample JI1023141ADNA_FD_71478 | JGI IMG/M metagenome (GOLD analysis project Ga0075163, IMG submission 71478) | Wastewater effluent complex algal communities from Wisconsin, to seasonally profile nutrient transformation and Carbon sequestration -... | ecosystem: Engineered > WWTP > Effluent > Algae...
TCGACCCCAACCTGTGCACCGAGTGTGTCGGATTCCACGACTACGAGGCGTGCCAGGCCGTGTGCCCCGTCGAGTGTTGCATACCCGACCCGAACAACCGGGAGCCGGAGCAGGTGCTGTACGATCGGGCGCTCAAGCTGCACCCGGACAAGGAGCTGCCGCCGTTTGCGCAGCTGCCGGCCAACCTCTCGATGTATCGCAATCCCAGCCGCAAGGTCTGAGACTTCCCGCCAAAGACCGACGCTGCCTACCCCGAAAATGGGGCAGGGCGCGTCGGTTTTGCTGTTTTTTCGCTGCGTTATCGGGTGGGGCCGAGCCGGGCTCATGGGCCCGGCTCCCTGCCTGATGACAGCTAGGCGGCCGGCGTGGACTTGGAGATGAGGTCGCGCAGCACGGTCTGAAGGATGCCGCCGTTCTGGTAGTAGCGGACATCGATGGGCGTATCGAGGCGTGAGCGCACCTTGAACTCGGTGCGGGTGCCGTCGTCGCGCTCGACCTCGACGGTCAGGGTCTGGCGCGGCTTGACCTCGTTTGGCAGGTGGATGCTGTAGCGCTCGCGGCCGGTCAGGCCGAGCTTCTCGGCGTTTTCGCCGGGCTCGAAGATGAGCGGCAGCACGCCCATGCCGACCAGGTTCGAGCGGTGGATGCGCTCGAAGCTCTCGGCAATGACGGCGCGCACGCCGAGGAGCAGCGTGCCCTTGGCGGCCCAGTCGCGCGAGCTGCCGGTGCCGTACTCCTTGCCGGCGATGATGACGAGCGGCGTGCCCTCCTGCTTGTAGCGCTCGGCGGCGGCGAAGATGCTCATGCGATCGCCGCCGGGCAGGTGCACGGTGACGCCGCCCTCGACGCCGGGAACCAGCAGGTTCTTGAGCCGGATGTTGGCGAAGGTGCCGCGCACCATGATGCGGTCGTTGCCGCGGCGCGCGCCGTAGGAGTTGAAGTCGACCTTCTTGATACCGTGGCTGCGCAGGTACTCGGCGGCGGGCGTGCCCTCGGCGATGTCGCCGGCCGGCGAGATGTGGTCGGTGGTCACCGAGTCGCCGAGCAGGCAGAGCACGCGCGCGCCGACGATGGGGCGCACCGCTTCGGGCGTGAGCTGCATGGTGCTGAAGAAGGGCGGCTCCTGGATGTAGGTCGAGGCGCCTTCAAACTTGTAGAGCTCGCTCGACTCGGCGCCGGACACCGCGTTCCAGTCGGCGTTGCCGTCGAAGACGCCGGCGTAGGTGTGCTTAAACATCTCGGGCGTGATCGTCTTTTCGACGGCCTGCGCCACCTCGGCCTGGGTCGGCCAGATGTCCCGCAGGAACACTTCCTTGCCATCCTTGCCGGTGCCCAGCGGCTCGCTGGTCAGGTCGCGATCGACGGTGCCGGCCAGTGCATAGGCGACGACCAGCGGCGGCGAGGCAAGATAGTTTGCCTTGACCGCGGGGTGGATGCGCCCCTCGAAGTTGCGGTTGCCCGAGAGCACGGCCGACGCAATGAGCTGGTTTTCACCGATGCCCTTTTCGACCTCCTCGGGGATCGGGCCGCTGTTGCCGATGCAGGTGGTGCAGCCGTAGCCGACGACGAAGAAGCCGACCTTTTCCAGCGAGTCGAGGAGCCCCGCGGCCTTGAGGTACTCGGTGACGACGCGGCTGCCCGGAGCGAGGCTGGTCTTGACGTGCGGGGCGACCTGTAGCCCGGCGGCGACGGCCTTCTGCGCCAGCAGTCCGGCCGCCATGAGCACCGACGGATTCGAGGTGTTGGTGCAGCTGGTGATGGCGGCGATGGCCACCGAGCCGTGACCGAGCTCGCTGGACCGGCCCCCAACGCTGATGGCGGCGTGCTTCTCGAGCTCGCCGGCAGCGACGCCGAAGCCCTGCTCCTTGACCGGAGCGGCCAGCGCCTTGCGGAACGTGCTCTTCATGGCGCTCAGGCTGACGCGATCCTGGGGGCGCTTGGGGCCGGCCAGGCTGGGCTCGACGGAGCCGAGGTCCAGCTCGACCGTGTCGGTGAACACGGGCTCGGGCGAGCTGTCGGTGCGGAACAGGCCCTGCGCCTTGTAGTACGCCTCGCAGAGCGCCACGACCTCGGGGCTGCGGCCGGTGTTGCGCAGGAAGCCGATCGTGACGTCGTCGACGGGGAAAAAGCCCACGGTGGCGCCGTACTCGGGGGCCATGTTGGCGATGGTCGCACGGTCGGCGAGCGGCAGGTGGCTGACGCCAGGGCCGTAGAACTCGACGAACTTGTCGACGACGCCCTTTTTGCGCAAGAGCTGGGTGATGGTAAGCGTGAGGTCGGTGGCGGTGACGCCTTCGCGCAGCTTGCCGTGCAGCTTGCAGCCGATGACCTGCGGCGTCAGCATGAACAGCGGCTGGCCGAGCATCGCAGCTTCAGCCTCGATGCCGCCCACGCCCCAGCCGAGGACGCCGAGGCCGTTGATCATGGTCGTGTGCGAGTCGGTGCCGACTAGGGTGTCGGGGAATGCGACGGTGCGGCCGCTCGGATCGGCGCGGCGGATGACGGTCTGGGCCAGGTACTCCAGGTTCACCTGGTGGACGATGCCGTTGGCCGGCGGCACGACGCGGAAGTTGTGCACGGCGTTCTGGCCCCAGCGCAGGAACGTGAAGCGCTCGCGGTTGCGGTCGAACTCGGTGCGGGCGTTGCGGACCAGCGAGTCGGCGCTGCCGAAGTGGTCGACCTGCACCGAATGATCGATGACAAGGTCCACGGGAACCAGCGGATTGATGCGCTTGGCGTCGCCGCCCAGGCGGGCCACGGCGGCGCGCATGGCGGCGATGTCAACGAGCACAGGCACGCCGGTGAGATCCTGAAGGATGACGCGGGCGGGGACGAACGGCAGCTCCACCTCGGCGGGGGCAGCGGCGTTCCAGTTGCACAGGCGCCGGACGTCGTCCTCAGTCACTGCGAAGCCGTCGCAGTTGCGCAGAACGGACTCAAGAAGGATGCGGATCGTGAACGGAAGCCGGTCCAGCCCGGGGCCCGTGCACAGCGATCGCAGCGCTTCTAAACGGTAGTAACCGATGGACTCACGCAGTCCACCGCGGCCTTGGCCGAACTCTAACGTGGCATACGCGGAGAAGGGGTCTTTGGTGCTCGTCATGAGCGAGCATCCTAGCACCACCGGGCTGCCCGCTCCACGATCCTCCATGAGCTTCTGAAAACGGCCGGCTGAAAGCGGCTGCCAAACGACGTGCTAAATGGCCGGCCAAATGCCGTGATAGACTGCGCGCCACCATGACTGAAACCCCATCCCGTCCGTCATCTCAGCGTCTGTTCGAGCGCGCCTGCAAGGTCATCCCGGGCGGCGTCAACTCGCCGGTCCGCGCCTTCCGCGGCGTCGGCGGTGACCCGGTCTTTTTCCAGCGGGCGCAGGGCGCCTATGCGTACGATGTCGATGGACATCGCTACATCGACTACGTCGGCTCCTGGGGCCCGATGCTGGTCGGCCACGCCCACCCGGAGCTCATCGCCGCCATCACCGAGGCCGCCGCGCAGGGCACGAGCTTCGGGGCGCCGACGGAGCGCGAGGTGGCCTTCGCCGAGCTCCTCTGCGAGGTGATGCCGTCGCTGCAAAAGGTGCGGCTGGTGTCGTCGGGAACCGAGGCGACGATGGCCGCCTTGCGGCTGGCGCGCGGCTTTACCGGCCGCCACAAGATCGTAAAGATCGATGGCGCCTATCACGGCCACGCAGATGCGCTGCTGGTGGCGGCGGGCTCGGGAGCTGCGACGCTGGGCATCCCCGGCTCGGCCGGCGTCACGCCCGGAGCGGCCCAGGACACGCTGACGGTGGCGTGGAACGATCTGGAGGCCATGCGCAGGCTGTTCGCCGAGCATCGCGACGCGCAGGGCGAGTCGGCAATTGCCGCGGTGATCGTCGAGCCGGTGTGCGGAAACATGGGCTGCGTGGCCCCGGCCGCGGGCTATCTACAGGCGCTGTCGGAGCTCACGCGCGAAAACCGGGCGCTGCTGATCTTCGACGAGGTCATGACCGGATTCCGGGTCGCCTTTGGCGGTGCGCAGGCGCGGTATGGCATCGTTCCCGACCTGACGTGTCTGGGCAAGATCGTCGGAGGCGGCATGCCGCTGGCAGCCTACGGCGGTCGCGCGGATGTGATGGCGCACATTGCTCCGACGGGGCCGGTCTATCAGGCGGGCACACTGTCGGGAAATCCGCTGGCCGTGGCGGCGGGCATGACGCTGGTGCAGCTGCTGCGCAAGGGGCAGCCCGACCTGTACGACAAGCTGGAGCGCTACACGCAGCGGCTGGTGAGCGGGCTGGTGGAGCTTCTGCGCGAGGCGTCGGTGCCGGTGGTCGCCAATCAGGTGGGCTCGATGTTCACGCTGTTTTTGAGCGAGCAGCCGGTCACGGACTACGCGAGCGCCAAGCTCAGCGACACCAAGCGCTTCGCCAAGTTCTTCCACGGCATGCTCGACCGCGGGGTCTATCTGCCGCCGTCTCAGTTTGAAGCGGCCTTTGTCTCCACTGCCCATGGCGAGGCCGAGCTCGCGCACACGCTGGAAGCCGCCCGCGCCGCCATTCGCGATCTGTAGGTCCTGCCCGTCGGGGGTCCTCCCCGCCTTTTCCAACCCACCCCCAATAGACCCGTGCCCTGCTGCTGAGCAGCTGGGCGGGGCTTGATTTGTTTTGGGGAGAGACGGGGAAAGAGAGGGGACTTGGCACCTACCGGGCGACAGGGAGCCTGCCGCCCGGCGGTGTCTAGGCGCTACTGCTGGACGATGACGAACTCGGTACGGCGGTTCTTGTCGTAGCAGGGGTTGTTCTTCTCTTTGCAGAGCGGACGGGTCGGGCCGTAGCCCTCGGAGGTCATGCGCTCCGCCTCGGTGCCGTGGTCGACCAGGTACTTCTGGACCGACTCAGCGCGCATCTTCGAGAGCTTCATGTTCCACTGGAGGGTGCCGCGGATGTCGGTGTGACCCTCGATGTGGACGCGCATCGTCGGACGCGACTTCATGACCGAGACAACTTCGTTCAGCAGGTCGAACGAGGCCGGCTTGATGTCCGCCTTGTTGGTCGCGAACATGATCTTCTGAAGCAGCTCGATCTTCTCCTGCGTCACGTTGATGTACTTGCGCGGCGGCGGGCAGCCGTTGTGCTCCTTCGGGCCCGGCTCGTACGGACACTTGTCATCCTTATCGGGGATGCCGTCCTTGTCGGTGTCGAGCAGCGGGCAGCCGTTGTTCTCGAGCGGGCCGGGCTGATCCGGGCAGCTGTCGAGACGGTCAACCAGGCCATCGCCATCGCGGTCGGTATCCGGGCAGCCCTGGTTCTCCTTCGGACCCGGCTCCTTCGGGCACTTGTCGAGGCGATCGACCAGGCCGTCCTTGTCGGTGTCGATATCCGGGCAGCCCTGGTTCTCAGGCGGTCCCCACTCCTCGGGGCAGCGGTCGTTGGCGCCGATCAGGCCGTCGCGATCCGGGTCGAGGTCCACAACCGGCTTCTTCTGGGGCACCGGCTTCTTCTGCGCCATCGGCAGGTAGCCAACGCTGGCGAAGAGGCGGAACTGCGCCGAGCCAGCAACCGGGGTCAGGCCGGGGCCGCCACCGAGGTTGATGTTGATGCCCGAGCGGTGGATCCAGCGGCCGGCGATGTAGGCTTCGAGCGGGCTGTAGATGCTCTCGCTGTTGAAGAAGCTGGTCGCGCCGGTGACTTCAGCCGCGAGGCCAAAGCCCTTGGGCAGCGGCAGGAACGCGCCGAGGCCGTAGTGAATCTGGTGCGAGACGCGGACGTTGCGGGCCAGCTGGTCCTCGGTACGGAGCAGCACGCCGACGTTGAAGGCGATGATGAAGCCGCCCTTGGTCTTGTAGTCGAGGGCGAAGCGCGGCTCGAAGCCGAAGGCGCCGTCGCCGCGGAACTCCTCGCCGTTGCCGGTGGGGAAGGTGATCTGGGGCGCGAAGGCCAGGCCGAGGCCGCCTTCGGTGTTGTCGATGATGCGGATCTTGCCGATCAGGCGAAGGTCGCCGACGCCAGCCGAGCTGGGATCGTTGCGGATGTCGGCCAGGGTGCCGGTCTGCTTGGTGTAGCCCTCGTAGACGATGATCGGGAGGTCGACGCCGATGGCCAGCCAGCGGGTCAGGCCGATGCCGCCCATGAGGTGCATCGTGAACATGTACGGCACCACGGGGGAGCTCGTCATGTTCACTGTGTCGGTGATTCGCAGCGGCTGGTGAGCGTACTCGAACAGAACGTTGGCCATGGGCACCCATTTTCCAGGGGTGCGAGAACCTTCTACAGTAACGATGTTCTCAGGGCCGAGCGCGGGGTGAAAGATCTGTGCATTCAGCGAGATAGGCTGATTTGTGGTCTGCGCCTGGGCAGTGGACTCACTAACTACGGCGCAAAAAAAAACTGGAAGCAGCAGCGCTGCGGCTTTGCGAGCTGCGGAACCCTGTCGGAGCATGTGGGTAGATCCCCCCTCAGCGACGACACGGCGGCGCAGCCGCATGCCCAGGCCCATCATGGCCAGACCCAGAATCGCCAGCAGGGCCATTCCAGAGCCACTTCCGCCATGACCGTTGAGCGAGCCGCTGCTCATCGTGCAGCCGCCCAGGCCGCCTTCGTACAGGTAGCGGTTCTTCGGCTTGCAGATGCCGGCTGCGGTGTCGCAGTACTCGTAGGCGCTGCAGTCCGCATCGCTGGTGCACTTCTTGGGCGGGGTGACGCAGATCTTCTTGGTCGGGTCGCAGATCTGGCCCGACGGACACTCGGCGTCAGTGCGGCAGGGGACGGGCGGCGTCTCGCAGATGCCAGCGTCGGTGCAGATCTTGCCCGGCGGGCACATGTCGTTGGTGGTGCAGGCGATCGGGGGCGCGCAGGTGCCGTTGTTGCAGGTCTGGCCCGGCGGGCACTGATCATCGGCCGTGCACTGAACGCACTTGCCGGCGTTGCAGATGCGAGCGTTGGTGGGGCAGGTCTGGCAGGTCGGCCCGCAGTGATCGGGCACGTTGCAGGCCTGGCAGAGGCCGTCGCCGCAGTAGTTGCCGGTCGAGCAGTCCATGCCCGGGGCGCCGCACTCCTGACAGCTGACGTTGCTGCCGATGATGGCGCTGTACATGTCGGTCGCCGTGATGAGCTTGAACTTGTTCGTGTCGACGCCGTTGATCTGGGCGCCCTCGGGCTCACCGCTGAGCGCCCGCGAGAGCTCCATGAACGCGACGTTGGTGTTCTGGGCGTAGACCATCTCGATGGGGTAGAGGCCCGGGTCCTTGAAGATGACCTGCTGCGTGATGCGGCCGGCGATCTGAAGGTGGGCGAGGGGGATGATCGGCTTCTTGCCGATGGTCAGCGAGCAGAAGTCGTCGCAGTTGATCGCGAAGGTCACCGGCGCACCACCGAGGGTGTTGGTGACGTTGAGGTAGCCACGGACGCGCATGGCGATGTTGCTATCGCCAGTGATCGGATCAAAGTCCGGCGGCATGGCGGCGTTGTTGGCGCTGTAGGGCAGGTACGAGTCGATGTACATCGGAATCGTAAAGTCGCCGCCCGAGCTGGGATCGTTGTTGCGGAAGTTGAGGTTGTCGAAGATGGTCGACTTGCGGCCAGTGATGGCAGGGTCGGAGGCCGGCTTGTTGAGCAGGGTCGACGCGTCGGGGACGGTGTTGACCGGCATCGCCTGCGTTTTAAAGTGGATGATCGAGCCGCAGACTCCGGTGCCAGGATCCCGTCGCGCGTCCGCAACCGAGTTGGTCTTGTCCAGCGTGATCGGCGCGGCTTGTGCGATGCTTGTGAAGCCCGCGAAACAACACAGCAGGGGCAGTATCAGGCGGTGCTGCATCTCTCTACCTCGATTCCCTTGTCGCAATACGTTTTTACCTGCGTGGATTAGGCTGCATGTAGCCGGCCTGCAGAGGGACATCCTGCGCTCAGACATCCAATGGCATCCATCGGACAGACGGGTGCCAACTCTGCCTTAAATTTGTAATAACTGTAGCTCAGTGAGGTTGTGTGTCAACCACTTGTCTCGGGTGTGGTCGGATACACACTCAACTCACCGTTGTCGCTGCCGTCTTGTTTGGAAGCTCGCGGAAGCCCTGGTCGGGACTTCTCGGGGTGAGCCGGCGGTGGCCAGAGCGGAAGGCTAGGCTTTCCGCTCTTTGGCCAGCCTGTCGACTTCGGCCCGGATGATCACCTCGGCCAGCTCTGGGACGATCTCCCACGCGATCTGCTGGATCGCTTCGGCGCTGAGCTTGGCAATCGCCTCGTACTCGGGGCCACGGGCCGCGATGCGCTCCAGGGCCGCCAGCACGGGGGCTGGCACCGGGGCTCGCGGAATGAGCGACGGACGCGGCATCTGCGGCATCTGACCTTGGCCCTGGCCGGAGATCCCGGCCGGAGAAGTACTGGCGGGCATACGGCTCCCTTCAGTTGCAGGAGTTTGCAAAGCGGCCACGCCGGGCTGGCTGGTGGCTGCGCGAGCGCTAACGGGTGCAGGTGTGGATGCGGGGGCGGGTCTGGACACCGCCGGGGCTGGCGTCGGAGCCGGCTGGCTGTGCGGCATGCCGACCAGCGTTGAGCGCTGCGGCTCGATCGGTGTCGCAGCCGGAGCAGCTGGCTTGGGCGCAACGGCCACTGCCGGCGGCGGTGAGGCGACCGGAGCGGCAGCTGGCTTGGCCGCGGCTGGAGCTGGCGTCGGTGCGGGCTTGGCAGCGGCGGCGGGAGCAGCAGCGGATGCTGCGGCACCGGCGCCGGCGCGTCCCTTGACCAGCGTGTTGACCTTGTCGATCAGCGACTGCGTATCGAACGGCTTGACGATGTGGGCGTCAATGCCGGCCTTCTGACCGCGCTGTTCGTCATAGGGGTTGAAGTTGCCAGTGAGCAGGAGGATTGGGACGTCTTTCGTCGCTGCTTCGGCCCGCAGAGCTGCTGCCAGGTCATAACCTGACTTGCCCGGCAGGCTGGTATCGGCGACGACAACGTCCGGCCGGTGCTCTTTTGATCGGGCCAGGGCCTCGTCGGCGCTGGTCGTGGAAACGATCTGGTAGTCCTCACGCGCAAAGGCGATCTGGACGACCTTCTGCATCGTGACGCTATCCTCGACGAGCAGGATGTGCTTGGGCATCTCGTTTGTTCTCCCTGGCTCTCCCTGGCTTCAACTCGGGCGGCGGAGATGGCGACCGCAAGTGGCCACAGGACTTCGCTATTTCTGGACGAGCGCTGAGCGTTGAAGTTGAAACAGGCGGTCCCCGGTTCTATTCAGCAGCGATTTGTAAGAAGTCCGCCATGATTGAGTACCACGTAACTTCCCAGCCCGTCAAACATTAGTCGCCATCTTCGGTTTCTGGCGGTTGCGATGCATTGTTTTTTTCTGCTGTCTCGTCAGATTGCTTGGCCGCACCCCGCCCTGATTCTCGGGGAGACAGCGGGCATCGCGCAGCGGCCGCCTCGACGGAGGCCAGCACCTGCGGCGCCTCGTATTGCAGGAACAGCGAGATCGGGCGGCGCAGGCGGATGTCGCGCAGGTAGTGGGCGCTGTGGGTGAGCACGGGGGTGAAGCCGCGCGAGAGCTTGTGCTCGCCGCCGTGACCGGGCTCGAACACCTCAAGCCCCTCGTCGATGCAGCGCTCGACCGAGTGGTAGTAGCAGACCTCGAAGTGGAGGAATGGGATCGGCGGCGGCTGCAGCGGTCGGCCGGTTTCGGGATGGAGCTCAGCGTCGGGATCCGATGCCGGTTCGAGCTGCCCCCAGTAGCGGCCAAAGAGCCGGCGGTCGCCGCGCAGATTCCACGCGCCACCGACGATAACGCCCTCGCGATTGTGGGCCAGCACCAGCTCTAGGCGATCTCCCAGGCGCTCGGCGCAGAGGTGGAAAAATCGCCGGTTCAGGTAGGGCGCTGCCCCGGTGTAGCGCAGCGACGTCGACACGTAGAGGTCGAACATCGCATCGAGCTCGGCCATCGTGAAGCCCCGGTCCGTCGGGGAGGCCCGGCTGGGCGAGCGAGTCGGGTCGGCCAGGCCGGCGTAGGTGCGCACGGTGATGCCAGCCTCGCGAAGGGCGCGTCGCTCGCGGCGGATGGCGTTGCGGCGGTTGCCGCGGAGTCGACTGAGGAAGTCCTCGAAGCTGCGGTAGTCATCGTTGCGGAAGTGATACTGCTCTTGCTGACGGGGCAAGAAGCCGGCGCGGACGATCGCGTCCAGGGCCGGCTGGTGCGGGCGCGGAAACAATATATGTGCAGAAGATAGGTTAGCTAGATCGCTTATATTTTTTGCCGCTTTCAAGAGCAGGTCCCGCAGCAGTGCGCGCTCCGACTCGGGCAGGGTGGGATGGGTAAGCAGGCGGCCGCCACCGACGGGATTGAACGGCACCGCCAGGACCAGCTTGGGGTAGTAGTGCAGGCCGTGCGACGCGGCGAACGAGGCCCAGTCGAAGTCGAACACCCACTCGCCGTCGCTGTCGTACTTGATGTAGGCCGGAGCAGCAGCGACGAGCTGCCCTTCGCCAAAGGGGATCGCTGGAGCCGGAGACGCCACCGGCCGGCGCCCCCTCTTTTTGCCAGGAGCGGCGGGAAAATTCGATAGCTGCGCAGCGCTGGCAGCGACCTGCCGGATCAGCAGGTGCGCGGGCTGCCAGCTCGTCTGACCCCCGACGCAGCCCGCCTCTTCGAGGCCTTGCAGATAGCCCCATGACAGCAGCGGCGCATCGTCGGGATCCAGCAGCGCGTCCCACTCGGCGGCGCTGACCAGGTCCAGACGCGGGCTGACCCAGATCTGCCAGTGTGAAGCGGTGTCGACAGAGTCGGGGGCGATCTGGGCCAGGAGTTGGGCTGCTGGAGGCTCGCGGGTCATCACAGGACGAAAAACGGGGTCGAGGCGTCGGGTGGGCTACAGGTCGTCGCAGGGCGTGCCCAGCCGCTCACCGGCGTAGAGGCCGAAGTCATTGTAGAGGCTGGCAACCTGGACGTTGAAGTCGAGCTTCACGATGGTCAGCTTGCTTTTCTTGGCGTCTTTGATCCACAGCGACTCGCCCCGGTTCAGGATCAGGCGCAGGCTGCCGGTCTTGGTCGAGAAGATATCACCCTCGACATCCGAGACGATGTTGGTCATTTTCAGCTGCTTGAGGTTGCCCTTGGGGCCGACAAAAAGGCGAAACTTTTTCGCCTCTTCTTTCTGGTACCCATGGTCCACGTAGTAATAGACGCCGTGCTCGTCGCGCGCCAGTGCATAAGGAGCATATTTGCGCGGGCTGCGCTCGAACGTGGCGGCATCGAGCTGGCTCTTGGCCGCGGCCGCTTCGACGGGCTTGAGGACGGTGGTGCGTGGTCCGCAGCTCACCTTGTAGACGCCGTCGCGCAGCGCCACAAAGCCCATGCCCTCGTCGTGTCCGCCTTCCGTGAAGCGCGGATCGATGAAGCTGCGCTCCCAGCTGTCGCCGTTGCGACCGCTGCTGGGCGAGCGCAGCTCGTAGAAGCGCTGGCCATCGCCGTAAAACACGCCCTCGCCCTGGCCGGTCGGCACCACGGCGATGTAGTGAGATTTTCCGTCGGTGAGCAGCGTCATCTTGTCGCGCACTGCGCTCACGTCGACGAGATGCTGCGGGGCGCTCACGCTCTTGGGCGGCTCGCCTGCGGCTGCGGCAGCGGGCACAAACGCACCCACAGCCCAGAGCGCCCCCAGCCAGCCGCACGTCCAGCGAGACTGCCGACGGCAATCGGAGCTCATGACTTGTCGCATGTTCCTCGCCTTTTGATCTGCTTGGGACGGGCTACAGGTGATCGCAGGGAGTGCCCAGCGCCTGCCCCGAATACACACCGAGCTCGGTGTAGATCATGTGCAGGTTGTGCTCGACCGGGACCACGGTCAGCTTGCGCGACTTTTCGTTTTCCACCCACGACGACTCGTGGCGGTCGAGGATCAGCCGCAGGCTGCCGCCGGGCGTTGCGAAGATGTCGCCCTCTGAGTCAGAGACGACGTTCGACATCTTCATCAGCGTGAGCGAGCCCTTGGGGCCCTTGAACATGCGGAAGCTGCGCTGATTCTGCGCGCCGATGCCGCGGTCGACGTAGTAGTAGGTTCCCTGGTCATCGCGCACCAGCGCATAGGGCTTGTACTGCTGCGGGCTCGCCAGGAAAGCCGCGGCCTTCAGCATGGTCTGCGCCTGCGCCGCAGCGATGATGGACAGCTTGGTCACGCGATCGCCGCAGCGCACCGAGCACAGCGCTTTTTCGGGCTCGAACTCGACCTCGGAAAACTCGCGCACATCGACGCCGCGGAAGTTGGGATTGCCCACTGTGGACACCACGCGCGGATCGCGGAAGTGCAGCCCGGTGAGCGTCATCGGAGGCGGCTGCTCGACCTGATAGAACTTCTTGCCGTCGCCATAAAAGAGCTCGTAGAGATTGCGGTCGTGGGGGGCGACCGCGATGTAGTGCGACTTGCCGTCGGTGCACAAGGCAGTCTTTTCAATCCTGGCTGGCTCGATGGCAAGCGGCGCATCAGCGGTCTTGGCGCCCCCGGCGCTTCCCAGGAGCGCCATCGGCATGGCAGATACCCAAAGCAGAGAGCGGAGAATGCGGTTCATCATCATAACCGCTCATCCTACCGCAACTCTGGCCCGCAGGCGACGTCCGCATTTTCACAGGGCTATTTCGACGGTGACGGCGAGCCGGACGAGCCCTTGCTGGTGTCGATGCCGTCAAACGAGGGCAGATCCGACAGGTTTGGCTGGAGCACGATCTCGATGCGGCGATTTTGCGCCCGATGCTCGGGCGTGTCGTTGGCGCTCACCGGATCGAACTCGCTGTAGCCCGCCGCGGCCAGCACCTGCGCCTTCATTCCCTTGGTAATCAGGAACTGCGTGACCTCGATGGCGCGCGCGGTGGAGAGCTCCCAGTTGCTCTTGTAGCGACCGCTGCGGATCGGCACATTGTCGGTGTGTCCAGCGACGAGGAAGTGGCGGTCGTTGAGCGTCGCGAGCACGGTCGCAACTTTGGTCAGCGCCTCCTGCCCCTGCGCCTTCACGTCCGTCTTTCCCGAGTCAAACAGCACATCATCGGGCAGCGCGATCAGCATGCGGCCATCTCGGATGATCACCTTCAGCTGCCCGGCGTCGATCATCGCGCGCAGCCGCTCGACCAAGTTGCGGAACGTCGCGGCGCGCGCCTCGGCGGCGGCCTTCTGCTTGCGCAGCTCCTCAAGCCGCACCTTGGCATCCTGAAGTCCCGCCGACAGCTGGCCGCGCTCGGCCGTCAGCCGGTCGACGTTCTGTCCGAGCTTTTCCAGCCGATCCTTGAGCTGCCCGGCCAGCGCCGTGGTGTCGTCGAGCGACTGGCGCAGCTTCGCCCGCTCGGCCGTGACCTTGCCCAGCTCCTGCTCGGTCTCGCCGAGCCGCCGCTCAAGCTCGGCCACCTTGGCCTGCGCGTCGGCAAGCTGCGTGCGAAGATCGTCGCGCTCCTTGGTCACCGCGCTCAGCTGCTGCGCGGTCTTGGCGGCGCTGTCGCGCAGGTCTGCGAGCTCGGCGACCTTGGCGTTATAAGTCCCATTTGTGACACAGCCGATCATCAGGCTGCTGACCAACAGCAGACCTGCGAAAAGCCCGGGCGGTGCCACTTTTGCGCTTCGGATGTACATATCGCTCTCCTTTGTTCTGGGTATAGACCATATCAAGCGATGGGCCACCCGCTTCGTCACCCCATCGCCCTCGAAAAGCGAGCTCATGCAGAGGGCCAGCCGGTTTAAAAAAAGAGCGCCTGCGAATGGCCCGTTCAATTTTTTTACAGCCTCGCCGCCGGCGAAATTAATCAGTAAATGCGAAAAATATATAATATAATGCATTTATTGAATAATCATAGTATTTAATTATCAATATTATGTCGATACGATATGATTGTCGCAGATAGGTGATTCGACGGGCGCTTTGGATTTGCGCTTGTTCTCCGGCTGGCTCCGGACGATAGTGCCCGGATGTCCAGCTCGCCCCCTGACGACGCCGCCGCTGATGACGACGCCGATGACGCTGATCTCGATGGGACCGACACCGCCCAGCTGCCAGACTTCGTGTCGTTTCTGCCCGATCAGATCTGGTACCTGACCGAGAGCGGCAGCGAGATGTGGTGCCGCCGCCC
>Ga0075163_10007862_pt1 | contig 14078 bp, 11 predicted proteins | sample JI1023141ADNA_FD_71478 | JGI IMG/M metagenome (GOLD analysis project Ga0075163, IMG submission 71478) | Wastewater effluent complex algal communities from Wisconsin, to seasonally profile nutrient transformation and Carbon sequestration -... | ecosystem: Engineered > WWTP > Effluent > Algae...
CGGCACGCCCAGGTCCGCGGCTGGCTGCCGGCGCCGCCACCGGTGCCCAAGTTGCACGAGGCCCAAGGCCGCACCACCTGGATCACCCACGAGCAGGCGCTGCAGCTGCTGGCCGAGCTGCCCGAGCACCTGCGATCGATGGCACGGTTCGCGCTGGCGACGGGGCTACGCGAGAGCAACGTCCGCCTGCTGGAGTGGTCGCAGGTCGACCTCGAGCGCGCGTGCTGCTGGATCCACCACGACCAGGCCAAGGCCGGCAAGGCGCTGTCCGTGCCGCTCAACCCAGACGCGCTGGACACGCTGCGCGGCCAGCTGGGCCAGCACAAGCGCTGGGTGTTCCCGGCCCCACGGTGGGCCAAGAAGCGCCGGCCAGATGAGAAGCCGCGCCAGGTGTGGGACGCCCCCACCGGCAAGGCCAGCAGCGCCGCCTGGCGCAAGGCCTGCATCCGCGCCGGGCTGCCGACGCTGCGGTGGCACGACCTGCGGCACACCTGGGCCAGCTGGCACCGCATGGCGGGCACGCCCGACAGCGCACTGCAGGAGCTTGGCGGCTGGGCATCGTCCGACATGCTGCAGCGGTACGCCCACCTCGCGCCGAGCCACGTGGCGTCGTGGGCGGCGAACATCGGGCCTGCGACAACTGCGCGACAAGTGCAGTCTGAGACGGCCAAGAAAAAGGCCCCCGAAGGGGCCGATTCTCATAGGGTGGGGTGGCTGATGGGACTCGAACCCACGACGACCAGAATCACAAGCCGATCCCAGGGCGCGCAGGTGTTGAAAATCAACGACTTGCAGCAGCGCAAGAGGCGGAAAAGCGGGTGATCCTGCGACAACGGCGCGACAACCGTTGACGGGCTGAAACAGGCGCGCGACGACCGCCGCCAGCTCCCGCTCACAGGTCAGTAGTTCGGGTAAGCGAACGGCAGCGGCGTGAAGCTCGCCGTGTACCGCGCGACGCCCTTCGTGATCCGCACCTCGTCGACGTGCGCGTCGTTGAGGTTGAACCCCTGACCACTGATCGACAGCGGCATCGTCGGCGAGCCGTTGCCGACGTTGGACGCCCGGGTCAAGGTGTTCACCAGTGCGCCGCCGACGAACAGCCGCAAGGTCGAGCCCGCACGCGCCATCGCGACGTGCGTGAACACGCCCGCCGTCAGAGCCGTCGACCCGCTGGTGACCTCATCCGACCCGCCGACCGAGCCGAAGGCCAGCAGGCCAGTGTTCGTGATGCGCAGCCACCAGGCGCCGCTGTCTCCGCCCTGGATCACGATGTTCTGGAAGCTGGCGACGGTGCTCGGCCGCACGTAGGCCTCGACCGTGAAGTCGCCGGTGAAGTAGAAGTGCGTGCCGTTCGGCACCTCGAGGCGCGCACTGGTGGCTGGCAGGTAGATCGACGACGCCCCGAACACCTTCTGTGCGGTGTCGTGCTGTGCGGTGCTGATCGCGGTGACGGCTCGGGCGTGGCTGCTGCTGTCGACGAAGCCGGTGGCGCCGTCGGTGCCGTCGCCGTGCAACAGCAGCTCGACGTTGCCGAAGTACGGATCCGGCGCCAGCGGGTCGACGTTGCCGAAGGCCCGGGCACCTTCCGCAGCGCCTGCCGCGTGAAAGGCCGTGGCGCCCACCCCGGTGATCGTGGCCACCGCGCCAGCCGATGAGCCATCGTAGGACGCCGAAGCCCCGACGATCGACGCCAGTGCCGACGCGATCGTCGTGAGGGTGTCGGATCCGGTGACGGTGTAGCTGAACGTCGTCCCGGCCAGCGTGAGCGTGACGCGGTCGCCTGTGGTCGGCGTGCCCGACAGCGTGGCGGCGATGATCTGCGGGATGTCGACCGGGATCGCCGGGCCGCCCTGCCCCAGGATCGTCTGCTGCAGGCCCCACACGCCGGCCGACGGCGGCAGCGGGTCTACGTACCACGAGGCGCCGACAGGGCCCAGCACCTCGAGGTACTCCACGCCTGGCGATGCCGTCACCACCGATGCGTTCCACCCGGCCAGCGCGGTCTCCGCCTGGATCAGGGTGCGCAAAGTGCTGAGGACCGAGCTGATCGGCGTGGGCGCGGGCACCAGGTGGCTGATCGTCGTCACGTCGGCGAACGGCGCCCCGCCGACGCTGTAGTACCGCGTGAAGAAGATCGACAGCGCAGCACCTGCCGACACGGTGGTACCGCCCGCCAGATTGGCGCCGACGATGCGTGACTGCCAGCCGGTGGCCGGGCGCGCGGCCTGGGCCGATTGCGTGGTGGCGATGGCAATGCCGATGGCGCTGGCCGGGAACACCAGGCTGGCCGCCACCGTGCCAGTCCGACCAGGCGCCTCGATCGACAGGCCGGCACCGGTGTAGGCGAAGGTGTAGTCGTGGCGCTGCCAGCTCTCGACGCCACCGCGCACGGACCACAGCTGCAGCCGCATGTTGTACGAGCCGGCCTGCTGGATCTCCGGCGACCAGGTCGTGCCGTCGAGCCCTGAAGCGCTGGCCACCAGCACGTTTGTCCCGGCGTTGCGCAGCTCGGCGGCGTAGGTGGTGCCGGCCTCGGGCCCGATGTTGGCTGCCGACTGCTCGATCAGGCCCGCGGTCTGCTGCAGCCGGTCGCGGTGCGCCCAGGTGATCGTCAGCGCGTCCGATGCGCTCGCGGGGTAGGCGGCGCCGTCGATCTTCAGCAGCCCGGGCGGGTACGGTCGCACTTGGCGCTGATCGCCCTGCCCGCTGACGGCCGCGGCCTGCCCCAGCGGCAACAGGCCACTGGTGGTGCGCGTCAGCAGCTTGAAGTCGACCTCTTCACCGGTGGCGCGCTCGATGCGCTCGGGCGCACTGCGGGCGTCATCGAACCACACCGCGGCACCATCGGCATGCGCGGCCGGCACGGTGTCGAGCATGCCGCGGGCGACGGTCATCGACGTGCCGTCCGTGGCCACCGAGTCGACGCGCACCCACTCGGCCGAGCGGCCGGTGCCGATGATGGCCAGCGAGCCGGCTTCGACCTCGTCCAGGTCCACGCCGGCGGCGATCGGGATCGTCGTCGTCGTGTGCGTGATGGCGCCGTCGAGCTCGGCGTAGGGCACGAAGACGCCCCCGATGCGATCGGCGTACGCGGCGCTGCCGACGCGGCTGTAGATCTCGAATCCGATCGCGCTCGATGACGGACGCGCGGCCAGCGCCGACAGGTAGGAGGTGTCCGGGTCGACCGCCGCCAGCTCGGCGGCAGTGACCTCGAGCGCGATCGACAGGTACGGGGCCTCGACGACGTCCTGCAGCGTGATCGGCTGCGCCGTGATGGTCGGCTCCTGCCAGCCTGCCGGCTCCTGCGCCGCGTAGCTGCTGGCCGGCAAGCCGAAGACGTCTTCGGCGATGTCGAGGGTGATCTTTCCATCACGCAGGCTGCCGGTATCCACGCCCAGGATGCGCACGACCACGTCGGCAATGCCGAGCTTTGGCCACTGCAGCCGGAACACGTCACCAGGCACCAAGCTCCACCCGGACCGGTTGACGCGGATCCGGCCCTTGGCCAGCGGCGTCGACATCACGATCAGGTCGCGCTGGGCGACGCGCAGGGCCAGGGCTTCGTTCGGCAGGCCGGGATACTCGCGCGTCGTGCTCACCACGCCGGCCTGCGCTTGCACGTTGGCCAGGTTCTGCACCGTCAGCGACGCGTCCCGGTTCGTGGCCACCTCGCGGAATTTGACCGTCACCTCGTTGATCGTGTCGGCGTAGCCTGGGCGCTGGAAGCTCTCGATCTCCACGCCCTCGGTCTCGGTCACGATCTGCAGGTCGCCGACGTCATAGTCGGCGCGCAGCAGCCGGATCTCCCACAGGCCTGTCTTCGGGTCGGTGTAGAGCACCGCGCCGATGTGGTCGCAGACCAGGTTGACGAAGGCGCCGATCTCCTCGGGCTTGTTCCACAGCATGCACAGGCCGAAGTCCTCCGCATAGAGCGCGTCGGCGGCGGCCGTGAAGCTGGAGCCGATCAGCGCCGTCGGGCAGCCCATGCCCCAGACCGGATCCGTCAGGCACTGGTAGATGATGTGCGCCGGGTTCATCAGCAGATCCCCGGTGGATGTGCCCGCGGCGTCTGGCGCCGGGATCTCGGTCGGCGGCGTGAAGGATGACCCGGTGTAAAGCTCGGCGTTGCGCACCCGGAACCCGAAGACGCTGTACCGCGTGACGGCCGAGCTGTAGCCGGTCCAGTCGCCAATGCGCACGCGCATCGCAGTGACCGGGACTTCGGTGCGCGGCAGCGTCATCACCAAATCGCCGTCGACGTAGGCGCGGAACTCCGTCGCGGTGAACACCAGCGCCACGTGCACCTTGTCCAGAACCGGCGGGCCCGAGATCCACTCGTTGAAGCCGTTCTTCACCTTCAGATGCCCGAGCGGCCCGTACCACATGACCGAGTAGATCGTGCCGGGATCCGCGGGGTTGATCTGCACCTCGAGCATGGACGTTGCGGAGACGTTGGGCGTGAGGTCGTATTGCACGAAGGCCTCGAACGTCACCGCGGCCGCGCCGTCAGGCTGCACGCCATTCCAGGTCAGGAGCGAAGGCTTGTTCGGGTCGGCGTCGTTGTTGCGATCGACGCGAAACCTGCCTTCTTCGACGATGCCGCCGTTCTGCTCCGGTGCGCCGCGAGCGTACGAGCTCTCATCGTCGGCCAGGCCGCCCGAGAAGCGGGTCTGCAGCAGCGTCAACGCCGTGGCGCCCGGCACGATCTCGCCGATGGGCGCCTTTTCCGGGTACCAGACGGTGGTGTTCCAGCCGGCCAGGATGCGCTGCACCTTGAAGCCGATGGGCTTGACGTACGGGTTGTTGGCTGTGATCTGCCCGTCGTACAGCAGCCCGAGCACGCCACGAAAAGCCGGCGCAGGCGACGGCAGCAGGGCGGCCACTGCCGACGGCAGCGTCTGCGTCTGGCCGCCCATCATGAGGTGCGCGACGCCGGCGATGCCGCCCTCGCGCTCATCGCCGCCGAAGAGCTGCGGCTCGTTGACCGAGATCGTGCCGCTCTCGGCCTGGTCGCCGGCCCAGGCCGTGCGGTCTCCCCACACGATGCGCCGCAGGGCGTCGACCGGGCCGTGGCAGATCCCGAAGAAGATCCCCATGAAGTAGCGATACCCGACGGTCTGGCTACCCACGATCGGCCTCCGTTCGGCGCGCGCGATCGACGGCAGCCTGCGCCATTGCGTCGCCCGTTGCCTCGAGCTGCGCGGCCGGCACGCCCTGGCGCAGGAAGGCGGGCCAGTCGAGGCCGTGCCGGGCGGCAAAGGCGCGCGCGCCGCGGCTGCAGTAGCCCAGCTCGCGCAGGTGTCGCAGGGTCACGATGGTGGTCACTTCTTGCCCGAGTCCTTGCGGATCGGTGTGCTGTTGAGGTTGCCGTACCAGGTCACCATGGGCCCGGTCACGGTCACGGTGCCGAAGACGACCGGGATCTCGCGCCCCTCTTCCGCCGTCGGGATGTCGAAGTCTTCGAGCGCGGCCGGCTTGGGCTGCTGCGGCTTCGGCGCCAGCGCGTACGAGACGATCGCCGCAACGATCAGGTAGATGACCATTTCCCAGCCGCTCATGAGGATCTCCGGTCAGAAGACGGGCGTGCCGTCGAAGGGGTTCTTGAGGGGGATGAACGGGAAGCCGCCGTAGTTCGGCAGGTTCGCGTACGTCGCCTCGCACATCGCCATCGTGTGGTTGCAGCCTGGGCTGGCCGTGACCGCTGCGCCCACGGTGATGCCCTGGAAGGGCTGGGCGAGGGTCAGGTCGGTGCCGCTGGCGCTCTCGATGTAGCGCCGCTCGATGGACCCGGCCGGTGTCTCCCACTCGACGAAGCCGCCGGCCCAGGGCTTGGATCCCAGGGCGGCCAGGCTCAGGACCTTGCCGGCCACGGCCGAGACCGTCGTCACCGTGCTGTGCGTGGCTCTCACCACGTTGCACCGGCCTGCGCCCTGCTGGTACAGCACATGCTGGCACTGGCGCTGGTACTTGCGGCGCAGCCCGATCCTCCGCAGCGAGGTGATCAGCGGCTCGCAGTTGAGGGTGGCCACCGAGCCCTGCCATTCGCAGTTGACCACGCGCCCCATCCAGATCACGGCCACGTCCGCGTCGCCGCGGTGCATGCGCCGCAGAGTCAGGGCGATGATCGACGTGGGAGGGGTCACGCGGAACAGTTCGGCGATCACGAAGTCGCGCGGGCACGTGACCGTGATCGCGTTGCGCGCGCGCTCCGCGCTGGTCTCGATCTGCGACCGCTCCAGCGCTGCCGGCAGGTAGTCGTTGCCGCCCTCCGACTGCTGCGTAGCCGATGAGGTGTGGCGGTGCACGACGGAGCCGTAGGCGAACTCGTAGAGCTCGACCGGCTCGCCGGCCTGGGTGCTGCGTTCGCGGGCATCGTAGGTCATGGCGGCACCGTCAGAGGTTGTTCTGCGACCCGCGCAGCTGCAGCGCCGCCTCGGCCACGTCGCTGCGCCACCAGGCCAGCTCGACCGCGTCGCCGTTCAGGCGCATCAGGTCCATGAAGCTGACGAAGGCCACGGCCGCCGGCGCCACCTCGACGCCGAGCGCCGAGTCGATCGTGAGCCGCTCGACCGCGGCCGACACGACCGAGCTGCCGGTGATGCGCCGGTGGAAGGCGCTGCCGTCGGCCAGCACGATGCGCACGTCGCGCCGGCCGATGGCCTGGGCGATGCTGGCGCTGTAGCCGCAGTGCTCCACGTCGACGGTGGTGGCCGCCGAGCCGATGGTCGCCACCACCTGCAGGTCCTGGGCGAACGTGGGCACCCAGCAGGCGGCAAGGCGGCCGCGGCGGGCGTACAGCCAGCGGCGAAAGCCGTCGATCGCTGCGCGGCCATCCAGCAGCCACCGGTGCGACTGCAGCATCGCGGCGCCTGCGCCCTCCTCGTCCACGTAGACCGGGCCCACGCCGGGGTCCAGGCGCGCGACCTTGCGCGCGAACACCTGCTCGGGGTCTTCGACCCAGTTGGGCGCATCGGTCAGCACCGGGTGCGATCGGTAGGTCGTGCCGCCGCTGGCCGGCGGCCAGGCTGCTGGCGCATCGCAGGCCCAGCGCAGCGTGCCGTAGCTGGTGTCGCCGGTGAAGCGCCGCAGGGCGACCTCATCCTCCATGCGGGCCATGCACGCTGGCAGCAGCTCGGCGCCGGCGGCCCAGGCTTTGGTCGTCGGCTCGGCCAGCGTGATCGCGCCCGATGCGACCGTGTCGATCTCCAGCACCTCGGCCACGTCGGGCGCACTGGTCAGGCACAGCAGCCCGCCGTCGACGAAGGCGCGGGTGTCGGTGTCGCAGGTGATCGAGGTGGCTCCGATCGACAGCGGTGCCGCGAGCGGCTGGGTGTCCATCCACACCGGCAGTGCCCAGGGCTGGGCCTGCCACTGGTGCAGCAGGTTCTCGGCTAGCCGGCGCGAGCGGCCGGAGAAGCCGACCGCGAACTCGAAGCCGCGGCGCGGGAACTCGCGCAGCGCGATCCGCTGCTCGGCCGCGTCGAAAGACGTGATGACGTCGGTCAGCCATTCCAGGCGCTCGAGCACCAGGCCGTCCGGCCGATGCAGCCACGGGGTGACGGCGGGCATGGGTCAGGCCAGCTTCTGGCGCACCGCGCCGCGGTTGCGCTCGATGATGTTGAGGATCACGCGCTCGCCGGCCGAGCTGGTCAGGTAGTCCTGCACCAGGTTCGGGTCGATCACGTTGATGATGCGAGTGCCCTGGCCGCCATCGCCACTGCGCATCGATGCCACTTCGGCGCGCGACTGCACGCGCTCGCCGGTCTGCAGGATGGCCGGGATCTCGTCCGGCTTCAGGCCCAGCACGCCGCTGCCGCCGTGGAAGCGCGGGGCGCCAGCGAAGGCCAGCGCCGGGACTTGACGCGTCGGTCCTGTGCCAGCCATGCCGCCGCCGTGCTTGACGTTCGCGCCAACGCTGCTCATCGCGGCCAGCGTAGCCGCCGGGATTCCCGTGTACGCCTCAAGCGCCTTCAGGACGATCACGGTGGCCAACGTGCGCGCCGCGATCTGCGCCATGGACCTGGCAAACCCCAGCACGAAGTCCCGCAGCGCATCGCCCGCGCTCTTGGTGCCGCTGGCCAGGTCGGTGAAGAGGTTCGACAGCGCGTCGACGCCAGCATTCACGGCCGACTGCGCGAAGGCCTCTTGCATCGACAGCAGGCTCTTGCGCAGGTCGATGATGGCCGCGTCCAGGCCGGTCGCACCCTTCTGCCCGATGCGCGCGATGGCGTCACTCAGGCCGTTGGCGGCCTCGATCAGCGCGGGATCCTTCAGGGTGGCGGCCAGCTGCTGCAGCTGATCGTTGACGGGCGCCAGCCGAGTCACGGCGTCAGCCTGCGCGCCTTTGTCCTGCGTGCGGCCCTCGGCCGGCGTGATGGCCCCGGTATCGACCAGGGTCGCGATCTTGGCGCGCTTGCGCTCCAGCTCGGAGATCAGGGTGTCGGCCTGGCGCTTCAGTTCTTCGAAGCGGGCGCGCGAAACATCGGTGTCGATCAGCCCATTGATGAGCTTCACGCCGGCAGCGTTACCGTCGGCCGCGAGCCGCTTCAACAGGTCACGAAACTGGGCCTCCAGACGAATGCGGGTCGCGTCCGCCATGCGGCCCTGGTTGTCCAGGTCCTGCGCGCGCGCTTGGTCAAGGCTCGCCTGCAGATCGCGTGCGGCACGGTCGCCGTCGCGGATGGCATCGCCGCGCACCTTGGAACGCTCGCGCTCCAGCTTCGTCACGTCGGCCAGCAGGCGGGCCCGATCGGACGGAGAGAGCTCTTCAGACTGCAGACGCTTGTTGGCCAGCCGCAGCTCGGCGTCGATCGCCTCTTCCTGCAGCGCCAGGCGAGCGGCGTAGAACTCGGTCGTCGAGACCTTGGCGTCGTCGAAGAACTTCTGCAGGAGATCGAGATTGCGGTTCAGCGCGTCGGTCTGCAGCCCGGTGTCGACCTCCAGCAGTTGCTCCTGTAGGACCTGGGTGGCCTTTGCCTCTTCGCGGATGGCGTCGCGCCGGATGTCGGCCTTCTTGCGCTCCAGCACGCGGATCTGAGCGGAGATTCGCGAGATGTCGGCGGGCTCTTGCGTGGTGGCCAGCTCGGCGCGCTGCGCCTGGATCTCGGCGTCGGTGGCCTTCAGTTGAAGGTCGCGCCGCTTGGCGAAGAAGTCCTTTGCGCTGATCAGCCCGCGGTCATACATCCGCTGCAGCTCCGCGATCGAGCGGTCGGCGTCGTCGCGCACCAGCGTTGCATTGGCCTGCGAGAAAGCTGCCGGGGTTTTGGCCGCCTCTCGGTCAATGGCCGCCAGACGCTGGTCGCGGGCCTTGGTGATGCGATCCTGCGCTACCGCGTCGCCGGCGATCTGCGCGTCTGCCAGGGCGTCAGCGGCGCGGTTCACGATGGCCGTCTTCTCGCGCGTCAGCCGCTCCTGGCTGGTGTCAAACGCCTGGGCCTCCGTGGTCAGCTGTTCCTGCACGGCCACAGCGCGGGCCTGAGATGAACTGCGAGTGGCTTCGCGCTGCGCCGTGGTCTCGGCGTCGGCCAGTTCGCGCGCGCGCTTGCTTGCCGCTTCAATCTGGCGCCGCAGCAGAGCCTGCTGGAACGGGTTCGATGTGTTCGCCAGGTCCGTCTGCAGCTGCTGGCGCTTGGCAATCAGCGCATCGAACTCGCGTCGCGGGTCCGCGTCACGGCCGATGGTTGCCAGCCCGCTGACGGCTTCCCCGGTCAGGTTCTTGATGCCGCGCCAAGCCTTCTCGATCAGGCCCAGGTTCTCGCGGATCTTGGGCGTGCGCTCGTCCACTGCGGCCGCATAGGCGCGCATGGCGACCGTCGAGGCCTCTTGCGTGCGCCCCTGCTCCTGCAGCAGGCGGATCTGCGCGGCCAGCGTGCCGTTCAAGAAGCCATAGCGCCGGTTCAGCTCGTCGGCGCCCTTCACCGGGTCGTCTGCCAGCTTGGCAAACTCCGCGATCGTCGCGCCGATCTCACGCCCGGCACCGTTGCGCAGCTGTTCGGCCGCACGGGCGACAACGCCGATTTGCTCGCCAGCGAACTTGGCCGACGACACGACCTCGGCCAGGGTGTCGGCTGCCGAAGACTGAGTGCTGCCCGCCAAGCTACCCAAGGCCTGCGCCTGCCGGGCCAGGTCAACGGCGGACCGGCCGGCCACGCTGCCCGTCTCGATGACGATCTGCCGGAAGCGCTCGCCCTCGGTTGCCCCCTTGACGTAGCTGATCGCCAGCACGGCAATGGCGCCGGCCAGGACCGTCACCGGGGTGATGACTGCCGCCACGGCACCGCCGACGGCGCGCACGGCCGGGCCAATGCCGCCGAACAGGTCCTTCAGCTGGCCGCCCTGCTGCAACAGCACCATCAGCGGGGACTGCCCTGTGGCCAGGCCGACGGTGATGTCGGTCAGCTGGGGGGCGAGGGCCCGCTGCTGGGCCGTAGCCTGCCTGACGGTGGATTCCTGGGCGCGCCGTTGCAGCTCGGTGTCGCGGCGCAGCTGCCGCTCCTTGTCGGCCTGGCGCTTCTTCTCGTCGAGCTGCTCCTGGCGCAGCGCTTGCTGCCGGACTCGCTCAGTGCGCCGGATCTCGCGCTCCTGAGCGTCCGCGGCTCGCTTGGCTTCGCGCTCCTGGTCAGTAGCCAGCCCACGCGCAGCAGCTGCGGCTGCCCGAGCCTTCTGGGCGTTCTCGTCGAGCTGCTTGTTGATCGGCGCCAGGCCGTTGGATGAGCCGCTGCCGACGCTGCCGATCTGAGCCTTCAGGTCGGCAAGCGCCGCCTTGACATCAGCGAGATCGGCGCTGATCTTGAATGACAGGTCAGCCGCCACGCCGTAGCTCCTTCATGTAGGCCTTCCAGTCCTTGCGCTCGGCCTGCGCCATGCGCATGGCAATCGCCTCGCCTACGGTCCGCCGCCGGTCTGCTCGCTCTGCCGCCTCGAGGTAGCTTGTGACTTGCGCCAGCGTCAGCCGACCGATCTCATCGAACGACCAATGCCCGCCGACCTTCAGCGCGTGGACGGTGTCGGCCCAGCCCCATCGATGACCGCCTTCGCCGCCCTGGCTTGCTGCATGACGATCACCAGAACCGGCAGAAGGCGTCGGGCGAAAAAATCGGCGTTCGCTTTCACGACAGGCAGCGCCAGCGTCAGGAACTCAGCCGGATCCAGCCGGCCGACGCGCGCCCGTGATGCAGCGATGTCGGCCTTGTCAGCGGCCACCGCGATGGCCACGGCCTCGACCATGCTCTCGCCGTCGTCGCTGACCAGGGCCATCAGCGTGTCGGTGACGTATTGCGGGTCCGACTTTTCGTCGATCGCGGAAAGCTCGGCCACCACAGGAAGGATCGGGCGCAGAGCCCGCGCAAACGCCGGCAGGCGGTCCATCGTGATCGGGCCGACCGAGAACCGCTGGCCGCCGATCGGTAGATCCCTGACCTGCGGTTCGAGGGCCTCGAATTCGTCGGCCATCTTGCTGTTACGCCTGGATCTCGATCTTGGCGTACTGGCTGATGCCGGCGCCGGTGATGCTGGTGTCCTTCAGCAGCTTGCCGGCCACTTCCATCGCCGCGTACTCCTCGCCGATCAGGGAGAGACTGGCCAGGGCGCCGATCTTGACCCGGTGCGCACGCACGCGAGTGCGCTTGCCGCTGCGGGCCTCGTTCAGGCCGTCGAACAGCAGCTCGTACTCCTTGCCGCTGTTCACCAGCGCCTGCACGACATCCTGCGCTGCCTTGGCGTAGGTGATCAGCAGGTCGTCGCCTGCGACCAGCGCGTTCGCGCCGCCGGCCAGCGGCACGATGCCACTCGGCTCGACGGTGTAGTCGCTGTTCAGTGTGAGAGCCGTCGCGCCCTTCTTGACCGTGGTGATCGAGCTTGGCAGGAAGAGCGTGGGCACCAGGGCGCCGATGACGATGTCGGCATGGGCCTCGTCAGTCACCGTGGCAGATGCCTCGGTTGTGGCCGCGCCGTACAGCGCGCGCGCCAGGTTGGCCGCCGACAGGTCGTGCATCGTGGCACTCATCTCGACCGCGCTGATGCGGCGCACCTCGTTGTACGTGCCACCGCCGGGCTGAGTGAAGTCCTTGAGCTCCTTGGTGTCCTCGGTCACCGCGAGGGACAGCGCAGAGCAGTTGCCGACTTGCGTCAGGCCGCCGCTGCCGCCGATCTCGCGAAGCCAGACCTTGCCGCTGCCCAAATACGAAAAGTCACTCACAGCGATCTCCTTCAGATGGTGCACGCATGGTGCAAAAGCCGCTTCTGTTCGCGGTAGGCCGAGTGCGCTTCCTCAGCAGATCCGAAGCTACCGATGTGCTTCAATTTGCCGCCAACGCGAATGCTTGCCGCGTAGCGCACGGATCGGCCGCGCCGCCTGACGGATACACCGAGGGTTCCGCTGGCGTTGTGCGACCTGGAGACTCGAATGTTCTGCGCGTTGCTGCGATGGTCCACATCGCGCAAGTTCGCGATGCGGTTGTCCAGCTTGTTGCCGTTGATGTGATCGAGCTCACCCGACGGCCAGGCGCCATTGACGTACAGCCACGCAAGGCGATGAGTCAAGTAGCTCGCGCCGTCGACGCGAATTGTTCGGTAGCCCTTGCGAGACTTCCCGGCCTCGTCGCCGACGCGGATCCCATTCCCGCGCGAGACAAGCCACCGAAACGAACCCGCGTCGGGTTCGTAGGTAAGCAGTTCTCGAAGGCGGTCAACAGTGATCATGTTCAGGGTGTGCCCTTGAGGGTTGCCGCGCATGAAAAGGCCAGCGGCACATGGCAGTAGCCGGCACTGTATTCAGGCCCCGGCGCGTCTGTAAGGTGCAAATGCTTGCCGCCGCCCAGGTGGTAGCCCAGCAGCGCCCCAAGCACTTGCTCTGCCAGCGCGCCGGCCTCATCGCGTGCGTCGTGTGGGTCTCCCTGCCCTTTCGCGCTCTTGGCCGTCACCACGACGATCCAGTCCAGGCGCACCTGCTGGATCGCTCCTGTCGTGATCACATCGCCGACCCTGTAGCCGTCATAGATGACCCACACGGCCGGGGCCTTCTGCCGGTTCTCCTTCACCCGTTCGAGCTCGCGCAGCGGCCCAACGTGCACGTCGACGCCAAGCCTTTCGGCGAGTCTGGTCAGGATGGTCTGCTCAACCTTCTCGAACATGGTCAGGCCTCCGCCATCTCGAATGCTTTGCGCAGGTGCGCTTTGATGGAATTGGTGACCAGCAGCGACCAGGCTGGCGGCAGGTCGACGGCTTCGCCGAACCGGCGCAACGGAAGGTAGGGTCGCGCCGGGATCGTCACCTTCTTCGCGAAGATCAGTTCGCCGTCGGGCCCGGGGAACACGAGCACCTTCTTCCTCTTCGGCTTGATCGTGCCGCCGAACTGATGGATCTTCGCCTGGCGCAGGTTCGTGCCAATGACCACGCCGTCGGCCGATGCCTGCGACGTGATCGAGCGCTGCAGCAGTCCTTTGTCGCGCAGCGGATGGCCGGCCTTGCCCTCCTTGTTGGCGGCCATCTGACCCTTGCCCTTTGCCGTGTAGATCAGGTTCCCGGCCTTGTCGCGGCGGTCCATGGTTCCGCCGTACTTGCCGACGACCTTCTGCACGGCGGGTGCGCGGAACTTGATCGCCACCCACGGCGCACCCCACGGGTCGACGCCCATCTTGAAACACAGGCGGATGCGGTTCAGCAGCGTCGAGCCAATGGCGGCGTACAGCGGCTGCGCGTCCGTTGCGGCATGCTCAAGCGCGGCGAGCTTCTTGGCGAGCTGCTCGTCGGCGACCTTGATGTTGATCTTGCCCACGGTCAGAAGTCCGCCAGTGTTTCGGCAGTGAAGACGCGCTCGGCCGAGTAGCCTTCTGCCTCGAGGCCCGATGCCGATGGCGTGCCGTTGACGCCTGGCGGCAGAGCCAGCTTGCCGGCGGCCAGGTCGCGCAGCTGCTTCAGCGCATCCTCGTAGCGGCGGCGCACCTCCTCGGGCGCGGCCTCGTCCCAGAGCCGGTACCGCGTGATGTCGAGGGCCCAGCCCTTCACGACATCCGGCACGGTCAGCAACGGCAGCGTGTAGCGCGCGCCGATGTAGCCGCTGATCAGGCTGGATGCAGCCC
>Ga0075163_10007863_pt1 | contig 14077 bp, 8 predicted proteins | sample JI1023141ADNA_FD_71478 | JGI IMG/M metagenome (GOLD analysis project Ga0075163, IMG submission 71478) | Wastewater effluent complex algal communities from Wisconsin, to seasonally profile nutrient transformation and Carbon sequestration -... | ecosystem: Engineered > WWTP > Effluent > Algae...
GCCGCAGGCCCGCGACTCGCGCTGGCCATTGCGACATTCCTGCACCTGAGCGCAGTCGCCAAAGGCACCCCACTGGCCTTCCACGCAGGTGCGGATGCGCTGCTGGCCCTGGTCGCAGGCCCGCGCCTCCTCGGCGCCGTCCACGCACACATCGGGATCCACGCAGGCGCCAAAGCCGCCCCACGCGCCCGCCATGCAGGTCCGGGTGCGCTGGCCGCGCTGGTTGAGGCCGCAGGCCGCCTGCTCGGTGCGCCCATCCAGGCAGACATCGGGATCGGCACAGGCGTCCCATGGGCCCCAGACGCCGCCAGCGCAGACGCGCCCCTGGTGGCCGCGGCCGTTGACGCCGCAGGCGCGATCGTCGGGCACGCCGTTGGTGCACTCGTCGGGATCAACACACTCCGAGGGATCGCCCCACTGGCCCTGCACACACTCGCGGAGCTGGGCGCCCGCGCCGTTGAGGCCACAGGCTTCCTCCACGCTGCTGCCATCCAGGCACACATCGGGATCCTGGCAGGCTGACCAGGCGCCCCAGAGGCGGTTGGCGCAGACGCGGCGCTGGCTGCCGCGGTTGTTTTGGCCACAGGCGCGCACTTCTTCGCGGCCATCCTGGCAATCAGCGGCCACCACACACTCACCGAAAGCGCCCCACTGGCCCTCCGTACAGACGCGGCTGCGCTGGCCGCCGTCGCAGACTTCCACCTCTTCGGCGGTGTCGGTGCACACATCGGGATCCATGCAGGCCTGCTCGGCGGCCCACTGGCCGTCCACACACACCTCGGTCACGCGGCCGCGACCATTGAGGCCGCAGGGGGCGGCCCGCTCGGTGCGATCCAGGCACGCGTCGGGATCGGCGCAGGCCGTCCAGGCGCTCCAGCCCGCCGCGTCGCAGGTGCGCGCCTGCAGGCCGCGCTCATTGAGCCCACAGGCCCGCGACTCCTCGGCCCCGGCCACACAGTCACCGGGCGGGACGCACGCGCCCCACTCGCCCCAGTGGCCCAGGGTGCAGGTGCGGGTGGCCTCGCCCCGATCGCCGTCGCCGCAGGGGCGGCGGTCCTCGCGGGCGTCCACACACTCATCGGTATCGGCGCAGGGCGCCCACTCGGCCCACAGCCCGTCGGTGCCGCAGACGCGCACCTCGCTGCCGCGGCCGTTGAGCCCGCAGGCTCGGCTCTCCTCCACGCCCGTGTCACACTCCGCCACGCGACACTCGCCCCAGGGGCTCCACTGGCCCGACACACAGTGGCGGTGGCGGGCGCCCACCTCGCAGCCCTCCACGTCCTGCTCTTCGGCTCCGTCGGCGCACACATCGGGATCAACGCACGCCGCCCAGTCTCCCCAGGTGCCCGCAGGGCACGAGCGCACCTCCTCGCCGCGCCCGTTGAGGCCGCAGGGGCGTCGCTCCTCGCCGCCCGCCGTGCAGAGCCCCGCCGCGTCCGGCGGGCCGTCGGTGGTGGCATCCGGCGCCGCGGCATCCCGCGTTGCGCGCAGGTCCGGGTTGTCGTCGGTACAGGCCAGGAGGAGCACCGGGAGGAGCAGGAGGCTCAAAGGCAGAAGCAGGCGTGTTGACATGGCAAGGTCCAGTGCCGTTTGGGGAAAGTTAGCCTGAAGGCCCCCTTGGGCGCGAGATGGCGAGCGGCCTCGCCGTCGCAACCCAGCCAAGTCCATGATCTGCAATCCGATTCGGGTAGGGGTTTTTGCCCACACTGCGGGCGGAAAACACCCCCACCGCGGCTGGTCCCGGCTCAGCCCTGCCAGAGACCGGCCAGGAGGGCCAGCCAGTCGGCGATGCCCACCGCGAAGTAGAGGGACGGCGAGCGCAGATCGAAGGTGCCCACCGACACCCGCACCTTGGTGGCGAGGCGGACGGCCAGCTCCAGCCCGTGGGTGCGGTCATCCCAGTCGGTGAGGGGGCGGCTGTGCACGTAGAGCAGCTCGAGATCATCCACCAGCCGCCCAGCGGGATCGTAGGTCAGGCCGCCGCCCAGCCGGCCGTACAGGTGCTCGGCAAACACGGGGTGGTTGTCCTGCACGGCGATGCCCGCATCCAGGGCCAGCGCCAGCCGCTCAGCGGCGTTGGGCGGGTGCCCGGGATCCCGCAAGCCGCGCAGCCGCAGGTGAAACGTCGAGCCCGCCAGCAGCCCGCCATAGAGGGGATCACCCACCAGGTAGTGGGGCACCAGCAGATCCACCAGCGGCACCCAGGCGTGGTCGCCCAGCACCCGCTCGGTGGAGCCGGCGTCCAGGTCGAGCCAGCGATCATCGCGCTCGATGCCCGCCGCAATGGCCGTACGGGCGAGCTGCAGGCCGTCCACCACGTCGATCCCCAGCAGGCGGGCGTTGAGATCGACCACCTCGGGGCCCAGGTCGGCGAGGGCGTGCTGATCGGCGCGCTCCACCGCAATGGCGCGGCGGGCGAGGCGATCGAGCACACTCGCCAGCCACGCATGCCGGTCCGTCTCCAGCTCGCCTTGACGGCCCGGCTCGGCATCGAGGTACGGCTCCAGCGCTTCCAAGACGTGGTCGAGGTTGGTCTCCAACTCCGCGTTGCGTAAGCGAATTTGCAGGTTGGCAGTCAATACGCTGGCCCGCAGCTGGCCGTCGAGTTGGGCGAAGACCCGGTGCAGCGCCCATACGAGGCTGTGGGCCAGCGCCTCATCACCGCGCTCGCAGGCGGCCGTGCGCAGGTCGGGGGCGAGGGTGGCGCAGAGGGCCGCGGCGGCAGCGGGATCGAGCTGGCGGTGCTCATAAACAAACAGCCGATACAGGAAGCGCCGCACGTCGTCGGCGCGGGCGGGCTGGCCCTCCAGGCGCGGGAGGCGTGGCGCCACCCCGGCCTCGGGCTGGGGGGCATCGAAGTCGGCCAGCACCACCTCCACCGCGTCACGGAAGCGCTCGGCGCGGCACCGGGCGGGCACCGGCGCGCCCTGGCAGTCCTGGCGTGCGGCGGTGGCGTGCACGCCGTCATACACGCCCACCAGGTAGTCGTAGATGCGGAAGGCGCGGTGCAGAAACGCACCAAAGCTGCCCGCCAGCCGCCCGGTGATCCCGTGGAAACGCGCCGAGGGCAGGAACCGCCGCGCACCCGGGGGGCGGGTGTCTACGCCGCAGATCAGGCGGCGCGGTAACGGGGTAGAGCCTTGATCAGCAAGGGGTTTTTGGGCGGGCGCTTCCTGAGCCAGCTCGGCGCTGCAGTGCCGCTCCAGGCCTTGCAACTCCATGGCGCGGGCCTCGCGATACACGTAGTTGACCAGGCGGGTGAAGCCCCCCAACCCGTCGGGCCGGTGGCGATCTTCGGGCAGGCGCGGGGCGCCGCGGCGCAGCTCGGGATCCACATAGAGGAAGGCGAGGGGATCCACGGGGCCCAGCCGGCTGCGCCGCAGATCCTCGTCGTGGGCGAGCTCAAGCGCGGGCCCCAGCGGCACATTGTCGAAGAAGCCCCCGTCGATGAAGCGGCCTTCGGTGGGTACCAGGCCGCCGGGGCAGGGGCCACCGGCGGGGGGCGGCGGCTGGCCGAGCGGCGCCGTGGCGCACACGCTCATGGGCACCGGCGAGAAGGCCACGGGGAAGGCGCTGGCCCCCTGAACCAGCCGCACCACCGCCAGACCGGGCACCTGGCCGCCCACCTCGGGCAACCCCAGCGCGCGCCCCACCGAGGGGTGGCAGGCCTCCCAGGGGTGCACACCCGGGCGCAGACACGTGGCGTCACCCGAGGCCAAGATGCCGTCATCATTATGGATTTCCAGCTTGCCGCCCCGCACATCCACCGCCAGCGGCACCACGTAGCGCAGGGTGCGCACCTCGGCGTCGCCCGCCGCCAACGGCAAGCCCACGGCGACGCTGCCGGTGAGCGTGACCGCGGTGCGCAGACGGCACCCCTCGCGGTAGCCGGTGTCGGCCAGCCGTTCCACCAGGTAGCGCCCCACCACCCCGAAGGCGTTGCGGGTCAGCAGGCCCTGCGGGTGCCCGCCCGCGGCAAAGGGATCGGGCGGATCGGGGGCGGTGGCGGCGGCCTGGCCCAGGCGGACCACCCGCGCGCTGCCCAGCGGCTCTGCCAGCAGCTCGGCGTAGGCGCGGCCGCCTTCGGTGGTGGGCAGCAGGACGTCGAGCCCCACGTTGGTCCAGATGTCGAAAAAGGGGTTGGCAAACAAGGCCATGCGGTCATCGCGGGCATCGCACCAGCCCACCACCGCCAGCCAGGTATTGATGCCACCCGCCGAGGCGCCGGTGATGAGCTCGAGCGCCTGCGTGTCGCGCTGGGCCCGCGGTGTGGCCCCGTCGCTCGGCTCTGCAACCGACTCCGAGGCGCGCAGTGCCTTGATGCGCGCGAACAGCACCCCGCCCTGGTAGGCGCCCAGGCTGATGCCGCCGCTCACCACCAGCCCCACCCGCTCCTCGGCGTGGGCGGCCACTGCGGTGAGGCAGGCGATCAGCAGGAGGATCACGCGACGCATGGGGTCCGGGCACTGTAGTCGGGCCCCGCCGAGGGCACAACACGCCGCGGGCACCCACGCCCTGGGTGACTTGGCGCTCAGATCGGGGTACGGTGCGGGTCGGTTGGGACCGCTCAGTGGGAGGCGTTGATGGTCAAGCACGCGAAAAAACTGGCCTTTTTGGCCCTGGGGGCCTCGGTCGCGGTGGTCTTGCTCGCCCAGTGCTCTGGCGGCAGCAGCGACGGCGGCGGCGGCGCGGCGAAGGCGGGTCCCGCCACCCGCATCGGCACCCCCAAGCCGGGCTTCATTGGCGACACGCCCAAGGGCGCGATGGTGGTGGAAGACGGGGAGATCGGGCGCTACGGCGGCACCTTCGTTTTCGCCCAGCCCGGCGATCCCAAGACGCTCAACCCCATCACCGCCAACGACTCCGCCAGCAACGACCTCCTGCACGGCCCGATCTTCGAGAGCTGCCTGGGCTTCCACAACAAGAAGCAGGTGGATCGCCTCGGCCTCTGCGAGAAGTGGGAGAAGTCCGCCGACGGCCTCACCTACGACTTCACGCTGCGCGAGGGCCTGACATGGTCGGACGGTGCGCCCCTGACCGCCGACGACTTCGAGTTTTCCTACGCCGTCCTCATCGATCCCAATGTGCAAAACGCCACCCGCGATCTGTTCAAGCAGGGCGTGGACGAGAAGGGCGAGCCGCGCTACCCCCGCTTTGAGAAGGTGGATGGCCGCCACTTCCGGTTCCACCTGCTCCAGCGTGATGTGCTGTTCCACCAGAATGTGGGCAGCATCTACGCGGTGCCCAAGCACAAGTGGGAGGCCTCCTGGAAGGCGGGTGAGTTTGGCCAGGCCATGAAGCTCACCACCCCGCCGGCGGATCTGCCCTCCTCGGGGCCGTTTGTGGTCAAGGAGATCAAGAGCGACGAGCGCGTGGTGCTCGAGCGTAACCCGCGGTTTTGGAAGGTGGATCGCGAAGGCAACCGCCTGCCCTACCTCGACCGCGCCATCATCCTCATCGTGCCCGACTTTAACGCCGCCTTCCTGAAGTTCCGCGAGGGTGAGACGGACGTGCTGGAGGTGCGGCCCGAGCACTACGATCCGCTCAAGCGCAAGGAGGCCGCCGGCGACTACGTGCTGTTCGACCTGGGGCCTTCGTTTAATACCAACTGGTTCATCTTCAACCTCGATCGCCGCCTGGCCAAGGACGGCACGCCCTTCGTGTCGCCGATGAAGCAGAAGTGGTTCCAGGACAAGCGCTTCCGCAAGGCCATCAGCCACGCCCTCGATCGGGCGGGCATCGTGAAGACGGTGATGGCCGGCCGCGGCGAGCCGCTGTGGGGCTTCAACAGCCCCGCCAACAAGCTCTGGTTCTCCGAAGATGTGGTCAAGTACCCGTATGATCTGGAGAAATCCCGCGCACTGCTCACCGAGGCGGGCTACGTCTTCCGCGACAACAAGCTCTTTGACGCCGACGGCAATGCGGTGGAGTTCTCCATGACCACCAACGCGGAGAACTCCACCCGCGTGGGCATGCTCAACGTCATCAAGGACGACCTGGCCAAGCTGGGCATCACCGCCCACATCCGGCCGGTGCCCTTCAACGACCTGCTCACCTCCATGCGCAACACCCGCGACTTCGACGCCATCCTGCTGGGTTGGGGCTCCGCGATCCCCCCCGATCCCGCCCAGTCCAAGAACGTCATCCTCTCCAGCGGCGACAGCCACGCCTGGGCCCCCCAGCAGCCGTCGCCGGCCACCGACTGGGAGAAGAAGATGGATGAGCTGCTCTACGCCAACGTGGCCACCGACGACATGAAGGAGCGGCAGCGCATCTGGAACGAGCTGCTGATGATCTTCAGCGACGAGCAGCCCCAGATTCAGCTCGTGGTGCAGACGTTCTTTGCGGCGGGCCGCAAGAGCCTGGGCAACTTCAACCCGTCGACCCTGCGGCCCACCACCCACTGGAACATCGAGAGCCTCTTCAAGAGGGAGCCCTGAGCTTGGCGGCGCTGAGCACGCGACTTCGCGGTCTGCTGCCCGGTCGGGCGCTGGCGACCTTCATCGCGCGGCGCCTGCTCGCCGTGCCGCCGCTGCTGCTCGCCACCAGCTTCGTGACCTACGCGCTGCTCTACGCGGCGCCGGGCGACTACGTGGCGCGGATGGCCGAGGATCCGCGCATGACCCCCCAGATGCTGGCGGAGATGCGCATCAAGTTCGGGCTGGATGGCGGCCTCTTCGAGCGCTACGGCCGCTGGCTCTACAACGCCATCCAGGGGGACTTTGGCTACAGTTTCTCCAAGGAAATCGGGGTCTACACCCTCATCGGCGAGCGGATGGGCAACACGCTGCTGCTCAGCGGCACCACGTTGCTGCTGGCGTGGGGCCTGGCCCTGCCGCTGGGGGTCGCCGCCGCCACGCGCCAGGGATCCTGGGTGGATCGCATCGCTGGCTTCTTCAGCTTCCTGGGCCTCTCCATCCCCCGCGTATTCTTCGCCCTGCTGATGGTGATGTTTGCCGCCACCACCAAGTGGTTCCCGGTGGGTGGCATCCGCGACCAGGTCAACTGGGACACCTTCACCGGCTGGCAGCAGGTGGTGGATATGGCGCACCACCTCGTGCTGCCCACCATTGTGCTGGCCACCACCGAGGTGGCCCACTACATGCGCCAGATGCGCGCTGAGATGCTGGAGACGCTCGGCAAGGACTTCGTGCGCACCGCGCGCGCCAAGGGCCTCAACCAGCGGCAAGTGGTGTGGCGGCACGCTTTCTGGAACGCGGTCAACCCGCTGGTGACGCTGTTTGGCTACAGCCTGGCGGGCCTCTTCACCGGCTCGTTCTTGGTGGAGATCGTGTTCTCCTGGCCGGGCATGGCCCGCCTGACGGTGGACGCCGTGTTCACCCAGGATGAGCCGTTGGTGATGGCCTCGGTGATGATGGCGACGCTCATGCTGGTGTTTGGCAACCTCGTGGCCGACCTGCTCCTGGGCCGCATCGACCCGCGCATCGGGGTGGGCGCATGACCGCCGATCAGGCCAAGGTGGACCAGGGCAGGGTGGAGGGCCCGTGGGCCATCCTGTGGCGGCGGCTGCGGCGCAACCGGGTGGCGATCATCGGGCTGTGGGTGCTGGTTGCGCTGTATCTCTGCGCAATCCTTGCACCTTTTCTCGCGCCCTACAGCTATTCCACCCAGTTCCGTGACCGCAACTGGCACCCGATGCAGGTCACCGGGCTGCACTTCTGGGACGACGCGGGCACCTGGCATGGGCCCTTCGTATACGGCACCACGCGGCTGGACGAGTTCTCCGCCGAGTACGAGGAGGACCGCTCCGTGGTGGTGCCCGTGGACTTCTTAGTGCGGGGTGAGCCCTACACGTTCATGGGCATCGAGAGCGAGGTGCACCTCTTCGGCACCCCCGAGGGCAGCACGCCGGTCTTCCTGTTCGGCAGCGACAAGTACGGGCGCGATGTGCTCTCCCGCATCCTGTTCGGGGCGCGCATCAGCTTGTCGGTGGGGCTCTTGGGCATCGCCATCAGCATGACGCTGGGCCTGCTCATCGGGGGGGTGGCCGGCTATTTCGGCGGCCGCACGGACTTTGTACTCATGCGGCTGGTGGAGCTCATCCTGGCTCTGCCCGGGCTCTACATCATCCTGGTGATTCGCCAGGTGTTTGGGCGCGATGTGGCGAGTACGGAGGCCTACCTGATCATGGTGGGCGTGCTGGCGTTCATCGGGTGGGCGGCCAACGCGCGGGTGATCCGCGGCATGGTGCTCTCCATCAAAGAGAACGAGTACGTCACCGCGGCCGAGGCGTTGGGCCTCAGTCGCATGCGCATCATCGTGCGCCATATCCTGCCGAATACATTCAGCTTTGTGATTGTGACCGCCACCCTGGCCATCCCCTACTACATCCTCGGCGAGGTGGCCTTGAGCTTCCTCGGCGTGGGCATCCAGGAGCCGGAGGCGTCGTGGGGCAACATGCTCCGAGACGCCCAGGACGTGCGCAACCTCACCGACTACCCCTGGGTCATCGTGCCGGGCTTCTTCATCTTCCTGGCCGTCATGGCCTACAACTTCTTGGGCGATGGGCTGCGCGACGCGGCCGATCCCCGGGCGACGGAGTAGGCCGGTGGCGGCGCCCATCCTGCAGGTGCGTGACCTGCGCACACACTTCAACACGCCCCACGGCGTGGCCCGCGCGGTGGACGGGATCTCCTTCGAGGTCCACCCCGGCGAGACGCTGGCCATCGTGGGGGAGAGCGGCTGCGGCAAGTCGGTGACCAGCCTCTCCATCATGGGCCTGCTGCCCAGCTCGAGCTTCCACCCCACCGGGGAGCTGTGGTTTCAGCCGCGCCCCGATCAGCCCGCCCGGGATCTGCTGAAGCTGACCGAGGCCGAGCGCTGTCGCGTGCGCGGCGCCGAAGCGGCCATGATCTTCCAAGAGCCCATGACCAGCCTCAACCCCATCCTCCGGGTGGGCAACCAGGTGGGCGAGGTGCTGCGGCACCACAAGGGCATCTCCAAGCAGCAGGCCCGCGAGGCGGCGACGGAGCTGCTGGCCCGGGTGGGCATCCCCGATCCCGTCCGCCGCATCGACGACTACCCCCACCAACTCTCGGGCGGCATGAAGCAGCGGGTGATGATCGCCATGGCCCTGGCCTGCGATCCGCGCCTGCTCATCGCCGACGAGCCCACCACCGCCCTCGACGTCACCGTGCAGGCGCAGATCCTCAGCCTGCTGCGGCGGCTGCAACAGGCCCAGAACATGGGTGTTGTGCTCATCACCCACGACCTGGGGGTGGTGGCCGAGGTGGCCGATCGGGTGGTGGTGATGTACGCCGGCCGCGTGGTGGAGAGCGCGCCCACGGCCGAGCTCTTCCGCAAGCCGCGGCACCCCTACACGCTGGGCCTCCTGCGCTCCCTGCCACCCCTGCGTGGGCCCCGTGGCCGCCTGGCCACCATCCAGGGCATGGTGCCCCGCGCCACCCAGTACCCGGCGGGCTGCCGCTTCCGGGGGCGCTGCGCGCTGGCCGAGGACCGCTGCGGATCGGAGGAGCCGCCTTTGACGCAGGAGGGGCCGACCCACGCCGCGGCCTGCCATCGCCTCGACGCGGTGGACGCCTGGGTCGCCGGGACGGCACCCGCCTGAAGCCGAGGCCAGCGCCGCGGACGCCGATGGATACCGAGGGGAGGGAGGTGCTCCGGCCGAAGGCGTTCAGCCGAAGTGTGCACGCCCAGCCCCCGGGAGGGGGCCTGATTTCACAGCAAAAACCGAGACTTCAGGGCTCTTCGGTCTCTTCTTCGACGGGCTCTTCGGTCTCTTCGCCGACGTCTTCAACGGCCGCGCCCTCGTCGCCCTCGATCTCGAGCTCCTCGTCGGGCAGGTCGTCGTCGTCGAGCTCCTCGAGGTCGGGATCGTCGTCCTCTTCCTCTTCCTCACCCTCGCTCTCGGCAGCGGGGATGCGGTCGTCCTCGAGATCGAGCTCCTCGACGTCCTCATCGCTGTCGTCGTCGTCGTCGTCCTCGTCCTCGTCCTCGGACTCCTCGTACTCGTAGTCCTCTTCGACCACGGCGGCCCGGCGCGGCGCGCGGCCCGACTTCACGGCGATGGCAAAGGGCGTGTTGCACTTCGGGCAGACCGGATCGGCCTTGTTCAGATCGTAGTAGCGCGTGCCGCAGGCCCCACAGCTCAGCTTGCGGCCGAGCGACGGGCCGCCCTTGCGGATGGATGCAACGACCAAAGGAAACCTCCGCGTCCAAGGCCCCCGAGGGGACCAGCTTGAGCAGGGCATATCGACCGGATCGCGCGGCGCGTCAAGCCCCGATGCGCGTGATCAGCACCCAAGGTCCCAAGCGGCTGAAATCAAAAGAAAATTTCGGATGCCGATGCCGTGTGATGCCACCCACTGAGGGCGCACGTCAAGGCGCGGAGTGACCGTGAGCGGGGATATTCCAGTCCCACAACAGGCGGCCATGGGGGTGGACCACGAGGTGGCCCACGCGGCCGGCCCGGGCGGCGCCCAGGCGAGGGCCCGCCTCAGAACCCAGCACCGCCCGCGCCACCGCCGTGCGGCCCGGACCGTCCAGGCGCTGCACCGCGGCCCCGTCGCGGCCCCGCTCCGGCGCGTGGGTGAGGTGGGTGGTGTCGTTGTAGACGAGCACCTGGTGGGCGGCCGCGTCGGCGCCCAGCAGGATGGTGGTGAGGCCGGTGTTCTCCGGGCGCCCGATGAGCCGCGGGTGGCGGTCGGGCACCCCCAGCAGGTCGGACACCAGCGCCAGAATCAGGCCGCCGTGGCAGACCACCACCGCCTCCTCGCCCGAGCCCAGCCGCGCCGCCAGCCGGTCAAAGGCCGCCCGCGCGCGCACCCGCAGGGCTTCCAGCGACTCGCCGCCGCCCATCGCCACGTCTTCGCCGCGGCGCAGGGCCGCCAACTCCTCGGGAAAGCGCGCCCGCACCTCGGTGTCGGTCATACCCTCCCACGCGCCCACGTCGATCTCGCGCCAGCAGGCATCGGGGACGGGGGCGCCCAGCCCGGCCGCCGTGTGGGCCGCCCGCTGCAGATCGGAGCACTCGATCCGGGCCATTGGCCGGTCCCGCAGGCGGCGGGCCAGCGCCTCCGCCTGGGCGCGGCCGCGGTCCGACAGGGGCGCATCGCCGTGCCCTTGCCAGCGCCCGGCGGCGTTCCAGGCCGATTCACCATGGCGAATGAGGGTGATGCGGGCCGGTGCGGGGCTCAAATCAGGCGACCCATCTCGCGGGACTCGGCGATGGCTGCGCGCTCCAGCAGCGCGTGATCGATGATGGCGTCCTCGGCGGCGGCGTAAAAAGCCGCCCGCAGCACGGCATTTTTGATGTTGCCGCCCGCGATCTTGAACTTCTTGCCGAGCTGGTCGAAGCGAATGTCATCGCCCACCTGCAGCGTGGAGGGCAGCATGACCTCCCACAGCTTGGCGCGCTGCTCGGCGTCGGGCATGGGGAAGTCCACCTTGAACTTCAGGCGGCGCTTGAAGGCGTCGTCGATGGCCTTCTCGAAGTTGGTGGTGAGCAGCGACATGCCGTCATACTGCTCCATGCGCTGCAGCAGGTAGTTGATCTCCATGTTGGCGAAGCGGTCATTGGAGCCCTTCACCTCGGTGCGCGAGGAGAAGAGGCTGTCGGCCTCGTCAAACAACAGGATCACCTGGGCACGCTCGGCCTCGTCGAAGACGCGGGCCAGGTTCTTCTCCGTCTCGCCCACCCACTTCGAGATCACGCGCGAGAGGTCCACTTTGTAGAGCTCGCGGCCCAGGCTCTTGGCGATGAGGGCGGCCATCATGGTCTTGCCGGTGCCGGGCGGACCGCAGAAAAGGCACGCAAGTCCGCGACCGTACGACATTTTTCGACGGAAGCCCCACTTGTCGTAGACCAGCTCGCGGAACTTCGCCTGGGAGATGATCTCGTTGAGCGTGGTCATCACCTCCTCGGGCAAGATGACGTCGTCCCAGTCGAGGGTGGTGGAGAAGGGCTGGGCCACCTGGCTCAGGGCGTGGTCGAGGCGCCGCCGCACGGCGTCGTTGACGAGGTCGATGGACAGCGGGCCCCGCTGGCCCAGCATGGCCTGGTGCGCGCGTGCCTCGTGGACCGAGCCGTAGACGAGGCCGGGCGTGAGGCTGAAGCGCTGGGAGAGGGGCGCGGCGAGCACCTCGCTGCCGAGGGCCTCCGTCCAGATGCCGCGCTGCTCGGCGGTGGAGGGCGGCCGGATGTAGACGTCGTAGACGCCCGAGACAAACAGCGCGACCGCCGCCGTGGGCAGGTTGACGGTGAAGGCCACCGGCCCGCCGTGGCGGTCCACCAGCGCGCCCAGGGCCGGGCCCAGGCGATCCCACTTCTCGCGGTCGTCCACCGCGTGATCGGCGCGCAGCAGCAGCACCGCGTCGCGCAGCAGCGCCTCGCGCCCCGCCTCGGCCACGCGGTCCATCAGGCGCTCGGGCTCGTCCATCAGGCGGCCCAGATCCACCGTGAGCACGCCCCACCCCTGCTCGGCCGCAGCGGTGGACAGCAGCGTGCGCCGCCCGGAGCCCTTGGCCCCCACCAGCAAGGGCCGCGGCCGCCCGGTGGCGATGGCGCTGTCCAGCGTCTTGCGCAGGTCGTTGAGGCTCTCGGTGGGTGCAAACAATCGGCTGGCGGGCAGGGCATCGGCGGGGCTCGCCATCTGCCCCGCGGCCACCGTCGCCGTCAGCTCGCCGTTGAGGAACGCGACCACCTGGTCGGGCACCACGACGCCCTTGTGCAGCAGTGGGCTGGGGGCGCCCCAGGCGGCGCTGTCGCGCAGCTCCACCAGCCGGTAGCGCACCAGCGGGGCCTGGGGCGAGAACTCCGACATGCCCGCCCGCACCTCGGTGGCGTCCTCGGCGGCCAGCTCGGCCAGGAAGCCCACGGGCGGCAGCTTCACGGCGAAGTCGGCCCAGGCAAAGCTGTAAAGGCGCGAAAGATCAACGGAAAGCAGCGGGGCCGCCGCCGCCATCAAGAGGCGAATTTGCTCAGTGGTCAGGCGAAACCGGGTGCGCAGGCGCCCCAGCGGCCCGTCGTCGGCCCCATCCAGCGCGGCCAGCGATCCGCGGATGCGCTCGTCGAGCAGCTCGGGCTCCGGCAGGCCCAGGGCCGCCGGCGCCGTGGTGGGGTGGGCCATGCCCGTGCCCAGCAGCGCCCGCGCTTCGGTGAGGCTGACAAAGAGCTGGTTGAGCGTGCCCGACGCCTGCACCATCCGGTGCCCGTGGCGGTGGATGTGGCGCTGCACACACAGCGTCACATGGTCGATCCAGCGGTTGACACGCACATCCGCCATGGTGGCAGGCCCCCGACCGTTGAGGCGCCATCATGGCCAATCTGGTCCGCGGACGCCACCGGTGGCCCCGCTCACGGCAACTCCACCGGCACGGGCGCCACCATCGCCACCGCCTCGGGCGTGATGTGCAGCCGCCAGGCCATGAGCTCCACCCCCGCGGCCGCCGCCCACCGCAGCGCCTGCCCATAGGTCGGGTCGAGGTCGTCCGCTGGCTGCACCCGCTGCCCGTCGTCGCGGCCCACGCAGAACAGCAGCACCGCCCGATGGCCCAGCGCCACCTGAGCCGCCAGCTCGCGCAGGTGCTTGGTGCCCCGCGCCGTCACCGCGTCGGGGAAGCGGCACAGGCCGTCGGGGGTGCCCATCGTGACGTTCTTGACCTCCACGAAACACACCGGCCGCTTGGGGGTCCGCGGGTCGGAAAGGTGCAGATCCACTCGGGAATTCTCCGATCCGTACCGCACCTCACGGCGCACCTCGGGGTAGTCGGCCAGCCCAGGAATCACCCCCGCGCGGATGGCCTCCTCGGCCAGGGCGTTGGGCCGGTGGGTGTTCACCAACAGCCGCGCGTCGCCCACCTGCAGCAGCTCCAGCGTGTGCCGCAGCGCGCGCGCCGGGTTGCCCGAGTCGCTGATCCAGGCCGGTCCCCCGGGCACCAGACAGCCCTTCATCGACCCCGAGTTGGGGCAGTGGGCGGTGAGCAGCGTGCCATCGGCCAGCCGCACATCGGCGAAGAAGCGCTTGCGCCGCTCCAGAAAAGTGCAAGGAATCAGCGGCGTTTCAAACTTCACTGCGGCCCCTTTGCTCCCAGGAGC
>Ga0075163_10007864_pt1 | contig 14076 bp, 17 predicted proteins | sample JI1023141ADNA_FD_71478 | JGI IMG/M metagenome (GOLD analysis project Ga0075163, IMG submission 71478) | Wastewater effluent complex algal communities from Wisconsin, to seasonally profile nutrient transformation and Carbon sequestration -... | ecosystem: Engineered > WWTP > Effluent > Algae...
GTGATAATCGCTTCTGGACTCATGGCCTATGTTATCTTCGAGTATCCAATCGGTATCATTGCCGACCGCTATCTCGGTGAACAAGAGATGATGAGTATCGGCTTCCTCATCCTCGCTATTACGACAGCATCAATTGGTGTGATTAGTGGCCTTGGTATCCTCGGCTTTATGGTACTGATGTTTATCAATCGCTTTGGTGCGAGTCTGGTTGAGGTCACCACCGAAAGTTACTTCTTCAAACAAATTGACGGCAGTGACGCATCTCTCATGAGCGTGTTCCGTCTCCTTCGCCCGGCAGCGAACGTCGTAGGAGCTATCCTTGGTGCTATCTGCCTCGCCATCTTCTCATTTGAGCTCTTCTTTATTATTGGTGGATTTATTCTGACTCTCGGCGTATTCATTCCTCGATATTTAGTAGATACGAAATAGAATCGATTCACTAACCTCTTCACAAAATACTTCATTTAAATGAAGTATTTTGTACTGTCTGAAACACGGCGTAGACTTGTAAACCTTTCGATTAATCGAAAGGTTTAGTTTGGGAGTTGGTACGTTTGTCCGGTCAGTACCACCATCCCTTCTTCAATAAGTCGTTCGAGCTGTGCTGCGACACGGAGTTCATCAAATGGCACTGCTACCAAAAGCTTCTTGTATGAAAGATTACCAAGTGTAGTGAGCTGGCGAATAATCGCCCCCCGAATTTGCCGATTACTGCCTTTAAACGTCGATTGCTTCGTATAGTGTTTGCTCTTCGTGATATTGTTCCCGACCGTTCGTTTTAGATGTGATCCATAATCCATCAGCGCATAGTACCACTCGCGTGAATTATCCATAGGCAATGTCCGTTCGATATAAGGCAAGAGCATCGCGTCAGTCACATCAGTCTCGTCTGTAAAAAAGTGATGGATGTAGACCGTGCGTACATTGGTCTCAATCAGTGGCTCCGCAATACCAAACGCGAATGCCTGTACCGCCCGGGCCGTATAGGGACCAATCCCTGGTAGCGCCCGCAGCTGTGCCTCGTCCTTCGGCAGCTTGCCACCATAATCGCGCACCACGGCCTGCGCGCACTCGTGGAGCATCTTTGCTCGGCGGTTGTACCCCAGGCCTTGCCAGTGCCCGAGTACGGCCCCAAGTGATGCCTCGGCGAGTGCGCTAAAAGTCGGAAAGGTCGTGAGGAACTCCTTATACTTCGGTATTACCCGGTCAACCTGTGTCTGCTGCAACATCACCTCAGACACGAGTATCTGGTACGGATCCTTTGTCTGCCGCCACGGCAACTTGTGCCGCCCATCTGATTTATAAAATTCCCACACTGTTAGTACAAAACGTTTCTCTATACTCGTCATATTATAACAGTGAACTCTCAGTCTTGTCTGAGTACTTCGCGACAAAAGCTTTGACATCAAACTTGCGCTTACAGCCGGCGTAGTTCATGTAGATGTAATAAAGTCTGAGGGCTTTTTAGACATGCTAGAGTTTATAGATGACGTCTTTGCGCTCCACTACCACCTCCCAACGGGCCTTCTTTGCGTACTTATACAATTCGGCATTGGGATTGAAACAAATTGGTCGCTCAACTGAAGCGAGGAGTGGAATATCGCCATCGGTGTCCCCGACAGCCACCGCACCATCGCGAGTGAGTTCGGGATGCTTTTGAAAGACCCGGTCAACAATATTCGCTTTGTTTTCAATGAGGTGCTCATCTTGCACTTCACCAGTAAAGCGGTCTTGCGGACCAATATCGTAGATACGTCCATACACCTTATCAAAGCCATAGTCTTTACAAAATGCATCAAGCACGGTCTTTGGTGATTGTGAGATAGCAATGAGGAAATAGCCATCGTGCTTAAGCTCGCTAATTAAGTCCCTAGTATACCGATATACTCGCTTATGATGACGTGCTACTACTCGCTTCCCGACATCGGCAAAGGTACCATAGTGAACACCTTTGATATTTTGCAAAAAGGCATCAATCAATGCAGCGATATAAGCATCGTATGTACCTTCGCGATCAAGCCATTGTCGTCGTTCGTTGAGATAAACATCTCGAGACTCAGGAGGAAATACACCTTCACTAATGAGCGCTTCAACCAACTCCACAAGAAGACTGGAGCGAAACAAGGTGCCATCAATATCAAAAAAGGCTACTTTTTGCATATACTTAATCTTATCAAAGTCTGTTACTACTACCAAATCTATATCTACTTATACGCTCCAACAAAGAGTATGCCAGCAAAATTTTCAATTTCAAGGCGTCTAATTGAGGTATGTGAGGCGTGAGGAAACGTGAGACGTTTCCTCAAGACTCATTGAGTATTTTGTGAGTGTAACAAACAAAAGACCAATGAGTAGACCGTTTCTGTATGAAATATAGACACTTCTTACAGAAGCTGTACAGGTTGTCGCTATTTTTTCAAAATAGCTGACAACCTCTTGCGAAAGTCTCCCAGATTTTCTCACGATGAACTTACCTCAATGCAGACAACGCAGAAATTGGAAGTTTGGGTACATACTCTACCGCACATTTATGAACACAGGTCGCCACTCGCGCCAGAGGGCAGCAGGCACAATTGACTCGGTGTATTCGCCGGGGACCATTGCTCCAACCGCACTAATCTTCAGTGTCTCGTCCGGCAAAACCGCCTCGACATACCCCAATCGCCCGACCTCGTCTTCGAGGAACCATTCGATAATCGTATCAGGTTGCGGTGCAATCATGCTCCGTACGCCATGTACACCACGAAGGAGCGTGTGCCAAGAGCCAGCGAGTCGTGGCCGAGCGGGCGGCCACGCGATAGCGAGCCGATCACGCAGGAGCCGCACGGTCACATACTCTTCGGCAGTCAGCGGCAGACCAATGGCACCCCCGAGGAATTCATCATTGATATGCTGGCGGTAAATCTTTGCCACATCACTGTCAGAGAGATAGACGGTGCCGGATACGAGAGTAGGCCAGATACTCTCGAGTTGTGGCGTGAGCGCGTCTTTATGGACGAAGCCGACCTGTCCGTAAGCAAGTACTTCTGCATACTGCCCCCCAAAGCGACGGAGAGCGACAATCTGCCCGTATGGGAGTGTCCGCAATTGACTATCAAATTGTTGGACCGGCTCTTTAAATAACTTGGTGCCCTTGGTATCACGAACCACGTAGAGCATGCCCGGCTTGTTGAGTGATTCGGTCGTGACCGGAATCGTAGTGAGTGGCAATGTCACAGCAGCGACGGCAGCGGGAGCAGTCGGTGTTTCGGGAGACACAAGTTCTACCGCTGGCAAAGAAAGTGGTGCTGCCACTGGTGAGAGCGAGATACTCTCGCTCTTGCCGGGGAGTTCGGTATACGTTGGACGTGAAGACAAGGTATGCTTCTCTATCGTTTCAGCCCCAAGGAGGAAATGCCATAAATCAACCAAAACTAACCAAAAGATACGCAGCATAGGGAGGAATAACCCTAGTATAGCACAAAATGACTATGGCTGGAAAAATTGCTTTTTCAATAACACGCACTCCTATGAGACTACTAAAATCTCAGTTTGATACGAAGTGGTAATTCTAGATGAAGAGCACGAAGAACGACTGGTTTTACAAATTTCTCGGTGTAACCAAATGGTTATTTTGAGATAAGGGCGAGGCGTGCCCGAACGAAAACTTGAGGCGTACCTTTTTGTACGTTGAAAGTTTGAGTGAATGGCACAACAAAGCCATTGCTCAAAATTACCGTTTGGTCAAAATGGCGCGTTTGTAGGTGGCCAAGTGTTCCAGCGCCACACCCGTCCCCTTCACCACACAAAACAGTGCCTGGTCAGCCAGGACCGCCTTCACTCCAGTACGACGCTTTACAAGCTCAGGAAAGTTTCGTAACTGTGAAGTACCACCAGTCATAATAATACCGCCATCAATAATATCGGAAGCGAGTTCTGGTGGTGTCTCTTGAAACACATCCTTGATAGCCTTAATCATCTCGCGGAGTTCCTTCCCAATCGCACGTACTACCTCATTTGTACGAATCTCTGTCGTCCGTGGGAGACCGGTGAAGACGTCACGTCCTTTGAGTTCCATTACGAGCTCCTCCTCGAGAGGCAATGCTGAACCCACTTTGATCTTCACCTCTTCTGCGGTCTTTTCGCCAATGGCGAGGTTACGAGACTTCTTTACATAATCAATGATGGCCGTATCGATACGATTGCCAGCACACTTCACCGAGTTCGCCGCTACAATCCCACCAAGCGAAATCACCGCCACATCGATAGTTCCACCACCGATGTCGACAATCATGTGACCTTCGGCGTCATATATAGGTACACCGGCGCCAATAGCGGCGAGGATTGGCTCCTTGACCACGTACGCATTACGCGCACCCGCGTTCATCGTGGCTTCAACCACGGCTCGGCGTTCTGTCGAGGTCACACCAGCTGGTACCGAGACCATCACATCCGGCTTAAATAGATTGTATTTGCCGAGCGCCTTCCCAAGGAAGTAGCGTAACATTGCCTCAGTGACACGGTAGTCGGCAATGACACCGTCCTTCATCGGACGATAGGCACGGATATTATCCGGCGTACGGCCAATCATTGCCTTGGCCTCGGCTCCCACCGCGAGCACCTGCCGATTATCTCCAACCGCCACCACTGACGGTTCATTAAGGACGATACCGTGTCCAGGGACATAAACTAACACACTGGTGGTACCAAGATCGATACCAATTTTGGGCGCAAAGCGATCAAACATGCACCACACATAGTACAGGTTTTTACCCATGGGGCAAATGACAAGTATATAGCATATATGCTATAGTGCTCGAATAATCATTTGGTATGGATAATAATATTGGAAAGCGGATTGCAGATATTCGTGATGCACAAGGTCTCACCCAGAGTGACTTAGCCAAAAAAATCAAGACCACGCAATCAGCGATTGCGCGGATAGAAAGCGGTACCCAAAACCTCACCACTGATATGTTGCGCAAACTCAGTGCCGCCCTCGGCAAAAACCTCGTTACTCTCTCCCCTGGCACGATGAATGTCGTGATTGAAGGCAAGAAGAAGCTCTCGGGTACGATCGAAACCAATACCTCAAAAAATGGTGCCGTAGGGCTCCTTTGTGCTTCTCTACTTAATCGTGGGACGACCACCCTCCACCGTATGCCACGGATTGAAGAGGTACATCGTATCCTTGAAGTACTCGAGAGTATTGGCATGAGCGTCTCCTGGAGTGGCTCGACTGTGACCCTCACCCCACCAAAGAAGTTCAACCTCAAGAAAATTGACGTCGAAGCGGCCCGCAAGACCCGCAGTATCATCATGTTCATTGGGTCACTTATCCATACCATGCCGGAGTTTGCCCTCCCCCAGTCTGGCGGCTGCAAGCTCGGGAGTCGGACGGTCCGTCCTCACTTCTTCGCGCTTGAACACTTTGGCGTTGACATCGAAACGACCAACGACGCCTTTAAGGTGAAGTATGAGCCAAAGTCTCCGAGCGAAATCATCCTCTTTGAATCAGGCGACACCGTAACCGAAAACGCGCTTTTTGCCGCCGCCCGTCACACTGGCACCACAACCATTAAGTACGCGAGCGCCAACTACATGGTGCAGGAGATCTGCGTCTTCCTCGAGCGTCTTGGGGTCACCATCGACGGTTTTGGTACGACCACACTGACTGTCACTGGTGTCGCAGACATCAATATGAATATCGAGTACACCCTGGCCGAAGACCCAACTGACTCGATGTTCTTTATTGCGGCGGCGATTGTGACCAATTCGGCGATCACTATCACCCGCTGCCCGATTGAGTTCCTCGAACTCGAACTCCTTGTGCTTGAAAAAATGGGACTTGAATATACCAAGAGTAAGCCGTACTTCGGTCAGAATGGTCAAGTGAAACTAGTTGACTTAAAGCTCAAGCCCTCAAAGCTCCGGGCCTCGCTTGAGAAAGTGCACTCTCGTCCCTACCCTGGCCTTAATGCGGACAACCTCCCGTTCTTCGCGGTGATTGCCACGCAGGCCGAAGGCCAGACCCTCATCCACGACTGGATGTACGAGAAGCGGGCCATCTACTTTACCGAACTCGAAAAGCTTGGTGCCGACACCGTGCTTGCTGACCCACATCGTATCTATATCACTGGCCCAACTCCACTGCGTGCAACTGAACTCATCTGTCCACCGGCGCTGCGACCCGCGACGATTCTTCTTATCGCCATGCTTGGTGCCGGTGGCAAGTCGGTCCTTCGCAACATCTACAGTATCAACCGTGGCTACGAAAACCTCGTCGCCCGTCTGCAATCACTTGGTGCCAACATCAACTACCTCGAAGAGCTGTAATTTAAAATTACAATACAATTTTAGGGGTCCAACCCCGAGATATCTAATCTCGGGGTTGGACCCCTAAAACATATCTATAAAACAAACAATATACCCTGTGGAGACGTATAATGGGTTAAATTTGCTATACTCAACAGATGTATGTCATTGAGGTCATTCCGCTCGTCCGAGGAGTCCAGATAGAATCCCTGACCTATTTTTCAAGTCACGGGTATAGTCGCGGCACCATTGTCCAAATTCCCGTCCGCGGCAAAACGGTGGCCGGAGTGGTGATTGAAGTCTCACCGGTCTCAAGTGCCAAGACCGCACTTAAGGCAGCTACCTTCTCCCTGCGAAAACTCGCGCCCGATCAGCGCACCACCACCCTCTCACACCACCTCCTTGCCACCGTCGAATCCCTCTACAAAATCCTCCCCGCCAAACGGGGTGCCATTCTCTTTTCTCTCCTCCCACCGGATGTACGTTCTGGCATCACCTCTTATCCACCACTGCCGAGCCATCAAGCTGGTGAAGATCCCACCCCACAGCTCCTCGCCGCCCCCCAGAAAGAGCGCTTCATCGGGTACCAAGCCATTATCAGACGCGCCTTTGCGCACCGTGGGTCAGTACTCCTCGTAGTCCCAACCGCGGCGGCTGTAACCGTCCTCTATGAGACCCTGAGGCACGGTATTGAAGACCGGGTTGTCTGCTTTAGTGGTGAGCAAACGAAGACCGCCAGACAAAAAGCCTACGCGCAGTTTGCCGATCTCTCACGGGCATCACTGGTTATCGCCACGCCACACTTTGCCTACCTCGACCGATCTGACTTCACCACCATTATCATTGAAGACGTCGGGAGTAATCACTACGTCGAACGCACTCGGCCGTATCTTGATCACCGCGTCGCACTCTTGACGCTCGCGAAGGTGGCAGAGCGTGCCATCATCCTCGGGGACATCACCACTCGCACCGATGATGAGTACCACCTCCGCAATGACCGCTACATTCCCTACGGCGAGCCGCAGCGCCGACTCTCCGTCGATGCGGCCCTCTCGATTATCCACCAACACGACAAACCAACACCCGAAGTCCCCTTTGCTCTTTTTTCTCCTGAATTAAAAAAGCGTATCGAGACTGCCCTTGAAGGTCGGCACAATGTCTTCCTGTATGCGGCCAGGCGCGGCCTCTCGCCAGTGGTCGCCTGTATCGACTGTGGACATATCTTCCGCTGCCCTGACTCAGGGACTCCTTACTCACTCCTGCGTACGCACCACCCGACTAAGGGTGAAGAGCGCTGGTTTATTTCAGCTACCTCTGGTAAGCGTGTCCGTGCCAGTGACGTCTGTCCCGACTGTGGTTCATGGCGCCTGCGCGAACGCGGTATCGGTATCCAATTCATCGAGGACGAAATCAAAAAGCTTTTCCCAACCACACCACTCATTGTCATGGATGCTACCACAGCCGGAACACACAAAAAAGCCATCGCGCAAAAGAAACTCATCGAAGGCCACAAAGGCGCGATTCTCCTGGGTACAAGTCAGGCCATGGCCTATTTGCCAAATCATCTCTACCTCTCAGCCATAGTCTCCCTTGATGCCGTGCGCGCTATCCCGACCTGGCGAGCGGATGAGTCGCTCTTCCGTCTCCTCCTGACACTCCGCGAAAAGAGTAGTCACGAAGTGATTGTGCAAACCCGTTCGGACAGTGACGACCTCCTTCTGTACGCAGCGCGCGGCGCCACCGACCGTTTCCATGATGACGAGCTTCACCTGCGCGAAATGCTCGCCTACCCACCGTATACAACCTTCTACCTCCTTACCTGGCAGGGTGCAGAGGAGCACATCGTAGAAACCGAGAAGCTCATCAAAAACGCACTGGGGACACTAGCAGTCGCACCACAGTTTTACACTAACCCCCAGTCACCAGTGACTAAGCCGATTCGCCACTGCCTTATTCGGGCAGAGAAGACGACTGATACCACACACCTGGTCGAGGTGTTGCGACATTTGCCGCCACAAGTAGCTATAACCGTGAACCCCGACCGAATCGTCTAGAGCACAGCCAAAACACGCCCAGGCGGTGTTGCACTTCGCTCAAAAACACTTATCGTATATTTAATACGCCTCGCATTTTTTCGCTTGTGCGCCTAGCCTGAACGCGTTTTGACAGTACTCTATCTGTAGTTTAATAACTATTTTGCAACAGCCTCGCGCATAACCAAGCACTCTATACCTATTAGAGCTTAATCACTTTCAAAAAATGCTCAGATACGAGGCAAACGAGCAAAATATTTTGAGGTGTACTTTGACGTACATTGAAAAATATTTTGCGAAGTTTAACAAAGTAGATGAGTAGTTTTTGGAAGTGAGGGGGGTATTTATTTTTCACCATATTTAGGCTATAGTGTCACTATTCTATGGCGAAGCTCGTCCCCGAAAACCACCCCGTCCTCCACGCAACCGCAGTCGAAGTCACTCCGGAGGAATTTTCTAATGGCACAGTAACGAAGCTCATCAAAGACATGAAGCAGGCGTTGCACGGCTACAGTGTCGATGGCTTCACGGCCGTGGCTATCGCTGCCCCGCAGATAGGGGTTGGTAAGCGTGTCTTTATTATCGAAGACCAGAGCAAGGACCGTGATGCCCTCCCCTCATTTGTGGCTATCAATCCGCAGATTGTGAAGTTCTCCAAAAAGACCCACGAAGTGGGTGAAGGCTGCCTCTCTATCCCCGACTACTACGGCCTTGTGAAGCGCTCGACTAATGTGACGCTGCGAGCTCAAGATGAAAACGGCAAGTGGTTTGAACGTGGCGCTGGCACCCTGCTCGCGCAGATTATCCAACATGAATACGACCACCTCGACGGCATCCTCTTCACTGACCGCGCGACCAAAGTCTGGCACAAAGACGAACTGAAGAAAGAGAAAAAAGAAATCGTCTAGCACCTCATGGAAAACACTCACAAACCCACCTTCGCCTTTTTTGGCACTCCCGATATTGCCGTGACAGCCCTCGATGAGATGGCGACTTTTGGCTACGTACCTACGCTCGTCGTTTGCAACCCGGACGCACCGGTTGGTCGCAAACACATCATGACCCCACCGCCGGCCAAGGTCTGGGCCGAAGCACGCGGTATCCCCGTCTTCCAGCCGACTTCGCTCAAGAACCGCGCAGACTTCACCCCGCTAACTGACACCCCGTTTGATTTCTTTGTCGTCCTCGCCTACGGCAAGATTATGCCCGAGTGGCTCATCAATCTCCCAACACACGGCACGATCAATGCCCACCCATCGCTGTTGCCGAAGTTCCGTGGGGCGAGCCCAATCCGCTCAACCCTCCTTCATGACCTATCTGCCTGTGGTGTCAGCATCATCCAAATGGACGAAGACCTCGACCATGGACCAATTCTTACCCAGCAAGCCGTGACTCTCGAGCACCCGATTCCAGGACTTGAACTTGATACTACCCTTGCCCGCATCTCCGGAGATCTCCTTGTAGACGTCATGCAAAGGGTACCCCTAGGTCAGATTATTCCTAGTGAACAAGACCACGCAGCAGCCACCTTCTGCGGCAAAATTACCAAGGACATGAGCGAGCTTCATATCGATCCAGTTCACCTTCCAACTGGCGAAGCCGCACTTGCGATATACCGCAAGATCTGCGCCTTTGACGGCTGGCCAGAAACCTTCTTCATGCACAACGGCAAGCGTATCAAAATCAAATCCGCCCGCCTCACTGAGGCAGGCGTACTTGAGATTCTTCGGATTGTACCCGAGGGCAAAAGCGAAATTAGCTGGGAACAGTTCCAATTCTAGTTTCTATAGTGACTTGCAACGCTAATGCTTGTTCAAGGATAGTAGCCACATTAATTGACGAGCCTTCTTCAGTAAGGTCTAGAAGCATTCCTTCGAAACGTGAGACAGACTCAACTACCTTATTGCCTTTTTATGTGCAGAAATAAGCACAGCATTTTCAGTACTTTCCTTACTCTTACCTCCTTGAACTACTGAAAATTTTTCTGGCATAGTTATCTCCCAAATCGCATCATGTCTTTTATGCGGCGAGCACCTTTGCGGAACATACTGACGCGCTTATCGTGTGCTCGTTCGAGTTCGTGTTCAAGGTTGTGCCGTACTTCATCAATTGCTTTTTCAAACGTTTCTTCTGTTGCTTCCGCGCGGGCGAGTCGGTCACCCCGCCAAAGGTTTACTTCTATCCGAGAGACAGGGCCGTGGTTATGAGCAGTGGTTCGTTCGATCTCTACCTCACACCGGACACTACGGGCACTTTCGAGGTATTTCTCTAGTGATTTCAATTTATTGCTCACCAAGGTCTGCAAGGTCGGGTCTGGTGACACATTTTTATGAGTAAACGTTATGGTTGGAAATGTCATAGATTGCTCTGTGGTTATTCCTGATAAACGTCCTCCATGGAGGTAGCCGTAGTAGTCTCTGCTCCCCTCTCCCTTTAGTATACAAGAGCAGAAGGAGTCTCGATACTCCTACCCTGTAAAATGGGTACAATTTAGTCTATTGGGCAAACATTACCTGGATCAGCCGTCGCTGGCGCCTGTCCATTACCATAGTGCTTCGCCAAATGATCGATAATATCGATAGATTCATACATGGCGACTCCCCGCTCAGTATCCTCGAGATACGGTACCTGTGCTTTACCACCTTTTTTAATCAGGGCATCCATCGCGGTATCGTCCGCCCGAACATCAAGGAGGAGTAACGGTGCCTTAATATCCTCATTTGCCTTCAGTACCCGCTGTGAGTATGGACACGATGGCTTGTAGTACAAGTTAAGCATACCAAAATTATATCAAAACGAGCTCCCAAAATGCCTCCCCAATACCCAATATCCTTGGGTTGAATATTATAGAAATTTCTGTACAATACATGCACTCGTTTACCAGCGATGGAAACGAGCAGCTATCTTCCGCGATAGCTCAACGGTAGAGCAGCTCCCTGTGAACGCGTCCCACATGGTATACTTATCAAAGTATGCCAGATAAACGCACATACGCTGACCGAGCTGAGTACAACAAACAAGCAGTTGCCAAACGGCGACGAAAAGTGAAAGAAATGCTTGTGGAGTACAAGGGCGGTAAATGTATCATCTGTGGCTACAATCGTTACTTTGGTGCGTTTGATTTGCATCACACTGGTGACTCTCCCAAAGCCTTCGGACTATCAACAGATGGCCTGACACGCTCTTGGGAAAAAACCAAAGCTGAAGCAGACAAATGTGTCCTACTATGTGCGAATTGTCACCGAGAAGTACATGGCGGTGTTACGCAGCTTCCTGAGGTAACTCAGGAATGAAAAGAATGTGAATTGCTGGAAGCCCTAACGTGTAGACGCGGGTAATCAGCAGCCAAGCTTCATCTTAATTGATGTTGAAGGTTCAGAGACTATCCCTTCAGGGAGTAGCCGAACAAAGTGTTCGTCGAAGCGCATTCCATCCTCAACGCATATGCGTCGGATGATGATATAGTCCACCCCTTTAAGGAATTAGAGGATACGTGTAAGGAGTTGGTTCCAGGTTCGAATCCTGGTCGCGGAGCAAATGAAAAGACATCCCAATCGGGGTGTCTTTTCATTTGCTCCGCGAAGAAAGTGCTGGGAGCACTTCCGACCAGGATTCGCAACTTGATTGAGCATACTTTAGGAGCAAGTGAACCAAAGTATCCAATTGGATGGCTTATCGTGTAAGGATTTAAATTTATAACGGTGTTTACGAAAATAATCAATCCAAAGAAATCTTTCTATACACAACCATGAGTTTCATATGAGATACTGATGGTATCATTATCTCATATGAAACTGAATAAAAAAGTCTTATCTCTAATAGTAACAATTGTTCTAATCAGTCTTGCGACTATTAGTTGGAAAAAAGGTATGCTAAATGACTACCTGCCATTTTTTAGCACTACAGATAACTCAACGATTTATATACCTGAAGAAACCGAAGTAAACACCCCGCCGAATGACGAACCCTCAACAACTTTTACAATTTATAAATCTGAAAAAGAATCTCTGACTGTTAATTTTGACAATATTAACAATACTGCAACTTTTAATCACCCTAAAACGGGAACGACAACTTTATCTGGAGCTATTACAGCGAATGGTGACAGGTATACGAACACTGACGAAACACTGGTATTTTTGGAATATCAAAACGAAGGTTCTATAGTTGTTAATGACGAACTGGTTTTCAAAGGCGAAATAGAAGCTGATACTCCTTAACGAGGAGCTTTTAATGACGATTTGAGAATGTGGACCCTGCCATTTGATAAAAGTACTTTTGTCTTTAAATACCCAATATTATTTTACAGCGACTGAACATTCCGTCAAAAACTATCTACACTTACAAAACAGCGTGCGCCAACACCATTAATACAACCATTGCTAATACAAAACTAGCTTCAATATAGATTGCCGACTTTGCTTTTCCTGCAAAAAAGCCATTGGCTTTTATTAGTACAGACATAGTGAGTGCAACGAGAACAGTTAGTCCGATAGATCCCGTTGTTTCAAGCACACCTACTACACAAGCTAGTAAAAGTGTTCCTATCGCCTGAGTAAGCATACCGGGCATCATTGGCATATTTGCAACAGCTGGTGTTCCAATGCCCGCCTTCCATTTTTTACCAAATAAAGTTTCAGAATACCATAAGGCACCCAAAGCATAAGCAGCTAGAGCTCCCACCAACACTGCCACCCAATTTACATCAACAAAAAGTGTTTCCATATATAATACTAAACTATTACAACTTGATTATACCACTTTATCAATTCAGCTTTACGTCAAAAATGCACCCAAGTAGTGCTCAGTGCACGACCACTTGTTTATTTAAAAGAAATTACGTATTTTGTATCCCCCCTTACCAAAAAGCAAAATTACTGTATAATGGCGCCCATATGACACGAATCATTGCACTAAGCCCAAAGAAGAACACCAAGCCACGACCATACAAGTCCCCAAAGCGTCTCGCTAAGAAGCAGGAAATGCTTGAGAAGAAGGCCGCCAAAAAAGGCCGCAATTAAGATCAAATTTAGCATAAGCAAGTAAAGACCCCTCACGCTCGTGAGGGGTCTTTAATTTTGCTATAATCACCTCAACCTATGAAACTATTCTTGGCTTCTTCCCCAAACCTCTCTGCAGTGCAAACACAGGCTCTCCTTGAACTAGTCGGAAAAGCAAAATTTGATAAAGTGCTCGTTATTAATACTGCCGTTGTTCCCTACGGACTTGCTCCTAAACCAGAATGGTACGTTCGCTCGGTTGATCCACTAAGAGCCATCAGCACTAAAGTGGAAGAGGTATCCCTCATAGAGGAAGATATCCCATCAGATAGTCTTTCTAGTTACGATTTGATTTTTGTCAGTGGCGGCAACGTTTTTTATCTCGCCTATCAATTACAGGAAACTGGTTGGGGCACCAAAATTGCCGACTATATCAAAAACGGTGGCGTCTATGCTGGCAGTAGCGCCGGCTCGATAATCCTCATGGACAACATCGAACACTTTGCCACCGCAGACGGCCCAACGAAAGCACCAGCAATATGTCCCGGACTTGGATTACTCTCGCACGCTATTGTCCCCCACGCAGATAATGCAAAATACAGTCAGCTAGCAGCCGACATCGCGATGAAATACCAAGCAGACGGATATGAGGTCACGCTCCTGAATGATAATCAGGTCTTGGTCATCAATGGTGAATCTGCGGCAATAATGTAGGCTTATTTCCCCTCCTCCGCCAACTTCAAGGCGAG
>Ga0075163_10007866_pt1 | contig 14073 bp, 6 predicted proteins | sample JI1023141ADNA_FD_71478 | JGI IMG/M metagenome (GOLD analysis project Ga0075163, IMG submission 71478) | Wastewater effluent complex algal communities from Wisconsin, to seasonally profile nutrient transformation and Carbon sequestration -... | ecosystem: Engineered > WWTP > Effluent > Algae...
CATCGAGGCGGATGCCACTGGGGATCGAGCTGGCGAGCATCGACGACAGCTCCTTGACCAGCGGGCCGATCGGGCGCGCCTCGGCGACCACCGGCACGTCGACGTGCGCAAAGGCCATCATCTTGGCCACCAGGTCTCGGCCGCGCTCGGAGGTGCGGACGATCTCCTGGAGGTAGCGCGCGAGCTTGCCGTTGGCGTCGGTCACGTGGTTCTGCAGGCCCAGCCTGGCCAGGCCCAGGATGCCCGCCAGCATGTTGTTGAAGTCGTGCGCGATGCCGCCCGTCAGGTGCCCCAGGGCCTCGAGCTTCTGCGACTGCAGTTGCTGGCGCTGCAGCGCGGCGCGCTCGGACTCGAGGCGGCGCGCGACGGTCAGGTCCTCGGCGATGGACCAGATGCGCGGCCGGCCGTCGAGCTCGATGCGCACACCGTTCAGGCGCACCGGCACCAGCGTGCCGTCGGCGCGCCGGTATTCCTTCTCGTAAGGGCCGTAGTGCCCGGTGCGCACCAGCAGGTCGAGCTGCTCGGTCTCCAGCGCGGCGTATTCCACCGGGGTCAGGTCCCAGTAGCTCATGTGGCGAAGCTGCTCGCACGGGTAGCCCGTGATGGCGCGGTAGGCCTCGTTGAACTCGATCAGCGTGCCGTCGAAGTTGCACAGGGCGATGCCCAGCGGCGCCAGCTCGAACAGGCCGCGCAGCTTGGCCTCGCTGTCGCGCACCGCCAGTTCGGCGCGGCGGCGATCGCTGAGGTCCTGGTGGGTGCCGACCATGCGGATCGGCCGGCCCTGCTCGTCGCGCACCAGTTGCCCGCGCGACAGCACGTCCACCCAGTGGCCGTCGCGGTGGCGCAGGCGCATCTCGATCTCGAAGCGGTCGCTGCCGTCGCCGCGTGCGCATTCGTCCAGCACCATCTGCGCGCGCAAGGCGTCGGCCGGATGCAGCAGGTCGGCGAAGGTGGATCGGGTGTTGGGCAGCTCATGGTCGCCGTAGCCCAGCATGTCCTTCCAGCGCGGCGCGTAGTAGATGCTGTCGTTCACCAGGTCGCGGTCCCACAGGCCGTCGTTGGCACCGCGCAGGGCCAGCTGGAAGCGCTCCTCGCTTTCGCGCAGGGCCCGCTCGGCCGCCTTGCGCTGCGTGAGGTCGCGCACGAAGACGAAGAACTGCGGCCTCCCGTGCCTGCTGTAGCTGACGGACATCTCCACCGGCCAGAGGCTGCCGTCCTTGCGCCGGTGCAGGCACTCGTTGCTGTCGTGGCCGCCCTCGCCCACGCGCAGCAGCCGCGCCTGCACGGCGTCCGGCGACTCGTCGCCGATGACGTCCTCGAGGTACATGCGCAGCAGCTCGTCGCGGCTGTAGCCCGAATCGCGCAGGTAGGCATCGTTGACCGCCTCGAAGCGGCCGCTGGCCTCGAGGATCCAGACGCCGTCGGCGGCGGTGTCCATCAGCGCCCGATAGCGGGCCTCGCGCTCGGCCAGTTCGGCGCGGTCGGCCAGGCGTTCGCTGATGTCCCGGATGAAACCGACGAACACCGGCCCCGACGGCAGGCTGGCCTTGCCCACCTTGAGGTGCACGTGCAGGCTGGAGCCGTCCTTGCGCCGGGCCACCAGGTCGCGGCCGCCGCCGGTGAGGAGCGGATTGCCGGTGCGCGCGTCGTCCTGCAGGGACAGATCGTGCTGCGCGGCCATGTCGAGAGGCATCAACAGCGCGACATTGGCCCCGACCAGCTCGGCAGCCTCGTAGCCGAACATCAGGCTGGCCTGGCGGTTCACGTTCTCGATGCGGCCGTGCTCGCCGATGACCACCACCGCATCGGGGGCCGAATCCATCAGGGTGCGAACGCGCTCGGCGGCCTCCGCGGCGGCCTCGGCCGCACGCGCCCGCTCGGTGATGTCGTCGCCGACCACCACGAAGGCGGTGGTCAGGCCGCGTGCGTCGCACACCGGCGTGACGCTGCGCACCTCCTGGTAGGTGCTGCCATCCTGCCGGTGCACGGTGACCAGTCCGCGCCAGGTGACATTGGCGCGCACGGCGGCCAGCGTGGCGTCCACGCCCTGCCCGTCGTCGGTGAGCTGCGCCACGCTGCGCCCGACGAGCTGCTCGGACGAGAAGCCGGTGCACATGCGCGTGGCCTGGTTGACCCAGGTGACCTGGCCATCGAGGTCGCACAGCATGGCCGGGCTCACCGTGGCGTCCAGCGCACCGGCCAGGCTGCGCGCCTCTTCCATGGGCTGGCGCACCGAGAGCACATAGGTGGCGCGCGCGATGTACCAACCCGCGGCGATCTTGCACAGGTGGCCCAGCAGGTTGAGCGAGTCGGCCACAGAGCCATAGGACGCGAAGCACAGCTCGCCCATCGCGGCGAACGCGCAGGCCAGCGCCAGCATCGACGCATAGCCCGAGCGGTCGGCCGCCGCGCGGCGCAACAGGCCCCAGCCGGCCAGCAGGTACAGCGCGATGAGGACGAACTCGGCCTGCACCTTGAAGGCGGTCAGGCCGCTGCCGGCGACGAAGGTGCGCGGCAGCGCGTCATCGTGGTACAGCACGACCCAGGTCAGCCATGCCGCCACGGCCGCCGGGCCGGCCAGCAGCGCCATCTTCAGGCGCCGGCCCAGCTGCAGGTCGAAGGCCATGAAGGCCGCCGCCAGCAGGCCGGCGGCGAGCATGACGCGCCCCCCGAGCCAGAAGGCGATGGCCTTTTCGGGGCTCGCCGGCGTGACCAGCGGGGGCATGCCCTCGTAGGACATCATGTGCATGAAGTCGAGGTAAGCGGCTGCCAGCAGCATGGTGGCCAGCACCACGCTGCCGGGCCGCCGGAAGGCCTGCGGCACGCGCCACAGGAACGCGAAGGCCAGGGTCGACAGCGCCTGCGCCGCACACTCCAGCGCCGTGTGCACGGCGGCGTAGCGAACCGCATGGAACTGCAGCGTGTCCCCGGAATTGACCACCTGGGCCAGCCAGGCCACCATCGCCATGGCCATCAGTGACAGGCCCGTGCGCGCCTGCGGCATCGACTCGAGGCCGATGATCGGACGGGTCCAGCTGGTCTGCGGTGATGCGTTCGACACGTTGGACTCAAGCCGGGACGGGGGTGGCGCCAGCGGGCCATTCGGCGCAGGTCTGCACGAAGGTCCGGGTCAGGGCCGGATCACGCCAGCCTCGTTCGGCCTCCGCCAGCAGGACGTCGCTGGCCTGCGATGCAGTCATGGCCGGCCGATGCGGCCGCTCGCTGGTCAGGGCATCGTGGATGTCGACCAGCTGGAAGACGCGGGCCAGGAACGGGATCTGTTCGCCGGCCAGCCCGTCGGGATAGCCGCTGCCGTCCCAGCGCTCGTGGTGATGCCGCACGATCAGGGCGGCCTGCCGCAGCCCCGCGATATGGGCCACGAGCTGGTGGCCGATATCGGCATGGCGGCGCACGGCTTCCCACTCGCCGTCGCTCAGCGGGCCGGGCTTGTCGAGGATCGCGTCGGGGATGCCCAGGGTGCCGATGTCGTGCAGCACGCTGCCGCGGCGCAAGGCCACCCGGTCGGGCAGCGGCAGCGCCAGCGCCTGGCCCAGCCGCATGGCGGCAGCGGTGAGCCGCGTGCAATGGTCGCCACCGTAGGTGCAGCGCATGGACACCATGCGGGCGATGGCCAGCAGCGCGGACTCGGCATGGTCGACCTGCTGGGCCAGGCGCTTGCGCAAGGCAGCCGAGTCGACACGCGCCAGCAGCTCGGACGGCAGGTAGGGCTTGCGCAGGATGTCGTCCGCACCGGCCTCGAAGGCCCCGTTGAGCTCGATCACGGTCGACGATCCGGTCGCCATCAGGATGGGCAGCAGGGCCATGCCGAGCTCGCCGCGCACACGGCGGCAGAACTCGTCGCCCAGCATGCCGGGCATCTGGCGGTCGAGCACCACGACGTCGATGTCCTCCTGCTGCAGCACCCGCAGGCCCGCCGCGCCGTCATCGGCCAGCCTCACCTCGTAGCGGGGCGGCATCAGCAACTCCTCGGCAATGAGGCGGTGGACCGGGTCGTCGTCGACGACGAGCACCTTGATGGGGGAATCGCCGGAACGACTCCGGGCCAGGTCGAGCGTCCGCATTGCGGTCTCCAGATGAACCGCCCGGGCACGCCGAGCTTCGGTGATATCCAGCGCATCCTGGCGGATCGATTCGACGGTGTCTGTCGGCGCAAGCCGCGACACGGCCTCAGCTTCGCCGTGCCGGCGTTCAGGAAAACCTGACACACCACCGCCCGCCGAAGCGACTGCAGGCCGCATCGTTCAGCTGCTCGTCAGGCCGTGGCGCACGGCGTACTTCAGCAGGTCGGCGTTGGACTGGATGCCCAGCTTCTGCATCAGGCGCATCTTGTGCGTGCTCACCGTCTTGGGGCTGAGGTGCAGTTCGTCGGCGATCTGCCCCAGCGGCATGCCCGAGGCGACGCGGTCCAGCACCTGCCGCTCGCGCGGCGACAGCTGCTCGTGCGGCGATCGGGCATCCGCACCCACCGCCGCGTGAAAGACCACCGAGTCCACCAGGGCCGGGTCGATGTAGCGACCCTGGGCGGCCACCTTGCGCAAGGCATTGACCAGGTCGGCCGGGTCGCAGTCCTTGGTGACATAGCCCGCGGCGCCGGCCCGCAGCACGCGGCTGACGATCTGGGCCTCGACGTGCATCGACAGCACCAGGATCGGCAGCTCGGGCCGCAGGGACTGCAGGCGCCGGATCAGATCGACACCCGACAGGCCCGGCATGCTCAGGTCCATTAGCACCACGTCGGCGGGCACCTCTTCGACCAGCTTCAGCAGCGCCTGGCCGTTGGCGGCGTCGCCGATGACCTGCATGCCGTGCACGCCGGAGAGCAGCTGGCGCAGCCCGCTGCGCACGATGCTGTGGTCGTCGGCCAGGATGACTTTGATGGGATTCATGGCGTTGGTTCGGTGAGTGTGACGGGGCAATGGATGTGGATGGTGGTGCCTTCGGGACTGCTGCGCACCGACAAGGTGGCGCCGATGGCCAGCAGGCGCTCCCGCATGCCGAGCAGGCCCAGGCCGCCGCGGCTGCGATCGACGGGGGCATCGGCGTCGAAGCCACGCCCGTTGTCCGACACGCTGAGTGCCACGGCGTCGCCGATGCGCCGCAGCTGGATCTTCACCCGCGTGGCGCCGGCGTGCTTGGCGATGTTGGTGAGCGACTCCTGGACCGCCCGGAACAGCGCCAGGCCGGCCTGCTCGCCGAGCCCGAGCGACTCGTCCTCGGGCAGCTCGACCTGGCAGTCCACCTCCCAGCGGTGCCCGAAGTCCTCGGCCAGCCATTCGATGGCGGCCGCCAGGCCCAGGTCGAGCGCCGCCGGCCGCAGGTGCGAGGCCACATGGCGCACCACCTCGGACATGCGGTCGGCGGTGCCGCGCATGTGGGCCGAACGCGTGGCCAGCACCTCGGGCGATGCCGGCGCGTCGCGCAGCATCGACAGGTCCATGCGCAGCGAGGTGATGAGCTGGCCGAGCTCGTCGTGCATCTCGGTGGCAATGCGCTTGCGTTCGTCCTCCACCGCCTGGCCCTGGCGCACCATCAGCTCGCGCAGCAACTCCTGGGAGCGCCGCAGTTCGCGCTCGACGGTCTTGCGGTCGGTCACGTCCTGCACGGTGCCGAAGATCTCCGGGCCCGCCGGGCCGGTGCGGCGGGTGCCTTGCAGGTGCAGGTCGATCCAGGTGCCGTCCGGCCGCTGCAGGCGGCACTCCGCGTCCAGGCGCGCGCTGCCGCCGGCAGCGGCATCGAACGCCGCCGCCACCGCGGCACGCTCGTCGCTCGCCACGCGATCGAGCAGCAGGCCGCGACCGACGGCCTGCGACGCCTCGGCGGGCAAGCCCAGCATGCCCAGCAACTGGCCGGAGCAGTCGAGGCGGTCGTCCTGGGGATGCCAGGTCCAGTCGCCGACACCCGAGATGCGCTGCGCGGCTTCCAGGCGGGTCTGGCTGGCCATCAGCTCGGTGGCGGACCGGCGCTGCGCATCGACGTCCCAGGCCTGCACCAGCACCTGGCCGTCCATTCCGCGCACCGCGGGCAGGCGGGAGGCCACCACCATGGTCCAGCCCCAGGTGCCCTGGGAGCGCAGCAGGCGGTGCTCGCCGAAGTAGGTGGGCGCGGCGCCTTCGCGAACCCGACGCAGGAAGCCCCGGCCGTACAGCGGATCCGCCGGGTCGAGCACATCGTCGAAGCTGTGGCCCACCGTCGCGGCGCGACCTGGGTTGGCGGTCCCCACCATCACGTCCCACGCGATGTTGGAGCGTTCGATGCGATCCTGGCCATCGAAGATCGCGATGCCCACCGCGCTGGATTGCAGGTAGCGGTCGAGCAGCTGGGTGAACTGCGCGACGGCCTGCTTGCCTCGGATCCTGGCCGTCAGGTCCTCGTCGATGACCACCGCACCCACCACCTTGCCCTGTTCGTCGGACAAGGGGTGCGCGGTGATCCTGATCGTGCGGTCGCTGCCGCTGCCGGTGGTCAGGCCGGCCAGCTCCTTGCTGGCCACCGATCGGGTGGCCACCGCACGGCGCAGCAGCGATGCATGGGTCCTGGGCGTGTCGGCATCGCCGTGCCAGGCCTTGCCGGCCGCACCCCACAAGGCCCGGGCCGCCGTGTTGAGCGTCTCGACCTTGCCGGCGGCATCCGCCACCCAGACCCCGACCGGCAGGGCATCGAGGACGGCCCGAAGCCGGCGCGCCGCGCCTTGCGACAAGGCCACGTCGTGGGCCAGTTCGTCGATGTCGAAGACGCCCACCACCAGCGCATCGACCTGGCCATCCACGCCCTGCGCAAACGACAGGTCGACCAGCGAGGCCAGCTCGCGGCCGTCGCGGTGCAGGTGGTGGATGCGAGCCTGCGCATGGCCTTGCTGGATTGCCCTCTGGCGCAATGCATCCAAGGCCTGCTGCGAGCCCGGTGCGACGCATCGGCGGACCGGCGTGCCGATCAGCTCGTCGGGCGTGTAGCCCATCCGCGCGGCATAGGCCGGATTGACCAGAAGGTACTCCGGGGAGTCCCCGATCGACCCCAGCGCCATGCCCCAGCCGGCCTCGTCGAACACGCGCCCCCAGCGCACCAGCGCGCTCTTCTCGCGCAGTTCCGCCCGCAAGTCACGCAGCATCAGCACCGCACTCCGACCGGGCGAGTCGGCAAAGCGGGCGAGCCGGGCCTCGACCGGGATACGCAACCCGTCGACGCCCAGCGCCAGCAGCCTCACCACCACCACCGGTGGCGGGAGGCCCATGGCCAGCGCGGAGCGTTGGGCGTCGGGATGGGGCCCGGACTCGAGCTCCTTGCCCTGGCCGGGCGCGAACAGCTCGGCCATGGGCCGCCCCAGCAATTGCTGCGGCGGCACCCCGACGAGCGCGCCGAGCGCCGGATTGACCTCGACGATGCGGTTCTGGTCGTCCAGCATCAGCGTGGCCACGGGCAGGTGCAGGTTCACGGCTTCGGCCTGCGCCAGGGCCAGTGCATTGCGGCGCAGCTCGGGCAGCAGGCGGCGGCTGCTCCAGCCAGCGCCGGCCAGCATCAGCACGGCCAGTGCGCCCATCGCGGCCACCAGCGGGCGGCCCAGCTGCGTGACCACGCCGCTGGCATCGATCTCCAGCCACAGGTAGGTCCCCAGCTCGCCGACGGGCGCGAAGGCCACCAGCCGCGTGGCGCCGCCGGTCTCGATGGCCTGCACCGAGGCGGCATGGGCGGTGTTGGCGTGCGGCAGCGTGCGCACAAAGGGCGAGCCTGTGTCCAGGGCATCGGGCATCGGCACGATGCCCCAGCAGCTGAAGCTGCGCCGATCGCCGAGCTCGGAGCGCGCGCACAGGTACTGACCGATCGCCAGCCCGTTCAGCCGGTCGTCGAACTGCATGCCCGGCGTCGTGCGCCCCGGCAGTTGCACGATCACCTCGAGTGCACCGGCGGGCCCTGCAGCACGAGAGCCCGGCAGCGAGACCAGCACGCCGCCCGTGGGCAGGAGGCTGGCGGTCAGGTCGGTCGTGCGCAGGACCGGCAAGGCCGCACGCGGCCAGCCGACCGCGGCGTCCACCCGGCCCGTGCTGCCGTCGGCCTTGCGCGGCGCAGCGACCGTGGCATCGGCGGTGTTGTGGACATGGCGCCGGAGCACTTCGGCCCGCCGCTCGGCCCGCACCCTCAGACCGTCGGTGAGCCATTCAGCGCTGTACACGGTGACCACCACGACGCCGCACAGCCCCGCCGACGCGGCGGACAGCACGATCGCCGACAGCACCCGCACGAAATTCCAGCGGTGGGCGTGGGCGCCGGAGGCCAAGGCCTCGCGGCCGTTCGCGACGACCCGCAGCCACAGCCCGGCGCTCAGCAGGCTCACCACCGCCAGCAAGGGCAGGCTGACGAACGAACTGCTCGACGGCAGGATGCCAAACGACAGGTTGCACACCAGCAGGTAGCTCCACGCGGCGGCCAGCGCGATGCCCTGCACCACTGCGAGCGCCAGGGCCAGCGCGGCCGAGAGCGGCAGGCGCTGGCGCAGGCACCACAGCTGGGCGGCAGCCGCCACCATCCAGGCGGCGAGGGCCAGGCGCCCGAAGGACGATTGGCCTTGAGCCACCTCGCCGGCCCGCTGGACCAACGAGGCCGGGCCCGCAGCGGCCATCAGCAGCGCCGCGACCGCGGCACCCCCGGACAGTGCCGCGAGGGTGACCTGCCATCGCGCGGGCACCGCGATGCCGATCGCGAGCAGGAGCAGGCCCAGTGCGGCGGTGCCGTGCAATTCGGTCCCGGCGGGAAAGTCCGTGTCGAATCCCCAAATGGAATGAGGCGGCATGCCTGCGACCATGCAGGCCAGCAGGAGCAGGATCGCGAACGTGGCCAACCATTGCCAAGGCGCGCGACGCAGGAATTGCGGCATGAGGAGCGAACGCTTCACTGGACGACGGGACGTGCTGAAGCGTCCAACAGAGTGCATCAGCGCGGACTGCTCGAGCGACACCGGCGCCTATCTCGCTTGACATGAAACAAGCCAGGCAAGTCGACGCGACCGATGGGCAGGTTCACTGAGAAGATTATCATTTCCATGCCAGGCAATCTGAAGGGAAAGCAAGCCGTCATGAACACGATTCCGACCTTGGCATTCGACGCGGCCAACCTGTTTCAGGCACTCCAGCGCATGGACGATGCATCGCTCGATGCACTCGCGTTCGGCGTCATCGGGTTCGACCGGGACGCCAAGGTCCGGCGCTACAACCGCTACGAGATGGCGAACACCGGACTCACCCGCGAAGAGGTGCTGGAGCACCATGTCTTCACCGAGGTGGCGCAGTGCATGAACAACTACCTGGTGGCCCAGCGCTTCGAAGACGCCGCACAGGCCGGCCAGGTGCTGGACGCGACCCTCCACTACGTGCTCACCTGGCGCATGCGGCCCACGCCCGTCGAGCTGCGACTCCTGGCCGAACCCGGCAGCGGCATGCGCTACCTGCTGTTGCTGCGCTTGTCCTGAGAACCCGCGATGCCCAACCAGGCCTTCTCCGCAGACTCGCTGCTGCGCTTCTTCTATCGCATGCCCGTCGCGCTGGTGCAGTCCACCGAGGCGGGTCTCATCGAGATGATCACGCCGATGGCGTCGCAGTTGCTGATGCCGCTGGCGACCCAGGGCCGCCTGGACAACCTGTTCGATGTCCTCGAGCCCGCGTGGCCGCGCTTGCGGCAGGATATCGCCCACTACATGCCCAGCCGGTCCGTGTCGCTGGACCCCCTGCAGGCCTGCCTGCAGGTCGAAGGCTCGACGGATGGGCCCAGGAGCCTGCAGGTCGACATCCACAAGAACTCGGCACATCAGCTGATCGCCGTCATCACCGACACCACGCTGGCCGAGCAGCGCGTGCGCCACGCCTGGCAAGCCCAGCGCGCCGCGACGTCGGCCCACGGGCCGGCGGCCGACCAGCAACTCGGGCCCGACGCGCTGGCGCCGTTGAACACCATTGCCGCCAGCGCCCGCGCGCTGCTGGACGATCCCCGCGACCGGCTCACCGAGCACCAACGCGAGCACCTGTGCATCATCAGCGACGCGGCCCGCTGCCTGCTGGACCAGGCTCGAGCCGAGGGCAAGGCCGTCATGCACCGGCCAGCTTGAACACGCTCACCGACTCGCTCAGCCTTTGCGCCTGGACGCGCAGGCTTTCCGCCGCGGCAGCGCTCTGCTCGACCAGCGCGGCGTTCTGCTGCGTCACCTGATCGAGCTGGCTGACGGCGGTACTGACCTGGCCGATGCCGGCCGTCTGCTCGGTGGAGCTGTCGGTGATCTCGCCGATCAGCACGCTGACCTTGTGCACCTGCGAGACGATCTCGGCCATGGTCCGGCCGGCCTCGCCGACCAGGGTGCTGCCGGCCTCGACCTTGTCGACGCTGGCACCGATCAGCCCCTTGATCTCGCGCGCGGCCTCGGCCGACCGGTGCGCGAGGTTGCGCACCTCGGCGGCCACCACCGCGAAGCCGCGGCCCTGCTCGCCGGCCCGCGCGGCCTCCACCGCGGCATTGAGGGCCAGGATGTTGGTCTGGAAGGCGATGCCGTCGATGGTGCCGATGATGTCGGCAATCCTGCGCGACGACGCCTGGATGTCGCCCATGGTGGCGACCACCCGCTCCACCACCTGGCCACCCTGGCTGGCCACGTCCGCGGCACCGCTGGCGAGCAGGCGCGCCGTGCGCGCATGGTCGGCGTTGGAGTTGACGGTGGCCGTCATCTGCTCCATCGACGCGGCCGTCTCCTGCAGGTTGCTGGCCTGCTGCTCGGTGCGCGAGCTCAGGTCGAGGTTGCCCTGGGCTATCTGGCTGGATGCGGTGGCGATGCTGTCCACGCCATGGCGCACCTGGCCGACGACGCGGGACAGGTTGGACTTCATCGCCGACAAGGCCTGCATCAGCTGCGCGATCTCGTTCTTGCCGTCCACGACGACCGGCTGGGTCAGGTCGCCTCTGGCCACGGCGTTCGAGACCTCGATCGCCTGCCCGAGCGAACGCCCGATGGCCCGCACCAGCGCCAGGCCGAAGGCCGCGGCCAGCAGCACGCCGAACACGATCGCGGCGATGGCGGCGGCCCGGATGGCCTGGTAGCGCGTCACGGCGGCCTGGTACTCGGCGCCTGCCACGTCGAGCTGCAGCTTGAGCAGGGCCGCGATGCCGGCGCTGACCGGATCGAAGAGCGGGCGGATCTTGTGCACCATGTGCTCGTACACGTTCTGGGTGTCGCCCGCCCGCAGCATGGCCACGGCCGGCCTCAGGCCTTCGTCGACGAACTTGCGTCGGTCCGACTCGAAGGCCTTGGCCAGCCGGCTCTCCTCATCGGTCAAGGCCGTGGCGGCAAAGGCCTTCCACACCTTGTCCAGGGCGGCGATGTTGGACTCGATCTCGGCGGTGTACTTGGCGATCACCGGCGGACTGGGGTCGAGGACGGCATTGGCAACGGCCAGGCGGTTGCGCAGCAGCAGGCGCTGCACCTCGGCGATCTGGCCCATGCACACGGTGCGGTCCTCATAGACCGACTGCAAGGCCTCGTTCGAGCGGCCAATGCCGTACAGGCCGACAGTGCCGGTGCCCGTGAGCAGAACGGCCAGCAGGCCGATCAGCATCCAGAGCCGGGTGGAGATCTTGAGGTTGTTCATCGCGGGCTCGATCCTGGGCTTTGTTGAAAGGGGCGCGGCGCGGGCGGCCGTTGCTCGGTACCGGCGCAGCGACGCAGATTTCAACGCGGTGCCGGCCCCCACTTTTCGACAAGGTAGCGGCCGTTTTCAGGCCAAATCCACCCTGGCACCCCAGTTGGTTGACAGCCCTGACAGGCCGGCCTGAAGCGGGGTCAGGAATGCCTGAAGACCGAGCCCCCGGCTGGCGCGCCTTTGGCCCCGCGGCGCGTCACGGCAGCTGCGCGTCGAGCAGCCTGGCCACGTGCACGGCCTGGCGCTGCGCGCCGTCGGCGATCTGGTGGCGGCAGCTGGTGCCGTCGGCCACCACGATGGCATCGGGCTGCTGGCGCAGCGCGGGCAGCAGGCTGGCCTCGGCCATCTGCATCGACACGGCGTGGTGCGCGGCCTCCAGCCCGAAGCTGCCAGCCATGCCGCAGCACGAGCTCTCGATCAGCTCGGGCCTGGCGCCGGGAATGAGCCGCAGCACGTCCAGGATCGGGCTCACCGCGCCGAAGGCCTTCTGGTGGCAGTGGCCATGCAGCAGCACAGGCTTGTCCACCGGCTTGAACTGCAGGGCAAAGCGTCCCGCCTGGGCCTCGCGGGCGATGAACTCCTCGAACATCAGCGCCTGGCGGCCGACGACCTCGGCGCGCTCGCCCAGGCCCATCACCAGGGTCTCGTCGCGCAGCGTGAGCAGGCACGACGGCTCCAGGCCCACGATGGCCACCCCGGCCTGCGCCAGCGGCAGCAGCGCGTCGATCAACGCGGCTGCCTTGGCCTTGGCTTCGTCGACCATGCCGCTGGACAGGTAGGTGCGGCCGCAGCAGTGGTGGCCGCCACCGCCATTGGCGCCCTTGGTGAGGGTGTGCAGGGTGTAGCCGGCGGCCTTCAGCACGCGCGCCGCGGCGAAGGCGTTGTCGCTCTCGAAGGTGCCGTTGAAGGTGTCGACGAAGAGCACGGCGGCCTTGCCACCGGACTGCGCCGCGGCGATGGTCGCGTCGCGGCTGGCGAACATCGATGCGTCCATCGAGCGCCAGAAGGTGTCGCGTCGCCACCTGGGCAGCGTGCGCCGGGCCGACAGGCCCAGCAGCTTTTCGCTCAGCAACGCCGCGCCGGGCAGGCGGTCGCGCAGGTTCAGCAGCCAGGCAAAGCGGCTGGCGGTGGCCGCGTAGTCGGGCAGGTGCGCCACCAGCCTGTCCTTGAGCGTATGGCCGTGCCGCGCCTTGTAGTGGGCGAGGAACTCCACCTTCATCTTCGCCATGTCCACGCCGGTGGGGCAGTCGCGCTTGCAGCCCTTGCAGCCCACGCACAGGTCCATGGCCTCGCGCATGGCCTCGCCGGTGAAGGCGTCGGGTCCGAGCTGGCCCGACAGCGCCAGGCGCAGCGTGTTGGCGCGGCCGCGCGTGAGGTGCTGCTCGTCGCGGGTGACGCGGTAGCTGGGGCACATGGTGCCGGCGTCGAACTTGCGGCAGTGGCCGTTGTTGTTGCACATCTCCGCGGCCATGGCCAGTCCGCCGGTCGTGTCGCCGCCGGTGCCGGGCGCGCTGGTGGCCTCGGTCACCGGATCGTTCTGCACGTTCCACGCCGACCAGTCGAGCACCGGCTTCAGCGCGATGCGGCGATAGGGCCGGGGCGTGCCCGGCGGCGGAAAGCGGAACAGCGACCCGTCGTCCATCTTCGGCGGGTCGATGATCTTGCCGGGGTTGAACAGGCCGACCGGATCGAACTCGGCCTTGATGGCGCGGAAGGCCTCGTTCAGGGCCGGGCCGAACTGCCACTCGATCCACTCGCCGCGGCACAGGCCGTCGCCATGCTCGCCGCTGTAGGCGCCCTTGAACTTGCGCACCAGGGCCGAGGCCTCATCGGCGATGGCGCGCATCCTGGCGGCGCCGCCGTCGGGCCCGCCGCGCCGCATGTCGAGGATGGGCCGCACGTGCAGCGTGCCCACCGACGCGTGCGCATACCAGGTGCCATGGGTGCCGTGGCGGGCGAACACCTCGGTGAGCGCGTCGGTGTACTCGGCCAGGTGCTGCAGCGGCACGGCGCAGTCCTCGATGAAGCTCACCGGCTTGCCGTCGCCCTTCAGGCTCATCATGATGTTGAGGCCGGCCTTGCGCACTTCCCACAGCTCTTTCTGTGGCTTGTCGTCGGTCATCTGCACCACGCTGCCAGGCAGGCCCAGCTCGCCCATCAGCTCGACCAGTTGCGCCATCTTCGGCAGCAGCGCGGCCTTGTCGTCGCCCGAGAACTCCACCAGCAGGATGGCGGCCGGCTTGCCGATCAAGGCGCTGGCGATCGTGGGCCGGAACGCGGGGTTGCCCAGGCTGAGCTCGATCATGATGCGGTCGACCAGCTCGACCGCGCTGGGGCCCAGCTTGACGAGGTGCTGCGCCGCGTCCATCGCGGCGTGGAAGGT
>Ga0075163_10007867_pt1 | contig 14070 bp, 13 predicted proteins | sample JI1023141ADNA_FD_71478 | JGI IMG/M metagenome (GOLD analysis project Ga0075163, IMG submission 71478) | Wastewater effluent complex algal communities from Wisconsin, to seasonally profile nutrient transformation and Carbon sequestration -... | ecosystem: Engineered > WWTP > Effluent > Algae...
GGCGGAATTGGTAGACGCACTACCTTGAGGTGGTAGCGGGGAAACCCGTGAAGGTTCGAGTCCTTTCGGCCGCACCACTCCTGTTTAACAGGAGGCCCTGTACCAACAGGGCGTTGTGAAGTCCGTGATGGTGAGCAGGCGCGGCAACGCGCCTGCGCCGCCACTTCCTTATGCCGGAAGGCCTTTGCGCCGTGCTTGCATTTCATCGGCGGAGTGGTTAGAAGCCCGCCAATCCCAACATTCCAAGGAGTGTCCGCTTCATGGCGCGCGTCACCATCGAAGACTGCATTGACAAGTTGCCGAACCGCTTCGAGCTGGTTCTTCTCGCTGCCCATCGCGCCCGTCTGGTGTCGCAGGGCGCTCCGCTGACAGTTGATCGCGACCGCGACAAGGATCCGGTTGTGGCGTTGCGCGAAATCGCCTCCGAGACCATCAACAAGGATGATCTGCGCGAAGAATACATCCACGCCATGCAGAAGCATGTGGAAGTGGACGAGCCGGAAGAGACCGAAGTGCCGCTCATCGCCCAGTCCGGCGACATGGTGATGGTCAATGACCAGGCCGAAGGTTCAGAAGAACTGGAACAGATGACGGAAGAAGAACTGCTGCGTGGTCTTGAAGGCATGCCCCCAGCCGAAAGCCCGGGCAGCCAGCGCAACGGATACTGATTTTTCCGTATACAGAAGTTTTTTGCAGGCCGGGGCTGGACCCCGGCCTTTCTTTTTGTAAGGTCGCAACATCATGATGCGCCAATATGAACTGGTCGAGCGGGTAACGCGCTACGATCCGGATGCCAACGAGGACTTGCTGAACCGGGCCTATGTCTATGCCATGAAGGCCCATGGCAACCAGAAGCGCGAGTCCGGCGAGGCGTATTTCAACCACCCTCTGGAAGTGGCGGCAATCCTGGCCGACATGAAACTGGATGATGCCACCATCGTTGCGGCGCTGCTGCATGACACGGTGGAAGACACAGGCGCCACCACCGAGGAGATCAGCGAAAAGTTTGGCGCCGAAATCGCCGCCCTTGTTGATGGTCTGACCAAGATCAAGCAGCTCGATCGGGTGACGCGCGAAGCGACGCAGGCGGAAAACCTGCGCAAGCTCCTGCTCGCGATGTCGAAAGACGTACGGGTCTTGCTGGTGAAGCTGGCTGACCGCCTGCACAACCTGCGTACGCTGGAACACGTCAAACCGGAAAAGCGCACCCGCATCGCCCAGGAGACGATGGACATCTATGCGCCGCTGGCGGGTCGCATGGGCATGCAGCTGGTGCGCGACGAGATGGAAGACATCTGCTTCCGCATTCTCAATCCTGATGCCAACCGCATCATCTGTGACCGTCTGGACCGGCTGCATGCCGAGAGCGGAAATGTGCTGAAGGAAATCGAATCGTCGTTACAGAAGCTGTTCCATGACCGCGGCATCGCCACCCAGGTGTTCGGCCGGGAGAAACGGCCCTATTCGATCTGGCGCAAGATGGAACGCAAGCATCTGGCGCTGGACCAACTGTCAGACATCTTCGGTTTCCGCGTCATCGTTGACACGCTGGATGATTGCTACCGGGCGCTCGGCATGGTGCACCGCGCCTGGCGTGCCGTTCCGGGGCGATTCAAGGATTACATCTCGACACCCAAGCAAAATGACTACCGCTCGCTGCATACAACCGTGGTGGGACCGCATCACATGCGGGTTGAAATGCAGATCCGCACACTCATCATGCATGAAATCGCCGAGCGTGGTGTCGCCGCCCATGCCCTCTACAAAGATACCGCGGAGGTCAAGGTGGCCGAGGCTGGGGCACGAGAGGGCGGAGCCGAGTCCAGCGCCTATCGCTGGCTGCGCCACCTCATGGAAGTTCTGCAGGAGGGTGATAGTCCAAAGGAGTTTCTGGAACACACGCGGCTCGAGTTGTTCCACGACCAGGTCTTCTGCTTCACGCCCAAGGGGCAATTGATCGCGCTTCCCCGCGGGGCGACGGCCATCGATTTCGCCTACGCGTTGCACACCTCGATTGGTGACAGTTGTGTTGGCTGCCGCATCAATGGCCGTCACGCGCCGCTGGTGACGCAATTGGCCAATGGCGACGAATGCGAGATCATCCGCTCCGAGGCGCAAAGCCCGCCACCGGCCTGGGAGGCGATTGTCGTTACCGGCAAGGCCAAGGCCGCTATCCGCCGGGCCACGCGGGCGGCCGTGCGTAAACAGTTTGCTGGGCTGGGCCGCGAGATCGTGAGCAAGCTGCTGGAGCGTCATGCGGTTGAATTTTCAGAGAAGAAACTGGCGGTTGCCATGCCGCGCCTCGGCCACAAGAACGCCGATGACGCGCTGGCAGCCGTGGGCAAGGGCGACCTCTCTGCCACGGACGTATTGAAGGCGCTGGGGATTACGGTTGATGAGGCGGATGTGCGGGCGGCACGCCGCAAACTCTCACAGAAAAAATCCGACAAGGCCGGTGCGTCCGCCATTCCGGTGCGAGGTGCGGCAACGGGCACGGTGCTGAAGTTCCACATTGCGACAGGGGCAGTGCCGGGTGAGCGCATTGTCGGCATTGTCACGCCGGGCGAAGGCATCACCATCTATCCGATCTTTGCCGAGGCGTTGGAGCAGTTCGACAGCCAGCCAGAGCGCTGGGTCGATCTCGCCTGGGGTGTAGCGGAAGAGGGGCAGCGGTTCCCCGCCCGCATCAGACTGGCGCTGATCAATGAAGTGGGCGCCCTGGCGCAGGTGACGCAGGTGATTGGTGAACATGGCGGCAACATTGACGAGTTGCAGTTGCTGAAGCGCGAGGGCATCACCGATTTTTTCGATCTCACCATTCTTGTGGAAGTCTTCGACAACCGGCATTTGAACGACATCATGAATGGCCTAAAGGCCAAACCAAGCGTGACCCAGGTGTCGCGCGTGACGGGATAGGACAATGCTTTCACACGACGATGTCTTGAACGAATTCCGCGCTGCGGGCGCACTGCTCGAAGGTCATTTCATCCTGTCCTCGGGCCTGCGGTCGCCGCGCTATCTGCAATGCGCGCGGGTGTTGATGGACCCGACGCGGGCGGCACGGCTGTGCGAGTCGCTTGCCGCAAAGGTGCGCGCCGGTGGCGTGGGGGCGATTGATCTGGTGGCCTCACCGGCCATGGGCGGCGTGGTGGTGGGCTACGAAATGGCGCGGCAACTGGGTGTGCCATCCATCTTCTACGAGCGTGTTGATGGCAAGCTGGTTCTGCGCCGTGGTTTCGACATTGCCAAGGGGGCCCGCGTGCTGATGGTGGAAGACATTGTGACCACTGGTCTGTCGTCGCGTGAGTGTATCGAGGGTATTGGAGCAGATGGCGGGGTGACGGTGGCTGCCGCCTGCCTGATCGACCGGTCCGGCGGCAAGGCCGATGTGGGGGTGCCATTGTTCGCGCTGACCCAACTCGACGTGCCAACCTATGCAGCAGACGCCCTGCCACCCGAGTTGGCGACAATTCCGGCGATCAAACCGGGCAGCCGGGGGCTAGCGAAGTAAGTCCATGATCATCGGCATCGGGAGTGACATCATTGATATCCGGCGGATCGAGAAGACGCTGGCGCGCCATGACCGGCGCTTCACTGAGCGGGTGTTCACCGAGATCGAGCAGAAGAAGTCTGAGAAGCGGGCGCAGCGGGCGGCGTCCTATGCCAAGCGCTTTGCCGCCAAGGAAGCGTGTTCCAAGGCCCTGGGCACCGGTCTGTCGCAGGGGGTCTATTGGCGGGACATGGGCGTGGTGAATGAGCCTTCTGGCAAGCCTACAATGAGGCTGACGGCGGGGGCAGGGGTGCGGTTGGCCGCCCTGACCCCAGCCGGCAGGACAGCCAAGGTTCACCTGACGATGACTGATGAATACCCCTATGCGCAGGCGTTTGTGATCATTGAGGCGGTGTAGCGGAGAGCATGGCTGCGGGCGGCTGGCAATTCTGTTGCATTTCGGCAACAGCCAGTCGGCTTGCACAAGCCGCAATTGCGACCCATATCCATCCCCAGCTATAGTTAAAGTCCTGTCCCTTTGAGGAGCCGCCCGCGCGGCCACGCCGTTCATGCCCAAGGAAGATCATACTCTGGCCGCCCAACGCTCGTCGGGCCGCAAGCAGGACGAAGGCCTGTGGGAAACCGCAAAGGTCATCATCCAGGCTTTGGCCATCGCTTTCTTTGTGCGGACCTTCTTCTACCAGCCTTTCAACATCCCGTCCTCGTCGATGTACCCGACCTTGAAGGTGGGTGATTATCTATTTGTTTCAAAGCTTTCCTATGGATATGGGAAGTATTCTTTCAACTTCGCCCTGGGGATGCGCGATACCAATTTTATTACCTGCTGCCCGGTGGATTTCGCGGGCCGCAAGGTGCTCGCAGACACGCCGAAGCGCGGCGATGTGGCGGTGTTCAAGCTGCCGACCAATACCGAAGTGGACTACATCAAGCGGGTCATCGGTCTGCCGGGTGACCGAGTCCAGATGAAGGACGGCACGCTCTACATCAACGACACGGCGGTGCCGAAAGAGCGAATCGAGGACTATGTCGATAGCGATGATGAAGGCGGCGGCGGAGTGCCGGTGCCGCAGTTCAAGGAAACGCTGCCCAATGGCGTGACTTATACGGTGCTGGATTCGAGCCCGCAGGGCGGAGCAGACAATACGGATGTCTATGTGGTGCCGGAAAACCACTATTTCATGATGGGCGACAACCGCGACAACTCGCAGGACTCGCGCTACCTTGATGTGGTGGGATATGTGCCGATCGAGAATTTTGTGGGCCGCGCTGACATCATCTTCTTCTCCATCTCGCCGGATGCCGTGCTGTGGCGCCCCTGGGAATGGCCGTTCCTGACGCGCTGGCTGCGCTTCTTCAATCTCATCTGATGGGGTCTTCGGCCACGTCCGGCAAGGTGCCACATCTGGCTCCCTTGGCGCAACTCAGCGCCCGCCTTGGCTATACCTTCAAGGACGTCGAATTGCTGCACCAGGCGTTGACCCATGGTTCGTCGAATCGCAAGGCCAAGGACTATGAGCGACTGGAATTTCTTGGCGACAGGGTCTTGTCTTTGGTGATTGCCGACGCGTTGTTCCACACTCACGCGAAGGAAAAAGAGGGCAAGCTGGCGGCGCGGCACAGTGCTGTGGTGCGGGGCGAAGTGTGTGCCGATGTCGGCGAGGCCATGGGGCTGGCGGACTATATCAAGGTTGGTGACACGGAGAAGAAAACCGGTGTCCACCGCATGAAGTCGGTGCTGGGCGATGCGGTGGAAGCGCTGATCGGGGCGATTTACGTTGACGGTGGGCTGGAGCCCGCCCGCAAAGTGATCCTGCGCTACTGGACAGAGGCCCTGAAAAAGCCCGACACGGTGGAGAAAGACGCCAAGACTTTTGTGCAGGAGTGGGTGCTGGCCAAGGCCTTGCCCTTGCCGCGATATGAACTGGCAGGGCGCCAGGGGCCGGAACACCGGCCGGAATTTACCGTGCGCCTTCTGATCGAGAAGTATGGCACCGTTGACGGGGTGGGTCCCACCAAGCAGCAGGCCGAAATGGCGGCGGCGCAAGCCTTCATCGCCCGGGAACATTTGCGATGACCAGCGAAACCGAAAATCCTGCACAGGCGCCAGAGCGCTTTGGCTTTGTCGCCATCATTGGTGCGCCGAACGCCGGCAAGTCCACGCTGGTGAACCAGTTGGTGGATTCGAAAATCTCCATTGTCAGCCACAAGGTGCAAACGACACGGGCCCGTATCCGCGCCATCTTTGTGGAGGGACGTTCGCAGGTGGTGCTGGTGGACACGCCCGGCATTTTCGTGCCCAAGCGCAAGCTCGACAGCGCCATGGTGGACAATGCCTGGGCGGGGGCAACGGAAGCCGACGCAGTGATTGTGCTGGTTGATGCCCGCCGCGGCCTCGATGAGCAGGTGCAAGGTATCATCGCGCACCTGAAGGCGCATAACACCAAGGCGATGCTGGTGATCAACAAGACCGACCTGGTGCGGCCGGAACAGTTGCTGCCGTTGTCGCAGAAATTGAACGAAGCCTACGGCTTCTCGAAGACTTTCATGGTGTCGGCGCTCACCGGATCAGGTGTGGCCAAGCTCAAGGCGGAACTGGTGGCGTTGATGCCTGTGGGGCCATGGCATTATCCGGAAGACCAGACGGCTGACGTCAATCTGCGCTTTATCGCCGCCGAAATCACCCGCGAAAAAATCTACGAGCGTCTGCACGAAGAGCTGCCTTACTCGTCTACGGTCGAGACCGAGTCTTGGGAGGAAATGAAGGACGGCTCGGTCAAGATCAAGCAGGTGATCTTCGTGGCCCGGGATGGTCAGAAGGCCATTGTGCTGGGCAAGGGCGGGCAGATGGCCAAAGTGCTGGGGCAACTGGCCCGGGCCGACATGGAGAAAGCCTTTGGACGGCGCGTCCACCTCTTCATGTTCGTCAAGGTGCGCGAGAACTGGGCTGAAGACCCGGAACGTTTGCGCATGATGGGGCTGACCCTGTAAAATACCATCATGGAATGGCGCGATGAGGGCATTATCCTGGGCGTGAAGCCGCACGGCGAAACCTCTGCCATCGCCGAGCTTCTGACGCAGGAGCATGGCCGCTGCCTTGGCCTTGTGAGGGGTGGGCGCTCGCGCACCATGCGACCAGTGTTGCAGCCGGGCAATCATGTGGGGTGCGTGTGGCGGGCCCGGCTGGAAGAACATCTCGGGCATTACGTGCTGGAGCCTTTGCATTTGCAGGCCGGCCTCATTATCGAAGAGCCCCTGCGGCTGATGGCCTTGTCGTCACTTACGGCGTTGGCGCAATTGCTGCCGGAGCGTGAGCCGCATCCCCGGTTGTTTGGTGCAATGCAGGTGGTGCTGGAAGCAATCGACCAGGATGGCGTCTGGCCGGCGTTGATGGTGCGCTGGGAGCTGGGCTTGCTGGAGGAGTTGGGCTTTGGCCTTGACCTCTCGAAATGTGCATCGACCGGGCAGGTGACAGACCTGATCTATGTGTCGCCTAAATCCGGCCGGGCCGTGAGCGGTGACGCCGGGCGTCCCTATCACGCCAAGTTGTTCCAGTTGCCGGGGTTCCTGCGCGGTGAGCAGTTGGCCGGACAGGAGGAGATCATGGAGGGCCTGCGCCTCACGGGATATTTCCTGGAACGCCATGTTTTCGGGCCGCGCAGTGTTGACATGCCCCAGGCGCGCCAGATGCTGCAGGAGAAACTCGTCCAGACCTTGGGCCAAAGGACGCATTGAACCTGGGCCTGCCTTGCGCCAAGGGGGGCCAAACCGGAGGGACCAGATGATTGGCCGATTGAACCATGTTGCCATTGCCGTGCCTGACCTTGCGGCAGCAACGGCTCTCTATAAGAACGCCTTGGGCGCGAAAGTCTCGGCCCCCCAGCCTGAGCCTGCTCATGGTGTGACGGTGGTGTTTGTGGAACTGCCCAACAGCAAGGTCGAACTTCTGGAGCCACTGGGCGAGAACTCACCCATTTCGGCTTTCCTCGCGAAGAACACGTCGGGTGGCATTCATCACATGTGCTTTGAAGTCGAGGACATTCTGGCAGCGCGTGACACGCTTGCAGCGACAGGCGCGCGGGTTCTGGGTGATGGCAACCCGAAAATTGGCGCCCATGGCAAGCCGGTGCTGTTTCTGCACCCAAAGGACTTCAACGGCACGCTGATTGAACTGGAGCAGGCATGAGTTGGGTGTCGATGGCGGCAATCTACTTCATCATTTGGTGGATCGTGCTGTTTGCCGTGTTGCCCTTTGGCATTCGCAACGCCAATGAAGCCGGAAGCACGGTGGAGGAGGGAAATGATGCTGGCGCGCCGGTGCTCCATGGCCTGCGCTGGAAAGCCATGGTGACAACGCTGATAGCCGCTGCGGTGTTTGCTCTTGTCTATGTCCTGCTGGGCGATGGCCTGGCGACTTTTGCCAACCTGCCGTTCTTCCGCGACGCGCCGAAGATCTGACTCACTTCACGCGCTTGTCTTCAATATCCGGGGCCTGCGGATAGCGCGACTGGAGATCGCGGTCTGTCACGCTCATGTGGTTGCGGGTGTATTGTTCCGACGCCTTGCGCAATGGCTGGAAGTCCCACGGAAAGAGCGCCCCTTGCTTCATGGCCTCGAACATCATCAGGCGGGCCTGCTGGCTTTCCAGCACCTGGGCATGGATGCGGGGAATGTCGAACTTCGCTTCCACTTCGGCGCGCATGGTTCTGGCAAGTGGATGGGCGGCAGCAAGGTTATTCACTTCTTCCGGATCGTCGGCAAGATTGTAGAGTTGGTCCGGATCAACCGGGGAATGGATGAACTTCCACGGTCCCCGGCGCAGCATGTACATGGGTGCAATGGCACCTTCGGCGAGGTACTCGCCCCAGGCTGTGGCCTTGGCGTCTTCACTTTCTCCGAGCAGCAACGGCACGAGGGTGCGGCCATCAACCGGTCGGGCCAGTTTCAAGTCCTTGCCCTGACCGATGTGGGTCATGGTCGGCAAAATGTCAGCCAGCGACACGGGTTCCTTGACGCGGCGCGGCTGGAAGCGCTTGGGCGACCAGACCAGGAGGGGCACATGGGCCGAAGGCTCAAGGTAACTCATCTTGTACCAGAGACCGCGCTCGCCGAGGAAATCGCCATGGTCCGAGGTGAAGACCACAACTGTGTTGTCGAGCATGTTGGTGGCTTCAAGGGTCTCAAGCAGCTTCCCTACAAGTGAATCAACATAGGAGATGTTGGCGTAGTAGCCGTGGCGTGCGGCGCGCAGGTCTGCCTCGGTCACGGTGTAGTCGTCCATGGCTGATACGTCGTAGAGGCGCTGGCTATGGGCGTCGAGCTTGTCGCGGCTCTGGCGCGGTGTGGCGGGGAGATCAATGTCCTCTTCGCGGTACAGGTCCCAGAATTGCTTGCGCGCCGCATAGGGATCATGCGGATGGGTGAAGGACGCCATGAGGGCCAGTGGCTTGTCGCGTTCGAAGCGGGCGTGGTCAAAAATCTTGCGTGTGGCCTGGAAGGCCACGTCATCATCGAACTCAAGCTGGTTGGTGATTTCGGCAATGCCCGGCTGCAGCACCGATGTCATGTTGTGGTACCACCAGTCAATGCGGTCCTGACGCAAACGCCAGTCCGGGGTCCAGCCGAAATCGGCGGGATAGATGTCGGTGGTCAGGCGCTCTTCAAGGCCATGCAACTGGTCGGGTCCAACAAAGTGCATCTTGCCAGACAGGCAGGTCTTGTAGCCCTCCATGCGCAAGTAGTGGGCCCAGGTGGGAATGGCGGACGGGAACTCGGCAGCGTTGTCATAGACGCCGGTGCGCGACGGCAGCAGACCGTTCATGACAGTGGCCCGGGCAGGCGAGCAGAGCGGGCTCGTGGAATAGGCGTTCTCGAAGACCACGCCTTCTGCTGCAAGACGGGACAGGTGGGGCGTTTGCACGAGAGGATGCCCGTGAAAAGGCAGGAAGCGGGCAGCCAGCTGGTCTGCCATCACAAAAAGGATGTTGGGCTTCTGCGGATGGGACACTAGATTGCTCCTATGAAAACCGTGCTTCTGCTGCTGATCAGGGTCTATCAGCTCACCTTATCGTCTGTCATGGGGCGGCATTGCCGCTTCCTACCGACATGTTCAGACTATGCGCGGCAGGCAATTGAAAAACATGGAGTGCTGTGTGGCGGGCGGCTGGCGTTGCGGCGCATTGCCCGTTGCCATCCGTGGGGCGGGGAAGGCTTCGACCCGGTGCCGGAGCATCCGGAGTGCGCGCATCACAAATGAAAAAGGGCCGGATTGCTCCGGCCCCTGGTCTTTGAATTCGGTCGTATTGGTCAGAAGGCCCAGATGGCGCCGAGGCGGACTTCATGATCGTCAAAGTCTTCGATATCCACATCGCAGACCACGGCGCAAGCGGTGCTGTAGTAGTTGTCGCCGTTGAAGCGGGTGTACAGATAGTCGAGCTTCAGGCGGAACTGGTCGGTGACGGCGTGTTCAAAGCCACCGCCGACGGTCCAGCCCCAGTGGCTGCCCTTGATGTGGTTCGGATCAGCGGCGATGATGCCGTCGAGATCGCCGCGGGCCCATGCCACGCCGCCTGTTGCGAAGAGCAGGGTGTCGTCAAAGGCGATGCCCCAACGACCGCGCATGGTCGCAATGTGATCCATGGAGAAGGCGAAGTCGCCGCCGGCTTCTTCGTTGGTGGCGATGTCAGTTGTCATGCCCCAGTCGCCTTCGAGACCCAGAACCCACTGGTTGAACTGGTGATTGTAACCAGCCAGGGCGCCGCCCTTGAAGCCGCAACCGGAGTTCTCCCAGAGAACGTCGGCAGGTGGCGGGCCAGCAGTGTGTTCGGTCAATTCACCGTCGATGCAAGTGGCACCAGCCCAGGCGCCGACGTAGAAGCCGGTCCAGTCGTAGGTGGCTGGGCGAAGCTCTTCGACCGGCGGCGGGGGAGGAACGTCAAGGTCGGCCGCAAGCGCGGTAGCCGATGGCGCGAAGGCCGCAGCGGAAAGTGCAAGTGCAAGAAGAAGCTTTTTCATATTGGTACCCAGTTACAGTTAACGCATTCAGTGGGTTCAAGATGACTTGTTAAGGTTAACACCGGGTTTCGGAAAACTTGCGAAACCCTTAATTTCGAGGGTTTTTTGAGGGGTTCTTGACCTCTGTTGTGCGGAAAGGCATGTGCAGGGTGATATTTTGATTTGCCTACCCGGGTCTGTGGCCGGGAGTGGGCAGAAGGAGAAGAAGATGATCAACGTCACATTTCCCGATGGCGCGTCACGCGCATTTGAAGCGGGAACAACTGCGGGGCAGGTGGCCGCCGCCATTTCCAAGTCTCTCGAAAAGAAGGCTGTCGCCGCCGTCATCAATGGCGTGCTGTCGGATTTGTCTGACCCGCTGACGGCGGATGTGAATCTGGAGATCGTGGTGCGTGATGATCCGCGCGCGCTGGAACTGATCCGCCATGACACAGCCCACGTTTTGGCCGAAGCCGTGCAGGAACTTTTCCCCGGCACGCAGGTGACAATTGGTCCGGTGATCGAGAACGGCTTCTATTACGATTTCTTCCGTAATGAGCCTTTCACGCCCGCCGACTTTCCGGCCATCGAAAAAAAGATGCGGGAGATCATTCAGCGCGACAAGCCATTCAGCAAGTCCACCAAGACACGCGAAGCCGCGAAGGATTTTTTCCGCGCCAAGGGCGAGATGTTCAAGGTCGAACTTGTTGACGCAATCCCGGGCCATGAGGATATCAAGTTCTATGATCAAGGAGGCTGGATCGATTTGTGCCGTGGTCCGCACATGCCATCGACAGGCAAGATCGGGTCGGCATTCAAGTTGATGAAGGTGGCGGGTGCCTATTGGCGCGGCGATTCAAAGCGTGAGATGCTGACGCGCATTTATGGCACGGCCTGGCACAACGACAAGGACCTGCAGGACTACACCACCCGGATGGAGGAAGCGGAAAAACGCGACCACCGCAAGCTCGGCCGCGAGATGGACCTGTTCCATTTCCAGGAAGAGGGGCCGGGCGTGGTGTTCTGGCATGCCAAGGGCTGGGCCATGTTCCAGCAGCTCATCGCCTACATGCGCCGCCGCTTGAACCGCCTCGGCTATGATGAAGTGAACGCCCCGCAACTGCTCGACAAATCCTTGTGGGAAACGTCAGGCCACTGGGGCTGGTACAAGGAGGCCATGTTCGGCGCCACGCCTGCGGGTGAAGAGGCCGAGGATGGCGAGCGCACCTATGCCATCAAGCCGATGAACTGCCCCGGCCACGTGCAGATTTTCAAGCACGGCCTGCGCAGCTATCGTGAATTGCCGATGCGTCTGGCCGAATTTGGCAACGTGCATCGCTATGAACCCTCGGGCGCGCTGCATGGCCTCATGCGGGTGCGCGGCTTCACCCAGGATGATGCCCACATCTTCTGCACCGAAGCGCAGATGGCTGACGAATGCCTGAAGATCAATGATCTCATTCTCTCGACCTACCGGGACTTCGGTTTCGAGGAGATCGTGGTGAAGCTTTCGACGCGTCCTGAAAAGCGCGTGGGCTCGGATGAGGCCTGGGACCGGGCCGAGGCCATCATGGGCAAGGTTTTGGAGCAGATCGCTGCCGCCAGCAATGGCAAAATCAAGACCGCCATCAATCCGGGCGAGGGAGCCTTCTATGGTCCCAAGTTCGAATATGTGTTGCGTGATGCCATTGGCCGTGACTGGCAATGCGGCACCACGCAGGTGGACTTCAACCTGCCGGAACGCTTTGGTGCGTTCTATATTGGCGAAGACGGCAACAAGCATGTGCCTGTGATGATCCACCGCGCCATCTGCGGTTCGATGGAACGCTTCCTTGGCATTCTGATCGAGAACTACGCGGGCCATTTCCCGCTGTGGCTTGCACCGAAACAGATTGTCGTCTGCACCATCACATCGGATGCCGATGCCTATGCGGTTGAAGTGGGGCAGAAGCTGAAGGACGCCGGGATGCGCGTCGATGTCGATCTCCGCAACGAAAAGATCAACTACAAGGTCCGCGAACATTCCGTGGTGAAAGTTCCGGTCATCCTTGTGGTGGGCAAGCGCGAGATGGAAGAGCAGGCTGTGAACATGCGCAGGCTGGGCTCGCAGGACCAGAAGTCAATGAGCCTGGCGGATGCGGTTGCAGCACTGGTGAAGGAAGCGACGCCACCTGATTTGAGGTGAGGTGTAACCAACAAATCTCTTAGGGTGGGGCTGCAATGTCGTCCAGCAACATCTGACTGATACCACACCACGTTGGATATGAGACAAAATTGTTGTGGAATGAGATTGCATTGTCGAACGCTCGTACGTTCCAAAATGGATCGTTCGGTCCAGTTATCGCGTGTGTGACATGTCGCTGCTCATTTGGGTAGATTTTAAGGTCGGGCTGGTTGTGCCTGTGAATGCCATGCCTGAACTGAACGTAGATACTGTCCTTCCTCACAACATCGAGTACCTTTACTGGGTCAGCTGTTTTCTTCCAATCTCCACCACTGTCCCAATACGATGTGAAGTTTTGCCTCTGGCGAGCGTTGTAAAGCCAACTCTTAGCAATTTCACAGGTGCTTTTCGCCGTATCAGCACTGTTCCTAAAGCTTGTCGGGCTTTTTATGTCCTCATATCGCCGATCCACTTCAAGTTCATGGGTGGCACCTAAAAATTCACTTCCGCTCGACAGTTTCGGCGTCAAATGACCAACTGCTAGAGTTCTTTCTGGCGATGACTCCCAATTCCACCACCTCGTATAGAGCGGAAAAATCGTTGCTGTAGCAGTGTCACAAAGAAATTCGCGCTTTTTTGTCCCGTCGATGAGCAAATCAGAATTGAGATTCTTGCCCGTGGCGTCTTTTGCAAATGCGAGCCAGTCGGGAATGTCGCAAACCGAAGTAAGAGAGACGAGTAATGGCTTTTGTATCGACCTGTAGAGCTTCTGTGCTCTGCCGTCAGATGGAAAAGTCTGGGTTGCTCTCAAGTTGACTCTGCTGCGAAATGCTTTCTGAATTTCGGTCCATTTTTCCGCTTCCGCTGCTGGGTTGATCAGAACGACGAGATCACCCAGTAACGATTGGGCTAGAATACCTGGATTTTGATCTTCAACTTGTTTGGCGTATCTACTCCCCAGGTTTTCAAGCAAGAGATTCCCGCCAAGGCTGTGACCGAATACCAATGTTCGGTGACCACCCGGCGCGGTCCGAGCGGCCTTGATTACATCTTCAAGATTTCTAACAACATCTCCAGATATTTTCTCACTCACTGACTTCCGAGTGATTAGGGTTGGGGCTACGATCAAGCTCATCACAGTGTTCAATACACTCGCAAATGGTGTGTCATCGCTCCATTTGTAGTCTATCCAAGTGGACTTAGCCGGCCAGTCAACGAATACTCCTGTGACGACTGCGTTGCAGTAGATGCTGTCGGCCAGCTGCGGCTGGCATCGCTGACGCACGAAGCTCGCTTCGTAAGAAAGCAACCGCCGAAACGCGCTCACGTTTTCATCGTCCTTTTCGGCGCTATGCCTCCAGCCATGTACGTAGATCAATAGAATGTTTGCGTTGTTCTTTTTCAG
>Ga0075163_10007868_pt1 | contig 14070 bp, 20 predicted proteins | sample JI1023141ADNA_FD_71478 | JGI IMG/M metagenome (GOLD analysis project Ga0075163, IMG submission 71478) | Wastewater effluent complex algal communities from Wisconsin, to seasonally profile nutrient transformation and Carbon sequestration -... | ecosystem: Engineered > WWTP > Effluent > Algae...
TATCTCCCTTTACAAGTGCGCCATAATGGTGACTTGTGTGAAAGTGCAGAGTATAACCAGAACCTTCACACTTGCTACACCCAAAACACAAGTACTTCAGAATGTCAAACGGCATACACACCTCCGCTCAATTTGCTCATTTTCTCGTGACAAGACAGAGAGAAAAACTCTTGAGGTAGTTTTATTTTCTTTTCGTTAGGATCTCTATAACTGCTCATATTCGCCAGTTTTACAAGTGTCTTTGTAATGAGATCGTAATATAATGTACTAGCACACATAATCCTATCATATATACCTACACTCTCCACGCCACAGTAAGCATAGACGAAAGTTCCAGATCTGTAAAGTTTATACATGTCAGCCATTTGTTGCCCCTTTCATAAGGCGTTTGATCAACTCTTTCCCCTTAACTGTTTGTATACTTCAAAAAATTCTTTATTAGATACTCTTAAATAATTACCCATTTTTATATTATCCTCACAATTAGTAATGATTCTTTGTGGTTCAACTATATTTCTATCTATTCTTAGTTCTCTACTTACTATTGTTAAACTAGTATTTCCGATCACCCTAAATCCCAACCAAATATAATCATTACAGTCTTTAAATTTACGTTTCCAATAACATTCTTGTACATACCAAAAGTATTCGCACTCCGTACTTTCGCAGCTACTGTCACATATCACCAATGGGTCAATGGCCATAGCCCGATCTTTCTAGGAAGTTCTTCACTTCCTCTACTGTGGTCAACTCAATCCAGGGATCTCGCTTCCTCTTACAATACTCCAGGCTCTGTTCAAGAGTATAAATCTTACCTTTCTTATTCCCATCGACAATTTCCCCATTCTTAGAGAACCAAATATATTTTTCTCCTACGGCATAAAGAATGCTATTACTCCAGGTTTTACAAGTAAAGATTCTGAAACAGTTGTTCTTAGAACATCCCATACAAAGACTAAATACAAGTGGTGATACTTTCATCTCTTCCTTAAGCTCCTCTGCAAAGAAAATTCGCTCCCCAAAATCCGACAAAGTATGTTTTGGGAGGTAATCTAGCATTACTATGGAGAAATTTATGTTATAGGGCATATTGATGTTATACCTATTCTTGACTCAATAATTTCAGTTTGTACTTCTCAACTTTCCTTTTGTCTTTATATACCGGCAGAATTTGATTTAACGCATACGCACCTTTCTTAGCAACCTGTAATAGTTTCACTTTTCTGTTTTTCTTAGACATTTGTTCTCTCTTTATCTGTATCATAGGCCATATGAACGAGGTTATTCACAAACAAATTCAATATGACACCTTCTCTGTAGACATTATTGAGAAAGATTCTAAAACCTATCTTCATTTCCAAGGGTATTTAGATATCCATTTTTTAGACAAAAGTATTAAAGAGTCTTTTTGTAGACCTGTGAAAAATACGGGAGAAGACATTGAAAAAGAGTTTAAAGAATTTCTAGTAAAAAATGGAATTCCAGTAGATGAAACAAAATACTTTGATATTAATTATTTTGACGATGAGGAAGAGTTTTTTTCTGTTAGAAAGTTAATGAGAGAGAAACACGCAGAATTATTAGAAAAGTACAAAGACAAAAGCTATATTCATAAAAGTACTGTAGATAAATTGAATTTAGAAAAAGATCAGAAAGGTAAAATATATCAAGTGAGTATGCCGCATAAAATAACCAGTTACATAATTCCAGAGAGAAATCCTTTCATAGACACTCTTATGGTAGAACTTGCGGCCCAACTAAATAACCATCTAGGCAGTTAATTCAGCTTTTTCTTTCTTTGTTAACAAGGTGCTCATGATAAAGGCCAAAGAAGTAGGTAGTAGTAGAATCAACGGCCAGTATACCCAGTTATTTGTTCTCGTAAGTACAGCACCAATCACATAACTAATTGCTGATCCACCTATATATTGAGCACCATCGAATACTCCCGTCACAGATCCACTAATCTTCTCTCCTCCCAAATCAGTAGTGAGAGTACCCATAAGGATGTTATTAACTCCTTGAAGGGAGAACATGACAAAAATAAGAAGTGCTGAGGATACGTAAGGATTTCTCATATCAAACATCATAGAAAAGAGTCCTATGAAAGTTAGCAAGAAAGCTCCTGTCATAACAGGAAATCGGCGGGAAGAAAAGTACTTATCTGAACTAGGTCCAGATAGTAAAGATGCGGCAATCATTGCGAATGGTGTTAAAACTGCATACATCTGGTAAGGAAAGTAAGATCTAATATTCTCTGACGCAATATGAAAGTGTCTGGAAAAGAAAACTGTTATCTGATGTTCAACACCATTTCTAACCATTCCTGTAAATACTGCTACGAATACACACAGCAATATAGTTTCTTTCTTGGGCGCAACTAGAATGGCCTTTATAGCATCTTTAATAGAAGGATGAGTGTGTCTACTTGAGTGCTCTTCTACAAGCTGCCAGATAAGAAAGAACATAATCCCTTGAAACAAGGCTGGAATGAAGAATACGTAACACCAAGGTAAACAATAAAGAATCCAAGGACAAATAATAAGAACCAACATTCTTCCCAATTGTATAACTGAGCCAAACTTTCCAGAGAAACTTCCTCTCTCTGATTTTTTATACCAGGCACTGTTTATTTTTACTATTGAAAGAGCGCCGAAGGATTGAAAGAAGTAGTTAAGGGACCAAATGAAGGTCATAATACTTATTAGGTTTGTTAGATTGAACCCGTATTTAAGAATAGCATGAGAGCCTGATATAGCATTTTTCTCGACGAGAAAATAAGTGGCTCCGAAAAGGAGGTTACTAAATAACGCTCCTCCAGAACCAAGCAACATGGCTCTCTTTCCGCCAACTTTGTCGATAAGAGGACCGCTTATAAATACTGTCAAACCGTAGATTAAAAGAGCTGTTCCAATTATTGCGTTATAACCAGTGTAGGGTAACTCAAGTAACTCTTTTAATTTTGGGTGGGCAGTTGATAAGTTGTATCGAGAGAAATAGAAAACGGCGTACGAAATACCCAAGACATAAAAGTTGATAAATCTTTGCTGTAAGAAAGCTTTATCATAATTTGGTTTAGGGCTCATATATAAAGTCTACCTTTCTTGTATATTGCCAGTCATTACTCCTTTTCATTTTTCTTTACTCCGTCGCTGGTAATATAGATACCTTTAAGATGAACAAATCATGAACAAGGTTATCTCCAGCAATTTTTGTTACAGTCTGTTTTGCTAGACCAAGGGTAGGAAATCGAAGAGCGTCCTTTATATCTGTACAACTACCGCTAACTGACCCTTCTTCGGCCTGAGAAACATCGTATATGTAAAAGTCCATACACACATTTGGATTTAATATTTTGATAATGTAATATTCACCTAAACCATCTAAACATTTCTTACAAGAAACTTTATCTATATCTTCGGTAATTTCTTCATCCGTCTCTAATAGATATATTAATTTAACCGTACATACTTTTTGCGCCCAAGGAAAATTTATGTTGGTAATCAGATGCATATATCCGTTATACCTAAAAACATTATCAAATATTCTATATAAACTTGCTATTAGTGACCGTTAGATACTCTTGGTAACTATAAACTCTAGTTCTGTCTTTGTAGTTATGGTTGTCTAGAAACTCCTCTATTGACCAGTTAAGGCTTTTAGAAATATCTTGTTCATCCCACCCTACAAACAAAACCCGTTTGTTTGGCATTGTGAAATATATGGCAAACCTTACATCTATCTTTACGTGCCAAACAGTTAACTCTTTATCAGTACCTTTACAAGAATCACATCCAAAACAAAGATAAGGTAGGATTTCTTTATTTAACCACATCCTTTAATCCTTTCCATAAGTTCCGAGAAAGAAGTTATTCTCTCCGACATGTTCCTCTCTTTTGGGATAAATTTAATATTGTTGAAGATGCTTCCATATAGACGCTTGCATGTGGCACTTTCTGTAATGTAGAAAAAGTAAACCCTCCCCTCTTTTGTACCCAAATACACCTTATTATATATAGCACAGATATATACAAATAGTTCATTCTCTGTGCCTTTACATTTCTCACAACCAAAACATAGGTATTTAATATTAGAAATAGGCACGCTATTTAACATACTCCCATCCTTTTTAAAAGTTCCGCCGCAGAAAGTATTCTAGGGGAGACGGTGCCAGAGGAACAGGTTTTTACTTTTTCTATAGTACCGAAACCACTTATAGAAAAAGTAGTGTTAGGGTGGTCTATATATGTAGTTATGTCAAAAACATAAAGAGTCTTATTATGGAATACGTACACTCTGTTAGCTATACCTCCATTATAAACATACACGAACAACCCTTCTTCGGTACCCTTGCACTTATCACAACCAAAACAGAAGTGAGTGATCATTGAAATAGGTAGCTCATCCAGCATAATCATACCCTTTTTTTAGAATTTCTTTAAGATCCTCTCTGTCTTTTACAGGGCGAATATCTTTCGCAGCATCTTTGAGAGTATTGTAGAAAAGGCTCTTCGTTATTGTATTTTTATTTGGAGTATATAGTACTCCATTAAGTTCTACATATAGACAGGAGCTGTCTGTTGTTGTATACAAACCCTTACATTTATCACAACCAAGACACATATTCAGCCATGCGTCATAGTTTGCCATGTAGTAGTTATACCTAAAAAATACTATATAATTTCATGTAGAAACTATTTCAACATGCGCCACCAAGTATCTGTTTTGTACTCTTCTGGAATATGGGCCTCATCAAACACATCTATTCCCAATTTCTCTAGTATATCAATTCTTTGATCATGTAAACTTTCTGGAATCTTTTCTCCACACCATGGACAGAAAGATAGAATATAGGCGGCATTTACGCCTTCCAAATAAAACGATCTACTATTTGCTTTGTATTTCACAACATTATCAGGGCATTCAAAAGAATGTTGACTACACTTTTTTGACTGACCTCTCATTCCATCGCAACATATAAATTCCTCTGGAATTTGGTTACTCATTCCACGGTAATCTCCACAGGTTTCCCTACTAATTTATAGTCTGGATAATCTAGAACAGCGGCATTTACAAGTTGAGTGTCTTTATATCTAGTAATCTTTCCACCTTGTTCATGTATATGTCCAAAGGTCATCAACTTCAAATCCGGCATAGAAAATACCCTGTCCTTCAACTTCTTACTACCCAAATTCTCCATACTTCTTCCGCCGACATCTAAATAGCCAAATGGAGGACCGTGGCTGACTAAAATATTACAGTCGATAATATTATCTATTAGAGAGTTGTGTCTTTCCACAGTTGTGAAAAAATCATTCATCTGTCTGTGAAAGTGAGTGTGAGGAAATCCGAAAAAAGAGTAGCCGTCGAACATATATAACTGATTTTTTAGATAACTCTCCAACCACAGATCAACAGTGTTCTTAGTATATTTTTTTAGCGCATCTTGATACAGAAGTCTTGAGGCGCTTGTAAAATAGGCATCGTGATTGCCGGGAATGATAAAAACTTTGGCATAGTTGTTTTCTACTTCCCCCAGCCACTTTAGAAAGTCCAGACATTCGTGTTCTTCACCATTCAAGGTAAAGTCGCCACAGTGAATTAAAATATCTCCTTTTGGAAGGGCGACTTTTCTATGTTGATTGTGGGTATCTGACAAAATAACTGCTTTCATCTATTGTCTCCTAGTAATACGTCCATTTTTTACAGCACCATTATCATACCCAGATACAGTGAATAATACGTTATCTCCAAGCACTACTTTAATCTTGTTCTTATTCATTTTTCCGGCGACGGTACATAAAGACTTAAAAGTTTCGTTGCCCATTTTATATTCAACTTCAAACTTACCTCCATATACAGCAGTAATAATTCCATTTAGCTCTAGATCTGTGTCTTTGCTCATAAATCTGTTATATCAACAAATACATATAAAATTTCACTAACGAAGAATCAGATTGTCGTCGAAGTCTTCTCCGTAGCTACTACGGGTATCTGGATTTAAAATATCTCGACGAGGAAACTCTACGAATGATGTCAAGAAACAATATAACAGTGAGTGGAAGCTATCATCAGTATTAGCTGGATTCTTCTGATACATAATAATTCGTGTTCGTGGGTTATATTCACTAGTAATAGCTAGAATGTCTCTTCCATACGGATCTTCAAAGTCCTCCCATTTTGGAAACCTAAATACATCCTTTCTTTTAATCGCCGTGAAAATAGAAGACATACACTCACTTCTGTGAATGATGAACCTATATAAGTTAGGTTCCCATTTCATCTTTGTTTTAGGGTTACTGTACTGGTACTTTAGAACTCTCTGAGCACCAAACTCTCTCATCAATTGATCGTTTTGAACCATGCCTCCGCCGAAGTCCGTTCCTATATATTTAACTCTATAAGTATGTAAAAGTTTGATAATGGCCTTCATCATATATGTTGATTCGGCCTCTGGTCCTTCAAATCTTTTCCAAAAGAACGGAACAAAGTATCGTCGACCACCAAAATCAAAGTACTTAGCAATGGTAAGAACTGTATAGGATTTTTCTGTCTGTGCTCCCCAGTCAATGCCTGCAAAAATAGGTTCTCCATCTTGAAGATGATATTTCAACTTCTCTTGATATTCTGGTTTTAAAGACAGTTTGAGATCTTCGTTTGTATTGTCATCACAGTTATCAATGAGGTCCTGCCTAGTAAGTGGTTTTTCTCCACTATCATAAGACATACCTAAAACCTCGTTGTAAAATTGCGCCTTAGAATATCTGTTCATATAATCTCTAACCGTTCTCCAGTCACAATCAGGAGAGATTAACTGAGGGATATGAAATCCTTGAAAAGGTTTGGCAGCAGTTTTATATATTAGAGGATTCATAGATACCCATTTGCAATCAGGATCTCTCGGAGAAATACTATTTCCACAAGAATCACAAATAAGACCTTCTTTACCTAGACACTTCTCATCAGTAACAATGTTCCAGTGTTGTCTAGTTATTTTGCCGCCGCCCAAGTAACTATGTCTGTTACAAGGAATGGCCCACTCATTTTGAGTAGATTGATTTGCCCACACCTCTTCAATAGGATTATCTAGTCCGAGAGGAGTTCCTGAATAATAAGTCTTTTTATATTTTGTACTGGCGGCGAATTGTACTTGTTCAATAATAGGGATGTTATCTTTAATGATATTTTGAATCTCGTCGATGATTAGTAGATCAACTCCACCAATGCCACGGATACGATCTGCATTTAAGAAGGCATATCTAAAAAGAATCTCACTTCTGGTAATAAATTGTTTAACGAGAGTGTTATCAATACCTCTGGTATCTTTATACTTCTTTAAGACTTCGCTATCTTCTATTGGACCAATAACACGATCTTTCATATATTCCTTTGTTTGAGTTTGAGAAGGACTTACATAAAGAGCTTTGAATGCAGGCTGTATACAACACAGAGAGAGCGCCGTATTTCCTAGCCAGGTACTTTTATTTACCTGTCGCCCGCATTTAGCTAAGATTCTATCTGCCGGAGAATCGTAGATAGGAATCCAATACTCTCTACCTTTAAAGGAGAAATTCTCGTATTTGTTCTTATCTTTGTTAAACATACGAAAAGCAAATTGAGTCCAACCTGAGACAGATATGTTAATCTCGCTCGACCTATCCTCATCATCTTTTGATAAAATGAAATCAGTATCAAGTTTTATATTGTATCGTCGGAATTTGTCTACAGACATATTTTAGATATACACTAAAAAAAATAATAAGCAATATTAGTGCTGCTACTGAAGGGGGTACTGATCCTCCAAGCCATCATCAATCACGACGGCTTCCTCTTCCTGCTGCTGACGGAACTTCTGGATGCCCAGAGTCCCGGCGACGCCAGTTGCCGCTCCCGCAAAGAAGACAGCGATCATCCCCTTCCGTTCCTTGACCCATCCCCAGGCTCGTGATACAGCGGACTTTTTCTCAGTATTATTGGTTTGTGGCTCTTCAGTCATATAATGTTTATACCAATAAAGAAATGAAAAATTTCACTATGTAATAATCAGATCATCAATATTAATATCTTTACTAACACTTCTTTGGACACTATGGCGCTCTTTCTTCCATCTTTTAGCAATACCTGATTTAACTACTTTATTTACCACTTCTTTATAATTAAACAGGGTTCTTCTCTTACCTTTTAAATCTATATGTAGGTATACAAGAGTAGTTAGTTTTATATTACGATAAGCTCTAAAAGCTAGCTTTCTCGTCTCAGATACTTGATTACTCTTTTTTGTAAAGTAACATAGTATATAGGCCAATTCTATAAAAGGTTTCCAACACTCTTCATCTTTAGTGTACTCTTTTAATTGATACAGGTGTTTCTCTGTTAATCTACATAATACTTCTGACCATTCAACTACTTGTTTAATAGTAGTTACCCTTAATTTCTTTGCTTCTAAATATATGGCGTGCAGCTCTCTATCTGATAGTTCTAATGGTTGATAATAGAGATCAAAAGCTCTTTCTAAAAGCTCTACCTTTCTTTCTAATCTCTCCACCTTTAAAAGTAAGTTGTTATAAGTAGCTTCTGTAAGTCGTATTTCTTTTGGCTTGTTGCAGTGTTTTAGTAGTTGTTCTTTGTTAACAAAACTTCGCCCACCAAATTCTCTAGATAAGATGTGTCCTTCTCTTACTTTCTTTGAAATATCTTTTTTTGGTACACCTGTTAGACGATTTGCAACTATCAAAGAAATGTACCCTTCTTGTTCCAACATTTTTATTTTGGCGGCATCAATAGAATTCATAGAAAAACATTAACATTGTTTTTCTATCTTTTTTATGATTTTGTATATTGATACTAATGTTACTCGAAAAAATCGCCGATGAATTAAGGGGAAGTATTCCTGGAGGAAAGGCCAAGGTAGACGCGCTAGCAACAAAGGTAGCAGGTACTTACCTTAATACAGGAGAGAATATGACAAAACAAATTCAAAAATTAGCTGAAGCTGAAGGATTGTCAGATGAATATGTAAAGAGAGTGTGTGAAACATCCAACCATAAAGTAAGTTCTCATCTTTTCAATACTAACGAAGACAAGAACTTTCAATTTGATCTGGCCGACTGGCAACAGATTCTCTCTCCTCAAGAAGAAAAGACGGCTTCTGTTTACGATTTACCTCCAACAAACTATAAAACAGCCTCTATTAAAGTAGCCTCAGAAGAAGTTATCGAAGCTACTCCTTATTACATGAAGTCCGATCCCACAGAGAATCTTCTTGATCTAAAGGATACCTTTTCTCGGGCCGAAGAAGATACTAGAGTAAAATTAGCATATGTACAAAATGAGGAACAATTTGTATTCCAACAACTTTATAATGAGTTTTCTTCAGAAGTTAAGGACAACGGTTATTTTAAAGTAGCTCAAGCATTAGTGCCTTTCTTACATCCAGAAACTATTGAGTTACTTACTTATGAGGGACTTTCTGATAATACTATTTCTGAGGCCGATTTATTTACAGTAGAGAAATTAGCCGAAGCAGTTGATGAAACAGCAGCAGTTATTAAATTTGGTCAGTATTACGAAAAATTGCGCCAAGAAAAAGAGCTATATAAATTAGCTTATGAAGAAATCACAGAACAACTACAAACCATTTGTAATACTCTAAAAGCCCGATAGGATAAGAACATGATTTCACAGCTATTAAAATTAGCATCAGAAGACAAAGTGTGTGAGGAAAAACTCGCATTCGTCTACGACGCTATGGAAGATAAGGATGTAGGACAAGAAGTAACTGATGAAGTAGAAAGTCTGCTTGCAGACGTAGAAGACGCTTTAGAGAAGAGTGCGGGTGCTAAGAGTATACTAAGCCACCCAGCCGTTGGGTTAGGTACCGGACTAATTGGCGGCGGCGCTATTGGGTATGGTATAAAGAAAAAGCTTGACGACAGTACACTTAGAAAAAAAGATAAAACTATACATGCTCTAGGTGCTTTAAATCATGCACTTATGGGAAAAGATCAGTTAGCTAAGATTGATTTCAAAAATACTAAACAAGCAGGATTATTTGATTCTTTAAAGGGTGGCGCTTCAGCCATTGGTAATGCTGCTAAGGGAGCTGCTAGCGCAGCGAAACCTTATGCGGGAGCAGCAGCGCTAGGTGCAGCAGGTATTGTCGGATCAGCACTAGTAAACGATCTTTACTCAGCAGCTCGACTAGCAGTTACTCGTAATAGAAACTTTAAGAATATGTTGGAAGCTGATCCAGAACTTAAACAACACCCAGCGGAAAAAGTTAAAGCTCTTTTCAATACCCTTCACGAAAAAGGCGGACCAGAAATGTCGGGCGATCCCCTGATTGCCTCAGCTTTCGTAAAACAACAGTTAGAACTTCCTCCACAGTTCCTATTAGAACAAGTACACAAACTTGTAGGTACAGGAGCAGCTCTTAGTAAATCTCGTCAGATGGGATCATTTGACTTAGGCCGTCTGGTAGATGCAGGAAGACCAAAAGAAAAGACGCCAAATGTAACTAATAATTATAACTACCCTTCCCAAGATAATAATTGTCCTAATTGCGGAGCATCTCCACAAAATTTCAATGTCCAAGGAATTGCTCACGGTGTTTCTCTAAAGGAGTGTATGTCCTGTGGACATCTTTTCTAACAAATGGAAAAGTATTTAGATACATACGAACCTGCTTTTCTCCTCGATAGAAACGGCATAGAAAAAACTGCTGAGGAGAAAAAGGACAAAGTTGATAAGAAAGTACTAGACGTAATTAAAACCTTACGTCCCGATAAAGACAAACATCTGTATGTACACAAAGTAATTATGGGTGATGGTGAGAGATGGGGAAGTAATGCTAACGGTGATGTATTTCCTGAGGGAGATTTATACGCTGACTCTAAGAAACATGGATATAAAACTTTCTTAGACGCAGGTGTCTTCACGTCGCACAAAAATCGAGACAAATCAAAATCCCTCGGGAGAATTATTTTCTCAGTAGTAAGTCCTATAATGAAAAGGATTGAACTTATTGAAGAACTGTCGAGGGAGAAGTGTAAAGAGCACGATAGAGATTTCGGTGTTTATGACAGCTTACTCGATGGCGAATCTTTACTTTCTTCTATGGGGTGTAGAGTTCCTTATGATATCTGTAGTATCTGTGGAAACAGGGCACCAACAAGAGCAAGTTACTGCGAACATCTTCTACATAAGATGAATCAAATTCTTCCCGACGGAAGACTTGTTTGTGCTATAAACCCAAGACCAGTGTTCTTTGATGATAGCTATGTAAAGAATCCTGCTTTTAGACCAGCCTTCACACTTAACATAATCAAGATTGATGCAGATATTCCTAAACTACTTTCTAAAACCGCCGAAGAAAGTACTAAGAAGGGAAAACCAATAAAAGTCTCTATGAAGACTTCATATAATGGTTTACCTATCAACATTGAAGTAAGAAGTGGGGATTACAGACACGGATATGCTCGTGGCGGAAAATGGAAGAAGAAGATGTTTTGTCACTACGGTTTTATCCCAAACACTGAAGGGCATGATAATGAAGAAATCGATGTATACCTAAAGCCGGAAGCAAATAAAAGCGCCAACGTATATATCATCAAACAAATGAAGACAGTTGATGGACAAAAAGAGTTTGATGAAGAAAAAGTAATGATTGGATTTGATTCCAAACATCATGCTAAATCTGTTTATCTACAACATATGGGAGAGAAGTATTTTGGAGGAATTGAGGGAATGACTTTGGATGAATTTAAAAACCATATTAAAAGAGAGAAAACAAGTGAAATGGTAAAAAGAATTCCTGCTATTTCTTCACCACTTTTGAGTAAAATAAAATTTCAATAATATTTCTTTGCAATATCTTTTGTTAAAGAAATAGAATAAGGACACAACATGAGTAAAGCATTAGAACTAATTAATGAAATGTATAATACAGAGGAGCTAGAGAAGGCCGCTCAGTACCAACAGGAGTTTGCTGAAGTTGAGGATGTCCTCGATAAGGTAGCTTCTCTTGCTGGCGCTGATCTATCTGGCCTAAATGATTCAGATAAACTAGAACTCTGGAATGCTCTTGTAAATCAGTACAACGCCCAAGAAGGTCAAGGAGAACAGCTAGCTCAGAATCAACAGGCTGGAGAAGCTCAGGAACAGAGCCAAGTAGGTGCTACATCACCTGCTCAGCAAGTTGATCCGTATGTTGCTTACGCTACTTCTTCGCCAGAGAAGGCTCAGGACTTTCAGATGAAGGTTGCTGAGACTATTTACACCAGTAATCTGTGGGCGGCTAACAACGCTGAGCGCACTGCTGAGTACATGGCCAAGATTGCCGAGAGTATGGTTGAGGTTATTTGGTCGGGTTTACAGCAGAAGCTAGCCGGAAAAGACAAGGAAGAAGAGAAGAGTGAGGACAAGAAGGATGAGAAGCACGAGTCTTTCGAGGCCCTTGCTAAGGGTCACGCCATGAAGGTAAAGGAAGAGATGAAGAAGGAAGCTTCTTTTGAGACTGCCGTTGCTCTTCGCGCCGCAGAAATGATCCTAAATGGGGAAGTATAATGGCCTTAGACGTACAAACTGTAGTTGCAGGAATCCTTCAGAAGGTTGCTTCTAAGAAAGTAGAGCAAGAAGAGAAGAAGGATAAGAAAGAAGATAAGAAGGAGATTGTGAAAGGTATGTCTTCTTGTAAGTACGCCTTCACAGTTGCTGATGTTCTCGACGAGATTGTAGACAATTTTGAATTAAACTTTGGTTCGGAACTCGATCGTGCCCAAAAGCTGGCATACGAATCACCAAATACTCTTGCCACCAGTGTAGCTACTAACCAGAACTTCAAGGCGCAGAATGAGCATCGTGATGCTATGGCTGTAGGTGAAGATCCTTCGATGGGAGACAAGGGTAATGAGAATGGTATTACTCCCAACCATCTAAAAACAACTCTAAGCCATCCTCCGGGCGGCAAGGAAAAGAACGACCCAGCCAATCCTCCTCTATACAATAAGACAGCAGCTACTTATGAGAAGATTCTAAAGAAACTAGCTGGAGATAAAACAGCTTACGAATCTCCAAACACTCTTCGTACAATGACTGTCACCGATTCAGGTGCTGGTCAGCAGGGTTACGATAGCGGCAAGTCCGACGGTAACAACCTTCGCAACTTAATTCAAACTTCTAATGAGAAGGCCATGGATTACACCAAGGCTGACGCTAAGAAAAGTTATATTAAGGAGCAGATGAGTCAAGTATTTGATGAGGTACATCCTGAGAAGGACACTGCTGTAGATCGTTTTATTGATCGTGGAGCAGACACTTCAAAACTAGCTGGTCTAAAGGATGTTGCTGGTAAAGTAAAAGATGTTGCTAACCGTGGCGTCGAACTAGCCAAGGGTGGAAAGAAGCAGTTTATGATGAACTCAGATAAGCAGGTAATGAATGCTCGTCCTGGTAATACTGCCCAAGGATTCAAAGGTAAGACCACTCGTACCGAGGCTGCTAAGTCCACTGCCGTTAGAGCTGGAGTAGCTGGCGCCGCAGGAGCTGCTGGTTATGGTGCTCACAAAGCTATGGATAAGAAGGCCGACGAGGAGACCATCTCAAAGATGGAGCGCCTTGTAAAAGAAGAGAAGAAGGATGAGAAGGTTGAAGAGAAGATTCATCCAGGTCTTCACAAGGAAGTAGATAAGGCGGAACATAAGAAAGAAGCAGAAATTCTAAATAAACTAGCCTCTATTCTCATATCATATAAAACTGCTGGATCTGAAACCTCTCTCGGTGACGGTTCTGCTGTAGCTCCTGGCGGTATGGATGTTGGACAGGCTGTTCCACAGGAAGTTCCCTCGCCAGCTGCTGCCAGTCCAGATCAAATTGAAAAGATAAAGAAGATTCTTCTCATGATGCAACTAAAGAAGCAACAGGAAGAAGCTGCCATGGCACAGGCTCAGCAAGGAGATATGCAAGTTCCCCCAGAAATGACTACTCAAACTGCGCCAGGTGCAGTACAAGGAGTTTAATCATGTTAAAAATTTCTTCAGTACAAGTAAAACAGGCTCTCTCAGAAGCAAGTGA
>Ga0075163_10007870_pt1 | contig 14065 bp, 7 predicted proteins | sample JI1023141ADNA_FD_71478 | JGI IMG/M metagenome (GOLD analysis project Ga0075163, IMG submission 71478) | Wastewater effluent complex algal communities from Wisconsin, to seasonally profile nutrient transformation and Carbon sequestration -... | ecosystem: Engineered > WWTP > Effluent > Algae...
CGGAGAGATCCTCAAACGTGCTCCAGTCCAGACGCTGGCCGGCTTATACACAGCAGCTGGTGATGCGATCGCCCCAACAGGGCTGGCTCCGAACATTGGAATGAATATCCTGAAGGGGGCACGGACTGGCCCTGGGACTGCCGTGGTGGAAGGTGTCACCTCGCTGGCCGAGGTCGCTCGGCGTAAGGCACTTGACACCTTCGGGTCAGACAGCCTGAAAGCGACTGGACAGGAACTGACGCGTCAGGGGATGCAGGTCGGTAAGCTTGCCGAGGAGGATGTTCAAGCGGCTATTCCGAAAGATCTGGGAATCCTCGGACAGGCCGGCCTCTCAGCTGTCAGTTCCGTGGCTCAAATGACTCCGTGGCTGATGGCTGCCCGGTTCGGCGGTACGAAGGTTAGTCCGGAGTTTCTGCGAGCTGGCGGTCTTAGTCAGTTTGCCGGGATGAATTTCGGGCAAAGCTATAATGAGGCTCGGAATGCAGGCGTTGATCCTGAGATCGCTCTCCGACACGCGCTCGGGGCTTCCTCGGCGGAGGCCCTCGGGGAATACTTCGGGCTGGGCACTCTGCTTAAAGGGGGTAAGAACTGGTTCGGTAAGTTTCTGCTGCAGGAAGTTGGCGGGGAGAACCTGACGACTATCGCCCAGAGCTTGAGTGAGAAGGCTTATTATAATGAGAAAAAGTGGACGGACCCTGCTGAGATCGCGCATGATCTGGCTGTAACTACGCTCGGGGCAGGAATGGGCGCGTCGGCGATGAAGGGGCTGGACGCCTCGCTGAGTGTATTCCAGAAGGAACGAAAACATCAGGAATTCGAGGATACCCAGGCTGGAAAAGACCTCCGGGAGATTCTGAGCCAGCTGGGGCAAACGCCTGAAGATACCGTTGCTGAGAAACCATCGCTTGTGCCGCAGACACCTCAGGAAGAGGCTCTGGCTGCTGTGCAGGAAAAGCAACTAAAGGGGGACTTTGCCAATGTGCCGGCGTCGCCGGAAGGAGTGCTGTTTGGCCAGAGTCTGAATGAACGGCTCGGGACTGGTGGCGAGGTCCAGGACGAGGGACAGGTTTCTTCCTACGTCCAGCAGAAGCGCGAGGAACGGGCGGCGCTATTTCCTTCTGAGGGAACTCCGCACTCTCAGCGCCGCATTGTAGCCGCGAGCGATCCGCGAGTCATTGGTTTAACTCTGGAACAGGCGGGTCCCTTGCAGCCTGGGTCGATTGTGGCCATTCGGGAGGAAGGACAGGAAGATGTTCATCCGACTGAAGTCTATGCGATGCTGACCGAGGATCTGAAAGGGTGGATGAAGAAGTACGCCCCGACGGCTCGTGTGGTGCTGAATTTGGAACAGTTTGCTGAAAAGAACAGGAACGCTACCTTCGGTCTGCATCAACTCGGCTTCACGCAGGGAATGGATGGGGAAGTGCAGCCTTACCATGTAATCACGCCTCGGGAACTTCCAGCCTTCGCAAAGTACCAGAATAGCGACGCCAAGACGGCACTCGGACTGCTCGGCGGACTCTCGCATGAGTTTGGACATTTGGTTCGCTGGGAAGGTTTCCGCAACGGGATTGCTGAAGTCCATGGACAGGCTTTTGCTACGAAGATTTCGCAGGCAATTGAAGAAGGTACCATTACGCCAGAACAGATGGCTGAGTTCGCGGCGAAGTCTCCGGAGGAAGCAGCTCTTGTGCAGGACTGGCAGGAGCGTCGGGCGCGTCTGTTGGATGGCACGATGACGGCCGATCAGTTCATGGAAGAGTGGGCTGGCCTGCGGAAGGTCGGAGAGTCGGTTGGACGGAACCTGCCGCGGGATAAGAGTCTGTATGAGTGGAAGAAGAATCGGTTGAGTTTGCATGGTATCCCGGAGGAGGGAGCGTCGGCGGCTGAATTGCTCGTCGGGAAGCGCGACTCTAACGGGCAGTTCTCCGCTCGCCAGACGAAAGAACTCGAACGCTTTGCAAAGTTCGACGAGTACATGGCTGAGCAGTTCACCAGGTACTCCTATGTGAAGGGGGATATTCTCCGCTCGAAGTTCGGCAAGTTTTTTGCCGACATGATGCAAAGGCTCAAGTCTCTGTTTGTCGATCTGAAGACGGCAAAGGGGCAGAATGGCGAACGGATTATTCAGCCGGGCGAGACCTTTGCGACCTGGATGGACAAGCAGACGCTCCGGGCGAAGGGAATGCAGAAGGGTACAACCGGACGGCTGAAGCTCTCGAAGGAGGTTCTGGCTGCGCAGAAGCAAGCGTCGATTGATCGGCTGGAGCAACTGAAGGCGGAAGAGGCTGCAGCGGCGGCAGCTGTGCCGGAAGGTCCGAAATCGCAGGGTGTGTCCGATCTGACAGCTCTGCTGGAGAGTCTCCGCGGAAAGGCTGATCCGGAAACCGCTCCAGCGAAAGTGGCGGAGAAGGTTAAGCAGGAGAAGAAGGCCGCGAAGCCTAAGAAGGTGAAACAGCCGCCTGTGGTTCCAGTGGCTGAGACGCCTCCGGAAGTAGCCCTTTCTGTAAAGGAGGTTAAGCAGCGCTATAAGGAACTGATTGACGATACCTATCCGGAAGGCTCTGATTCCGAGAACGCAGATGACAGTCGGCGGTATGAGGCCCTGACTGCCCTTCTGGAACGTGGCGAACTGGCGAAGCTGGAGCTCTGGCTGAACAAGGTTCGCTCGGAGCGGGATCATGGAGATCGGGACTATACGTCGAGGGTTCTAAGTCGCCTGCCGAATAAGGAAAAGATCAAGACGGCGACGCTCGAGCTGACGATGAAGCAGAAAGACGTGCGCGCCGTGGAACAGCAATTCTGGGCGGACTTCGCCCAGCAGCATCCGAACGGTTTTTCCTGGCAGGAAGCGCAGCAAGCACTGCAAAATCGGATTACACAGCTGGAACCGGTGCGGATTCAGGAGAATAAAATCAATCAAGTTGAGAAGTTGGGGCAGCCAAAATTCCTGACGGTGGCCCCATCGCAGCAGCTTGTTGCTTCAACTGACGTTACGGTTATGTGGCGTGGGCCTATTGCGATGCCGGAAAGTATGTCCTCGCAGCACTTTGACGATCCGCGCTACGTGTCGCATTCAAGGTATCTGGATGACGGAACTGTTCGAAATGTGATTGAGCAGCAGTCGGATGCGTTCCAAAGCAAGGACCGTGGAGGATATGGTGAAGGAGCAACGGTAGCCCAGACTGAAACAGTGGCCCGGATGACTGAACGGCTACAGGCCTTGGAGCAGATTCGACAAGCTGTTCAGACCTACGCGGAAGTCCCGGCGGAACTGGAAGGTTTAGGCATTCCTGGGGCTTTGGCAAAGCAGTATCCTGGACTGGCACAAAAGGCTTTTGGGGAAACGGCTGCCTCAGGGGCTATCGATGGAACAACTAAGGAAATTCTGGCCACTGTAGCTCGGTATGAAAAGGCTGCGCAAGATGTGCGGCGGAAGGCTGAGAGCACAGCAGCGGTTAAGCAACAGCAAGCTGAGGCAGCCTCGCCCGACCTGACCTTCTGGGAAAAGTGGTGGTGGCAACAGCAGATTCGGGACAACGTGACGCTGGCTCTCGAGGATGGAAAGACGAAGCTGCGGTTTAGATCAGCAGAGACGGCTGCCTATATGGAAGGGTGGCCCGAGACCGTTACGGATACCGCTGTCACCTATGGCAAGAATCAAGGCATCTTCGACCGTTATGCTAAGGATATCCCCGCCTACCTCAAGAAGAACTTCGGAGCTGTTCCAGTCGTCGCCTATGGCCAGACCTGGTGGGAAGTCGACTTGAACCAAGCTCATCCCGAGGCCGACATGGCTTGGGACAAGGACTTCGAGAATCCGCTTCAGCCGCCTAAGGCCGGGATCGTCCTGACTGAGCAAGCAGGCCTCTCCGAGCAGGATGCTCGAAATCCAGGCGTGGTGGAAGCCGCTCGCATCGCCTGGGAAAAGCTCAGATTCAAAAGCCCGTACTGGCAGAAGTTCGCCGGGGAGACCAAGGCGGTTGGGAATGACGGCTTGCCGGTGAAGGTCTGGTATGGCCAGGGCTCTCGCGTGCCTGTGGCCGGAGAAGTTCCGGCGATGCTCTTTACCACGAATCCTGATAACATTCGGACTCCAGCTATTGGGGATCGACGGAAGGGCCCGAAGTTTCCTCAGGTTCAAGGTTTCTATCTGAATCTCAAGAACCCTCTGGAACTGGATTACGGCTGGGGCCATCTGGATGAGCAGCAGCTGACAGACATGATCGCTGAGGCGGTTGTGAATGGGCATGACGGACTGATCCTCCGGCACGTTTCCGATCCGCTGGACAGTACGGTTTACGTTACATTGTCGCCTGAGCAAGCGGCGATGGAGGCTGATATCCCTGTCCGGGATGAGACCGATCAGATGCATTGGGATGCTGAGAGTGATCAGCAACAAAGCACCCGCGGCTTTGGTAAATTGCTGCAGAATTTTGGAAATCGTGCCTGGATGCGGGCGAACAATGCCAGAGCAAAAGGCGTGGATTATCTGATCCAGCTTCAGCAAGTGGCGGCCAGCCAGCCGGATGATCCTGCCTTGCATACTTTTATGCAAGTGAAATGGGAAGGGGAGCGGCTGAAGAATCAGCTCCAGTACAAGGCGAACGAAACTGTCAAAAGTATGCTGAACGCCTTTGGGAGTAGCCGGGCCTCGGTTGAGAGTCTGAAAAAGATCTTTGAGCTGGAACAGGCGGAGCAAGTGATGCTCGGGGAGTTGGTGGGATTGGACAGAGCCGGGCAGGTTGTACAAGACGCGAATCGGGGAAATGCGAGCCAGGTGCAGACTTGGGAGGTCCGGGAAACCCTGGCTCTACGGGAAGCCGTGGCTGCGCAAGGGATTGATCCGACGACGGAAGCTGGCCGGCGTGTGATTCAGCATTATCTCGACACGCGGAATACATTTCAGATTCAGTTCAACGGACTGGCAAACGCGCTGTGGAAGAATGCTCTGAGGAAATACTCTGGGGCGCCCCAGCTTCTTCAGCGGGAATACTTGACAATTGAGAAGCTGCATAAGGAACTTCGCACACAACCCTTTGTTCCGCAAGGCCACTTTGGTAAGTACGTGGTGATTGTGCAGAAGGATCTAGGTCCGCAAGGTCCCGGGAAACAGCGCTACGTTCCGGTCATGCGCCAGCATTTTGAAGATGTGGCAGATTTCAACCAGGCTTACAAGAAGTTTCAAGCAGAGGCTGCTTCTGTTCCGGGATTGAGGGTTCAGAGTCGCGTGCTGGAAGATCAGGAAGGAATGCCGATTCAGTTGCCCCGGGAACTGCTGGAAACGCTCGGGCAGACCGGACTCTTTAGCGAAAACCAAATGGCCGCCTTAGCGGAGCTGCTGGTATCTGCCAAGTACGATAAGATTGCGGACCGTTTCAAGAAGATCGGCGCGAACCTTCCAGGAGGAAGCCCGGACTTTGTACGGACCTTCGCAGCCTTTACCTGGCACAATTCCAACTACATTTGGAAGATGCAATTTGGTCCGGCGCTTCGAGCGGCCGTAGGCGTGGCTCGGAGCCGTGTGCGGGAACTGGAACGGAGCGAAGATTTCTCTCCGGAAGAGAAGCTGAAATTGGTGCAGCGGCAGAGGCGGAATATTGGCCTGATGGATAAGGCCGCGGATTATATGCTGAATCCGAAGGGAGAACTGCAGACCCTGCGGTATTGGGCGACGATGGCGTACCTGGCGGCGAACCTCTCGACAGCGGCCTTTAATCTCTCAACGCAGATTAATTATTGGGCGGCGATCTCGACAGAGTATGGTGAGTTGAACGGGAGTAAGCTTTATTTCCAAAGCCTTAAGGATACCGCCTCGATCCCTTGGTGGCAGGCCCAATTGGACAGTCCGAACGTGAGTCGGGAGGAGAAGCAGCGGATTGCTAATATAAAATGGGCGTATGAGAAGGCGGTTAAGGATGGTCTGCTGGATCAGAGCTATGCGTATTTCCTCGCGGGACAGGCAAATACTGGTGGAGTGCTGAGCTCCACAGCGACGACAGCAGTTGGAAAGTTGGCGCACTCGACGATGGAGCTGGGTATGGTTCCTTTCCGGACGATTGAGCGCGGAAATAGGCTGTCGACTTTCCTAGGGTATTTCAATGCGGAACTTTCGGTTGGCACGTTGCCGCTTGTGGCTTACAGTCTGGCGGCCGAAAAGGTTGATCTGTTGCAGAATGCTTACGATGCAGCGAATAAGCCGGAACTGCTTCGAGGGAAGAAATCTATTTTCTTTATGTTCGCGAGCTATACGCAATTTATTCAGTGGACGATGGCCGGAGGCTATGAACGAGGAGCTCGGGCTACGGCGCGTTCGCAGGGGAGAACACCACCTAGTGTCTGGCACGGCACCACAATGAAGCTCTGGATTATTTACGGGCTGCTCGGCGGACTGCTTGGTCTGCCCGGCGCACAGAACCTGTTGGATCTGGTGAAGTGGGCTTGGAGAAAATTCTTCGGATCGGCAAACGTGGAGGTGGAACTCCGACGGTATATGAAGGATATCGGGGTTGATGCTGATTGGATTCTGCACGGAGCCCTGCATGATATTGGCGGGTTTGACGTTTCAGGAAAGTTTGGTCTTGGCAGGATCTTGCCCGGGACTGACCTGCTGAATAGAAACTTTCAGGATCCGTTTACCGGTCTGGGACAGGCGACATTGCAAATGGCTGGTCCGGCTGGAGGTATTGCAGCGGATGGCTTACGGATGCTTGGAAAATTCAGCCAAGGAGATTGGAAGGGAGGCTTTAAGGAGTTCCCCGGAGTTATCGGTTCAGTGTCGAAAGCGGAAGATGCCTACGTGAATCAGGAAAATACGCCGACTTATGGAGTGACGACGAATACAGGTGAACGTATGACTTGGGATGAGAAGCGGAAGGAGTTTCGTGATCTGACGACGAAAGAACTCTTCGGTATGGCTATTGGAATACAGCCAACGATTATTTCCCAGAATCGCCAAGCGCACTATGCGGCGAAGGGGGAGGAGATCTACTGGAATACTCGCCGGGGGGACTTGCTGGATAAACTATACCGGGCGAAGCGGACGGGGGATACCGAGCTGCAAAAGGAAGTCGACAAGGATATCGAGCGGATGAATGCGGAAGCTCCGCACCCCAGCCTTCGGATCACAGGGAAGGATAAAGTGCAGAGCTGGAAGGGCCGCCGGAACCGGGCTCATAAGGAAGAGGTTATGGGTCTGATTGGACGCAGAGGGCGGGCGCTTGGAGCGGACATTCGTGATATCTATAGGGAGGAGTGAGATTTTTCATTTCTGTTTCCTATTGACCGTAATGAAGAGTTCATTTCCTTGTTGCTGGATTTTAACGAATTGCGCTTCGACAGCTGACTCAAGGATCTTCTGAAAGTCAAACCAGGTAACCATCCGAGACATCTTGCGGTAGAGGTCGGTCCGGCTGATTGTCCCTTCGGCAAGGACGAAATCGACCAAGTCTGAAATGCCCTTGGTGATAGGGTTCTGGCCGATCCGAGAAAAGACCCTAGGCATCTCCCCTTCAAGTGCCTCAACCATAGCGACTGAGAGCTCCAGCACATCTTTGTGGATAAGAAGCTCGGAGGAGCGGGAAGCCTGGATGATCATAGCTACCTTATGCACATGGGTTTGCTTGCGGGAGAGATATCCGCCGAACTGTTCGTTTGAGAGATGGTCTTGCTTCTTGGCCCAATGGGAGTCATACCAGGTCTTTCCGAAGGCTTTGGCCTCAGGCGTTAACTGGTACTCCCCGATCATGGTTGAGATGATTTCCAAGTCGTGAAGGAGCTCCAGTCGGCGCTCGTTAAAATCCTTTGGCACGTGGTCGGCGGGATAGGCGCAGAGCTGGCGCTTCTTCTCTGCATAGACGAAAATACAGCGGGAGGTAAAGCCACCTCCGATCATCGACTCTGGGAAGTTCGTGGCGATCCAAGCAGGAGTTGTGCAGGCCAGGACGTTTATCCATGGATTCTCGATATCGTCTGAGCCTTGGGTTTTCGTGGCCTTGCTGAAATTGCCGATCTGTCCGTCCCAGAGCTGGACCATCACGTCGACTAGTTCTCGGTTGTGTGGGTCGAGAAAGGTACCGAACTCGCTCGAACTGATCGTGATGCAGGACATAGGAAGATAGGCCTCCTGCTCTTTCCAGTAGACAAGCTCTTTGCTTTTTGCCATAGCCTCAACGAGGAACTGCCAGGTGACAACGTCTGGACCAAAGGTGATGCCGGGGATTTCCTTCAGCATCGACATTCCGATATTAGCAGTCGTGGATTTGGTAGCTATACCGGGCGGAGCGACGAGGATAATGTAGCAATTTGGTGTCCATTGGAAGTATTTCTGATCGATCCAGACTCGGCGGCGAAGGGCTCCGGCAAGAACGCTGACACCAGTCCAGTAATAGAACTTTAAAGGGGCTTCCCCGTATGAGGCAAACTCGACAAAGCTCTTTAACCAGTCGTTAAGTTTTCTCTTGGCCATCACGAGCTTTCTTCAACGCACGGTGGATTGTGCTTTGTGAGACGGAATAGATCGCGGCGAGTTGGCGCTGGGAGCGGAGGCTAAGAAGCATCTCAGTAGCGAGTTCTTGGGAGATGCGCCCCCGCCAGCCTGGGGCTCTCCAGTAAAAATTGTCAGGACCGAGGGGACGCTTTGGATTATAAGGCTTGAGCTCGCACGGGAAGACGTAGGTTGGACTGACGTCCTTGAAGAACTCGTCAAAGGAAGTCCAGTTTGTGTAGACGAAACGCCCCTCCTTTCTATGGGCCCTCCAGATGTTGTATAAGCGCCTGCGGGTGGATACCATTTAAGCCTCCAATTAAAGGGGGAGAATAATTGATAATTACCCTCCCGATAAATCTAGACAGCTAATTCCCAACTTTCATCTTGAACATCTCCCCAGGAGATGGGGGAAGTCTTGAGGCCGGTCGGAATGATGAGGGGATCGGCGTAAGGAATGACGACGGAAAGGGCGGCTTGAAGGCGAGGCTTGACGGTTTCCCAATCGCGGAAACGGACTTGACCGACGAGGGAATCGTGAACTTGGAGGAGGATTTCAGCTTCTGGGATGGATTCTTCGATACGGTTCCAGGCTTCGTTGATGACGAGGGCGACGGTGGATTGCGGAATCCAGGCGAGAGCAGCTGGCAGCAGATTGTGGATACGCTCGAAGTAGGTGCGGGTGAAGCCGAAAGCGTTACGGACGGAGCGGGTGGTCTGGAGGTTGTAGAGGGTACGGTCATGCCAGTCTTTGATTTTCGGGTGGAGGCGGAACCAGGTGTCCTGGAATTGCTGAGCGGCGTAGGTTGAGACGCCAAGGGCCATTCCGGCAGTGCGGGCTTTCCCGCCGTAATTGGTCAGGTGAACGCCTGCTTTGGCGCGGGAGTAATATGGGTCGATCTTGCCTTTGGGGCCAGCAAGTTCCCCGAAGATTGCCATAGCATTAACGCAGTGAACCTTGGGACCTTTCCCGGCAGCGTAGTCGCGGAAGGCCTGCTTGAGGGGTTCGTCGTCGGCTTCCCAGGCTACGATTTGAGCGTCGGCTCCTGCAAGGTCGACGTCAAAGAGGAGATAGCCGGGATCAGGCTTGAAGAACTTACGGACATTGGGAAGGTGTATTGATTGTCCGAGGGTCATTAACGTCTCCCATAAAATTCAAACCAGTTAAAATAGGCCTGCTTGACGGTCCGAGCAGCCACACCGTCATAATGATATCGAGATGTAGCGCAGATCCACCAAGTGCCTTCACGAAATATACGCGGCTTCATCAGTCCTTCCTCCGTTCCAGCGGAATAACCCAGCTGAAGAATCGTGTCCAGATTCGTAGGTGAATGATCAAAACTTTTTGTGGCGGCCGACGGCAGGTAAAGCGCTTGCCGGTGGTCCAGTGTAAGCGAAATGGTGTCATTTTGAAGGGATCTCCGTTTCGTTGATTTCAGGGCACTCCTGGATTTCAACAGGTTCGAAAGGCGTCAGCCATTTTCCAGTCTCGCTGTCGACTACGAAATAATCTTCGCAGGTTGAACAATTCTCGGCAGTCTCACTAGAGTCTGTGCCTAGGATTTCCCCTTGATAGAGATCAGTAATGTAATAGCGGAATTTCATGCGTCTTCATCTCCTTTAGGAATGTTCTGCAGATTGCCACCGGTGCCGAAGGCATCAGTCGACGAGGAAAGACGGAAGGTTTCTGTCCCTCCGACGTTGAAGGTGCAGCGCATTCGCCCGTCCTCACTCAGCGGCATCCGGCAGAATGTGTTGAGGAAGACCCCGAGGGAACGCTTCCGTTCGATGAGCTGGAAGAGTGGCCCGAGGAGGGGCTCCGCCTTGATGAGGGCCGGCATGGCCTTAGCGTCCACGGTCGGACGGCCAGTCTTGCGATTCCGCTGGACGGGAAGCTTGAGTTCGTTGTAAAAATAATTGACCATCTGCGGAGGGGACCCGACATTGAGGGGGAAACCGACGAGCTTCTGGATAAGAGCCTCATGCTGAGCGATGGCCTTCATCAGGTCCTCGGCTACCTTCGACCGCATTGCCTTGTCGATTCGGACACCTCGTAGCATCGTGCGTAGGGCGCTTACTCCCGTGCGCATCAGGAACTCGAATTGTGGTTCCCGGTTCATGTACTGGAGCATGTCCTGGAGGGGGTAGCGGATTTCGAAGGTGGTAACGCAGTCCTTGCAGTTGTAGGTCCAGTATTGGTCAAGGTTATCCGGCAGACGAGAATAATCGTCCATCTCGTCTTTCCAGTACCGATGCCAGTGGCAGTACATGGAGGAGAGAAAGTCGAGAGACTTCGGAATGCCGGGAAAGAGCGCGTGTTGGGCCAGCATCGTGTCGAAGTTGAGGTTGGGGAGATAGCCAAGATGTTTGGCGAAGTGCTGGTTGTCGTAGTTAAAATTCTGGCCGATGACTTTAGTGTTTGGATGGGTAAGGAGTTTGCGTAGGGATTGCTGAATGGCGACTTCTTGCTCAACGGGGAAGTAGTTCCCCCCGAGCGTCAGCATGGGAATACAGATGGCCTCCCGGGCCGACCAAGCTATTCCGATGCAGGACAGCTGCCGAGCGATTGTCTCGACGTCGCAGGAGAGCCAAAGTGGGGCGCGGAGAGCCTGTGAGCGGAGGTCCCAGAGCTGCTTCATGACTTGGGAAAAGGTGGGACGGATCTGGAATTTATAAGCGGGGTAGGTATAGTACTGGGGATTGGTCCGGACGGCCTCGACCCGCTGGAGGTCACGGATAGCGAAGGGCCGGATTTCCCAGCGCTTGTTGATGTCGCTAACGGGATAGGTTGGTATGACGGTAACGGAGGGATTGCTGATAAAGGTGAGGTGACTTCCCCGCCAGGTATCGACCGAGCCATAGACTTCTGTCAGGGCGAACATGGCCAGAGGGCCGACAGCGACGCTCACGGTTGGCTGGCGAGCGGAGACTTCTTGCTGGACGAAGGCTATTTTTTCGGGGAGGGACGGATGGACGTAGGTCCCGTTGATGACCTTGTGAAGGCCCTCGCGTCCGGCCTCGGCCTTGTTCTGGCTGAAGAGGTTAAGGACAGAGTCCTTGGCCGGACGCGTCTTTAAGACTGAGGTAATGTAGCACTCGGCCCGGATGATGCCCGCTTCGTGGAGCATCTCGTTGAAGGTGTTGCCTTGGATGCCGGCGAGAGGGTAGCCCTTCCAAAGATCGTCAGCCGTGGCGAAGTCTGTCACGATAACAATCTTGGCGAGAGCAGGCCCGACACCCTTAAGGAAGGGGACGGGAGGCGTCATTTGGGAAGCAGACCAGAGAGTGTTTCCTGAAGGGAAGTCGCCTCCGGCTTCTCCTCTGGTGGTGGTGCCTCGTCCTCGGTCTCGTTCAGACGAAGCTTCGCAATGTTGCAGTTATGCTCCAGGAGTTCGACGCCAAAAGCGGTCAGCTTTAGAGCATTGGCCGCCGGGAAAATCGTGCCAGAGCCGCAGAAAAAATCGGCCACAACCTGGCCGGGGTAACAGCTGCGGGAGAGCAGGTCCTTGTACAGGGCAACTGGTTTCTGCGCGCCGTGATCCTTGTCTCGGACCATCGGATAGGTCAGAATGTCGGGAGCGGCCCGCAGGACCTTGCGCTTTCCTTTCCGAGCGAACAGAATCGCCTCATAGGTCCGCCGAGGCCCGAAGTCCAGGGACGGAAGCATCCCGCCAAGCTTGTTCCAGAGCAGGGGCGTCGGCCAGACTTCCCAACCTGCTGTCAAGAAGATGGTGGAATACAGGCTGAAGTTGCGAATGTCGAGAAAGAAGTAGCAGTGGGCAGTTTCCTTGCACTTGGCGTAGCCCTGTTGGGCGACTAGCTTGGCGCAGTTCAGGGCGAGTTCTGGGGTATCCTTGTAGTTGTGAAGAGTGGTAGCCTGCTCCCCGAATTCATCAGCCCCGACGCCGTAGGGCGGATCGCAGACGAGGCAATCGAACTTCTCCGGCCCAAGCTGCGGGACGATTGTGAAGGCGGAGCCATTGGTGAGCGTGTGTGGAGAGTCTTGAATGTCAAAGGCGGCAGCCAGAACCTCCCGGTGGGCTGCCTCAGCCTTCTTCTTGATGACTTTCAGAGCGTCCTTTTGCGTCTTGGCTCCGGCCACGTCAGCATCTTCGAGGTGCTTGGCAACCAGCAGGGTCTCGGCGACAGAAGTGATCTGTGCCCCGGCGGCTTCCCGGCCAAGGATTTCAGACGCCACGGCCCGGATGGTGTGAGGCTGATTGTTGGCAGCCGCTTGCTCCTCGCGAAGGGCGTTGAACTCGGCAAGGGCCCGGCTCTTCTCCTGCCAGGTAAGGTCGGCCCGGACGATGTTCTCTTCGAGTTCCGCCTCGCGGTACTGCAGGGGGCTAAGGTCGGTCAGGAGTGTTGTCGGGAAATAGCCTGGCTGGATAGTCTGGCCGTTACAGAGGAAGGTCTTGTCGACTTGCTGCAAAGCGTGCATGGCGCGGTAACGACGCTCCCCTGCGACGAGAAAGAAGGAATCTGGTTGATCCCCAGGACGCACCACGATCGGGTGCATTAGGCCCTTGGAGAGAATCGAAGCCTGGAGTTCCGCGAGGGGCTTTTCGTCGAACTGGCGGCGTTGGCGATTTTCGGGAATAAAGATGTTGGTTGCAAGAATGAGACGCATTATGGCTCCTGAAAAGAAAACGGCGCAAGACCGAGAAAACAGCCTTGCGCCGTGTTGCTACTGAAGAGAGCTTGAGCTTAGATGGCCGCTACGGAACGCACGTCGGCCTGGACCGTCTCGTTGTCACGCTTGTCGATGGACTGAACGACCTTGATCCTCGCAACGCCGCCCTTGAGCTGGCCGGGAGTCCAGGTTTGCCCTTTCTGGTTCTGGCCGAGAGCGTCACGGAGCTTGCCGAGATCGACGTTCTTGCCCTTGCCACCGTCGAGTGCGCCGGAATCCAGTACGTCGAGCCAGAGGCTCTGGCGGACCATTGGTTCGGCTTGACCGGTAGCGTCGCGTGCCTCGTCGTCCATGACGATCCAGTAGACGTCCATGACGACCTGGCCGGTTGTGGTGACGCGGGTCTTGAAGTCCTTCAGCATGGCCTGAAATTCGCCTTCCGGACAGGGGATCTTGACGGTGTCGAACGCTTCGGAGAACTCGGTATTGAGGAAGGTATCGGGATTGAAAGAAGACATGGTGGTGGTTCCTTAAAAGGTGGTGGGACTGAAGGATCGCGGTGTGAAGGGGCGGCTCACGCGCGTAACGCCGAATGGTGAATGGGTCAGGCCGAGAGGCGATCTTTCAGCGCGTAGCCCATCAGCGGCCACATCTTGCTAACGGCGTTCTGCCGAGAAATCTTTCGGCCAAGATCGGCGTCGAAGTTCTCCGGGCTGGCGCAGGCGCTTTCGCCGGTCACGGTGAAGCCGTTCTTCAGCACCAAAACGCAGAATGTAAGCAGGCGCAACGGGTCGAGCTGCGGGCAGTCCTTCGTGGCTTGGTCGGCGGTGAAGAAATACTCGCCAGCAATGTTCGCCTCAATGTCTTTCGGCGTTACGCGCGGAGCGTTTAGCCCCTTGGACTGAATCTCTGCTTCAATTGCTTGATCATCTTTGCTCATGTAGAAA
>Ga0075163_10007871_pt1 | contig 14064 bp, 13 predicted proteins | sample JI1023141ADNA_FD_71478 | JGI IMG/M metagenome (GOLD analysis project Ga0075163, IMG submission 71478) | Wastewater effluent complex algal communities from Wisconsin, to seasonally profile nutrient transformation and Carbon sequestration -... | ecosystem: Engineered > WWTP > Effluent > Algae...
CTGCTCAGCATCACCTCTGACGTCGGATCCGTGGCGCTGACCGGTAGCTCGGCGATCCCGGCCGGCGGGGCACTGATCGTCGGAACTCCCGACGGACAGACCGACGCGCTGCCGATGGGCAGCGACCAGGCCGGTACTGCTTCCCCGAATGCCGTGGTGACACTCACCAAACCGATCACCAACGGGCTGAACTACGACTTCACCTTCGAATTCGACAAGGCCGGCAAAAAAACGGTGGCCGTTCCGATTTCCGCAGGCAACGCATCCCACGGCGGAAGCGCCGGCGGCTCGCACTGAAATCCGTGAGGCGGTACCGCCCGTCGAACACGAACTTGTCACCGTGACTCGCTAACGTCGCCGTGTGGTCGCTACACGTTCGGCACGTTCGCAGTTCCGCTGCTCAGAATGTCAACACGTTGCCGCCAAGTGGGTCGGTCGCTGCCCCGAGTGCGGAGGCTGGGGCACCGTCGGCGAAGTAGCCGCGGTTCGCGGTGCCGGTGGCTCCCGGCGCCCTGTTCCGACGCTCCCCTCCTCCCCCGCCGTGCCGATCACGTCGATCGATCCCGACGAGACACGCCATTTCGCCACCGGTGTCAGCGAGTTGGATCGGGTGCTGGGCGGCGGCCTGGTCCCCGGCTCGGTGGTGCTGATCGCCGGAGATCCCGGAGTCGGCAAGTCGACATTGCTCTTGGAGGTCGTGCATCGCTGGGCGCAGAGCAACCGCCGCGCGCTGTACGTTTCCGGTGAGGAATCGGCCGGGCAGATCCGAATGCGCGCCGAGCGCACCCGTTCCAGTCACGACGAGGTTTACCTCGCAGCGGAATCCGATGTGCAGACCGTCCTGGGCCACATCGAGGCGGTGCGGCCGAGCCTGGTGGTCGTCGACTCGGTTCAGACCATGACGACGACGGAGGCGGACGGAGTCGTCGGCGGCGTCACCCAGGTCCGCGCGGTAACAGCAGCCCTCACCGGGGCGGCGAAAGCCGCCGGAGTCGCAATGGTCCTCGTCGGGCACGTCACCAAGGACGGCGCCATCGCCGGGCCGCGATCGCTCGAGCACCTGGTGGACGTCGTCCTGCATTTCGAAGGCGACCGAAACACCGCGCTGAGGATGGTCCGGGGAATAAAGAACCGCTTCGGTGCCGCCGATGAGGTGGGATGTTTCTCGTTGCACGGCAATGGAATCGAATGCATAGCCGATCCCTCCAGGCTGTTCCGCGACCAGCGCCCCAAGCCCGTCCCGGGAACCGCGATCACGGTCACACTCGAGGGCAAGCGGCCACTGATCGGCGAGATACAGGCACTGCTCGCGCTGCCGAGCAATCCTGGCGCAACGCCGAGGCGTGCGGTAAGCGGCATCGACCACGCACGCACGGCCATGATCACCGCAGTTCTGGAAAAACACGCCAGTCTGAAGGTCGGCGAGAACGACATCTACCTGTCCACCGTGGGCGGCATGCGCCTGACTGATCCCTCAGCCGACCTGGCAGTGGCCGTCGCGATGGCATCCGCGTATACGGGCCTGGCACTTCCGGTAAACACGGTGGTCATCGGCGAGGTCGGGCTCACCGGCGACCTGCGCAACGCCCCCGGCATGGACCGTCGCCTTGCCGAGGCGCTCCGGTTGGGCTTCACCACCGCGATCGTGCCCGCCCGATGCGGCAAAGCGCCCTTCGGATTGAAAACGCTGGAATCCGCCACGATCGCGGACGCATTGCGGACAATGTTGGCGATCGCCGAGTCGTCGATGGGCAAAGTGCTCGTGGAGTTGAAGCGGAAATCGGGCAGAAACCCGGCCGGGTTGGAGGCAGTGGACAATGAGTGGTTGTGAACAGCGCAGTCGAGCACCGTCACGCCACCTTGCGTGACACGATCGGACGACTGGCGCCCGGCACCGCACTCCGAGACGGTCTCGAGAGAATCCTGCGGGGCCGCACCGGCGCCCTGATAGTGCTCGGCTATGACGAACGCGTGGAAGCCATCTGTGACGGCGGCTTTTCCCTGGACGTGGCCTTCGCCCCCACTCGCCTGCGAGAGCTCTCGAAAATGGACGGCGCTGTGGTCCTCTCCACCGATGGCGGCCGCATCGTTCGCGCCAACGTCCAACTGGTGCCCGACCCGACGATCCCCACCGACGAGTCGGGGACACGGCATCGCTCCGCCGAACGCGCGGCGGTCCAGACCGGCTATCCGGTGGTCTCGGTGAGCCATTCGATGAGCATCGTCACCGTCTACATGGCCGGCGAGCGTCACGTGCTCGCCGATTCGGCCACCATCCTTTCGCGCGCGAACCAGGCGATCGCCACACTCGAGCGATACAAGGCACGCCTCGACGAGGTGTCACGTCAGCTGTCCACCGCGGAGATCGAAGACTTCGTAACGCTCCGCGACGTCATGACGGTGGTTCAGCGGCTCGAATTGGTGCGTCGGATCGGCATGGAAATCGATTACGACACAGTCGAACTCGGCACCGATGGGAGGCAGCTCAGGCTGCAGTTGGAAGAGTTGCTCGGCGGTAACGAAGCGGCCCGGGAATTGATCGTCCGCGACTACCACGCCAACCCCGAGCCACCGTCGAAAGCGCAAGTCCTGGCAACTCTGTCCGAACTCGACGCGCTCTCGGACGCAGAACTACTCGACTTCACCGTGCTGTCCAGGGTGTTCGGCTACCCGTCCACCGCGGAGGCACAGGACTCTGCGCTGAGTTCGCGCGGATACAGGGCGATGGCGGGAATACCGCGGCTTCAGTTCGCTCACGTCGATCTGCTGATCCGACGCTTCGGATCGCTGCAGGGACTGCTTGCCGCCAGCGCAACCGACCTGCAATCGGTCGACGGCATCGGGTCGATGTGGGCACGGCACGTCCGGGAAGGCCTGTCCCAGCTTGCCGAATCGACCATCGCGGATCGACTGGCCTGATCCGTATCACCGCGGCCATGGGGCCACCCTTGGTACGTTGTTTGCTGTTGCACCAGAAATTGGACCGTCGAGGGGGGTCGAGGGTGGCAATTCGGCGTAGCTACGGAGGCAGCGGAGTCAAACCTTCAGTGCTGTGGTTGCGGGCCGGCGCGGTTGCCGTCGGACTCGGAGCGGCCGTCGTCACCGGGCAGGCAGTCGCCTCGGCGGCGCCCGCCCAGGATGCGAGCCCGTCGGCCGGTTCGGCGGCCAGGGACTCGAAACCGGCGGCGGGTTCCACGAAACCCCGGGCCGCCGCGTCGCGGAACACGTTTCAGCGCAACGCGATCCGCCCGAAACCACCGACAGGCCCGCCCGGCACGGCGCCCACAGCAGACGTCGAGGCCACTCCATCCGCCCCATCCGAACCCGGCCCCGACGCGTCGCCCGTCAAGAAGAACAGCGACGGCACCGCGCGGACCATCACCGGTGCATTCACCCAGAGCGTCACGGGTGCATTCACCCAGAGCGTCACGGGTGCCGCCGATGCCGCCGCGGTCTTCAACGACCTCGCCACTTCCCTGGGCGCGGCATCGGGATTCGCCGACGTCGGCGACATCACCGTTCAGCACGCCCACAGCGGGCAGCTCACCGAAACCTTCTATCGAATCTCCGCACAGGTCAACGGAATTCGTGTCATGGGCAGTGAGATGATCCTTGCCACCGACGCCACCGGAACCGTCACGGGCCTCTACAACTACCGCGACAGTCGCCTCGACGATGTCGACACCACGCTGGATTCCCGAGTGGACGAAACGACTGAGGTCATCGCCCTCGCAACCCAGGCCTACCTGGCCGCCAACACACGCTCACGATCGGCGGGGCTGTCCAGGGCCACAGCATCATCGCTGAACGTGGTCCCGGAATTGGTAGTCGACGCCGTCGATGCGGCGGCACCCCCACGCCTCGTGTGGCGGATCGAAGTCAGCGCGCCCGACAGAGCAGGCACGGCAGATCCGGCCACCTCCGAATCGACGACCTACCTCGTCTACGCCAATGGTCCCGACGCAGGGACCGTGGTGCGCCGGGATACCGCCGCAGGCGCCCTGTTCCCCACCGTCGCCACCACCGTCACCGCCACCGATCAACTGGGCCAGAGCCGCAATCTGAACGTGACGTCGACGCAATTCCTGTCTTTCGACGTGCTCCGACTCAATGACACGATCCGCAACATAGCCACCTACCGGACGTCCTATCTGCTCGGAATCGGTCCGCCGATACTGCCCGGACGGCAGATCGGCAAGGGCCTGTTCGGCTGGGACACCGCCGGGGTATCCGCCCAGGCCAATATGACAACGGCCTACGACTACTACTCAGACGTACTGGGGCTGGAGTCGTTCGACGGTAACGGCGCGCCGATCAAGCTCAGCCTCAACTACAGTCCGCGCACCAGCTTCGTCGAGATATTCCTCGGATACAGCAACGCAATCTGGGATCCGGATCGCCAGTTGTTCGCCTTCGGCAACCTCGACCACTTCCAGACCGCACTCGACGTCGTGGCACACGAATACACCCACGCCGTGATCAGCTACATCGTCGGAGATGGCGGATCCGTTTGGGAGACAGGCGAATCCGGCGCTCTCAACGAGGCATACGCCGACATCATGGGCGCGCTGGTCGAAGGAAAAATCGGGACGTTCCAGTGGATGTTCGGCGAAGACACCGGCCGCGGCGCTCTGCGTAACCTGGCGAACCCCGGGGCCGTCGACACCGAATACGGTCCGTACCGGGTGACCTACGCCGACCGGTACACCGGCAAAAAGGACGACGGCGGCGAACACCTCAACAGCACGATCTTCAGTCACGCGGTCTACAAGATGATGACCGACCCGGCGACGGCCGACGTAACCAACGAAGCCTGGGCCACGGTGATGTACCACTCGCTGTACCGCTTGGGGTTGGCTGCCGACTTCACCGACGGCCGGACCGCCATCGTCGACACGGCTACCGAATACGGCTTCACCGAGGCTCAGCTAAACGCGATCAACGACGCCTTCGACGACGCGGGGATCACCCCCGCCTAATTGCCCGGTACGGGCGTGAGATCGGCAGGCGGACCGGGCTCGCCACCGGGCGCATGCTCGCCCCCGGACTGGTCTTCCACCGGTGGCGCCGGCGGCGGTGTGTCCGACAGGATGAACGGAACCGCGGCCGACCGGAGGTTGCCCAACTGGACCACCAGGTTGTAGGTGCCGGGACCGATCGGCTCACGCGGAAGCGGACACTGCGGAGCGGAACCCATCCCGGTCCAGGTCACTTCCGTCGTGACTTGCTCGCCCGGGTTGAACGACTTCACGAGCGTCTCGTTGGACGGGGCGCAATCCAGGTTGGACCACAGCCGCTTGTTGTCCAGCGAGTAGACGTAGGCCGCGAGCACGGCTGCCCCGACGTCCCGCTTGCACGCCACCAGTCCGATGTTCGTGACGACCATGGTGAACTTCGGCTGATCGCCGATGACGTACTGGGGTGCGTTGGTGATGCCCTTGACCGCCAGGGTGGAATCCGGGCAGTCGTCGCCCTCCTTCAGCACCGGCGGGGGCGCCACCGCTTCGGTGGGCGTCGGTGTCGGTGCCGGACTCGACTGGGCGGGCGGCAGCACAGGAGTCTTGTTCTCCGGCTGAGCAATCCCCGTGGTCGTCTTGGCGGCCGGCTGGGTGTCGGGACCACTTCCACCGAAGATCGCGTAGGACACTCCGACGACGATCGCGACAACAAAGGCCACGATTCCTATCGCCAGTCCTCTGCGCCGCCAGTAGATTTGCCTCGGCAACGGCCCACGCGGTTCCAGATCCAGCACCTTTCCACGGTAGATCCAGGTCACCAACAGGTGTTCGACCTGCGTCGGCGTGTCGCCTTGTTCGCTGTCGGCCTATTCGCCTATTGAGGCTCGCCGATCTCGCCGATATGAGCACGCAGGGCGATCTGACCGTCAGCGAGGCTGTACGTCGCGCCGACAATTGCCAGCCCACCATTGGTGACACGCTCAGAGATCGCAGTGGAATGCGCCATCAACTGAGTGCCCGTCTCGATCACGTGACGTGCCTCGAATTCGTCTACTCGGGTCAGACCGTCACGACGCCCCAACAAGACCGACGACGTGATGCGTTCGACGATGTCGCGGACAAAGCCGTTCGGCACCTGCAACTCATCAAGGGCAGCCAGCGTCGCTTTGACCGCGCCACAGCTGTCATGTCCGAGAACCACGATCAACGGAACGTTGAGGACCGACACCGCGTACTCGATCGAGCCCATGACAGCCGAGTCGATGACATGGCCCGCCGTCCGAACCACGAACATGTCGCCCAGGCCCTGATCGAAGATGATCTCGGCGGCCACACGGCTGTCGGCACACCCGAAGACCACCGCGGTGGGCCGCTGACCCACGGCCAGGCTGGCTCGATGCTCGATGCTCTGGCTGGGATGCAGGGGCGTTCCGGCGACGAACCGCTGGTTACCCTCTTTCAGTGCCTTCCACGCATTCACAGGGCTTGTATTCGGCATGCGATCCATTGTGCACTGCCCCCGGTTCGGGCGCGTCGTGAACCTCGACCCCGACGAAATCGTCGAGTGGTTCCGCCGCGCTAAGCGGGACCTGCCGTGGCGGGCACCGCACGTGAGTCCGTGGCAGATCCTGGTCAGCGAATTCATGCTGCAGCAAACCCCGGCCGCCCGGGTGGAACCTATCTGGTCAGCGTGGATCGAACGTTGGCCCACACCGTCCGCAACAGCATCGGCCGTCCCCGCGGACATCCTTCGCGCCTGGGGCAAGCTCGGTTACCCGCGCCGCGCCAAACGATTGCACGAGTGCGCGACCGTCATCGCCACCGATCACCTCGACGTCGTTCCCGACGACATCGAAGCGCTCCTGAGCCTGCCCGGTATCGGCGCCTACACGGCCCGGGCGATCGCATGTTTCGCCTACGGCAAACGAGTTCCCGTGGTGGACACCAACGTCCGTAGGGTGGTGGCGCGCGCAATTCACGGTCGCGCCGACGCTGCTGCACCGTCAACTGTCCGCGACCAGGCAGACGTGTCGGCCCTGCTTCCCGAGAATGATTCGGCGCAGGCGTTTTCCGCCGGGCTCATGGAACTCGGCGCAACCGTATGCACGGCACGCTCGCCCAAATGCGGAATGTGTCCACTCAGCGCTTGCGCCTGGCGGTCCGCGGGACACCCGGTTTCAACGGAACCTCCCCGACGGGCGCAGCGCTATGCGGGCACCGATCGCCAGGTCCGCGGCAGGTTGCTCGATGTTCTGCGGGCTTCGGCCGGGCCGGTGGAACGCGTGCAACTGGATGTGGCGTGGACTACCGATACCGCGCAACGCGATCGAGCTTTGGATTCACTGCTGGTGGACGGACTGGTCGAGCAGACAGCCGACGGGCTGTTCGCCCTGTGCGGCGAAGGCTCCGGTGTCCCGCGAACAGACTCAGCGGCTCCCTGACTACCGGTGTGTCGGGGACCTCAGCGCCTGCCCTCGGGAGGCAGGGCGGCCAGGAATTCCTCCACTTCGCGGCGATACCGGTCCGGAGCCTCGTCATGCACCAGATGTCCGGATTCCTGCACATGCACGTAGGTAGCCCGGTCTGAGGCGAGCTCGTACATCTGCCGCATCTGCCCCGCCGGCGCCACCGAACGACCCGCTTCGATGAGCATCGCGGGCGCCTGACCGGACGTCCACTGCGCCCAGTAGTCACGGGTTCCCCACTCGGCGGCGATCTGAATCCACCGGGAGGGCCGACCGTGCAACCGCCATCCGGTGGCGGTGCGATCGAACGCCTCAAGGAAATACTGACCCGCGATCGGACCGAATTCGGTGAAAACCTCTGCGACTGAGCCGAATTCAACCGGCAGGGCATGCAGCCAGGGCTCCCACGGCCCCGTGGTCCCGCCCACGAAGTCCGGCGCCATGTCCTCGACTACCAACGCCGCGACCAGATCCGGTCGGGCCGCCGCCGCGCACCACGAATGCAGACCACCCATGGAATGGCCGATCAGGACGGCCGGACGCCCCAACTCCCCGAGGGCCGCGCACAGGTCGTCGACAAATGTCTCCGTGCCGACCGGCCGTGGATCGTCGGCGTCGCGACCGCGGTGCCATGGCGCGTCGTAAGTAAAAACGTTGCCCAACCTGGTCAACCACGGAAGCTGCCGCGACCATGTACTTCCCCGCCCCATCAAGCCGTGTACCAGCACCAACGGACGCCCGACACCGCCGCGCCGGACCAGCAATCCAGATGTCACGGTTACATCTTCCACATCGATTCACGGGTGCCACTCTCATATTTGCCGAACCGGCGGCGCGGTAGCCTTGCCCCATGGCTGTGGTGAAGATCAACGCAATCGAAATACCGCCGGGTGCCGGCCCCGAACTGGAAAAGCGATTCGCGCACCGCGCTCACGCGGTCGATAATCAACCGGGCTTCCTCGGCTTCCAATTACTGAGGCCGGTCAAGGGCGAGGACCGCTACTTCGTGGTCACACAATGGGAATCCGAAGAGGCCTTCCAGGCCTGGGCAACCGGGCCCGCGGCGCATGCACACGCCGGTGAACGGGCCAACCCGGTTGCCACCGGTGCACATTTGTTGGAGTTCGAGGTTGTGCTGGACGTTGCCGGGACTGACGCCAAGGCATAGCTCGCGCCGGCCGCAGCGGCTCATGGTGACCTTGGTCGCCCTGGTTTCGATTGCGGCCCTGGCGACCAGCTGCGCACCTCCACCCGCGCCACCGGCCAACGCCGGCGCGAGTGTGCACATCGACACGAACACCCCGCAGGGGGTTCGGGCCAAACAGGTCATGGACATGCTGAACTCCGACTGGCCCATCGGTACCAACGGCGTCAAGACGATGGCCGGCCCGAACATGCTCGACCCCATCACCACCACGATGGACGGGCTGTGGTGGGACCGCCCGTACACATTGACGGCGGTCGAGATCGGCGCCGGGGTGGCCACGCTGCACCTGTTGTCTTCCTATGGCGCCCGCCAGGACATCAACCTCCGGATCAACGATCAGGCCATGGTGACCCGATTCGTGGTCACCACAGAGAAGCCCCCGATTCATTCCTGGCAGGACGTCGACGCCGTACTGAGCCGGACAGGTGCGCGCTACTCCTACCAGGTGTCCAAAGTCGACGACGGCAGGTGCACGAAGGTAGCGGGTACCAACACCACGGAGTCCCTGCCTCTCGCGTCGATTTTCAAGACCTATGTGCTGTATGCGGTCGAACATGCTGTGCTGGCAGGCACCCTGAAATGGGATGACACGCTGACGATCACCGCCGAGGACAAGAAGCTCGGTTCGTCCGGATTCGACAAGCTGCCGCCCGGTTCGCAGATCACCGTCCGGCAGGCCGCCGGCAAAATGATCTCGACGAGCGACAACATGGCCACCGACCTGCTGATCGGCAGGCTGGGCGTTCACGCCATCGAGCAGGCACTGGTTCTCGCCGGCCATCACGATCCGGCCAGCATGACGCCCTTCCCCACCATGCGCGAGATCTTCTCGATCGGTTGGGGCAACCCCGACGTTCGAGAACAATGGAAGGACGCATCGTCCGCCCAACAGCGGGGTGCGCTGCTCCGGGAGGCCAATTCCCGCCCCTACGAACCTGATCCGGAGCGCACGCATGCGCCGGGCTCCGTCTACCACGCCGAGTGGTACGGCGATGCCGAGGACATCTGCCGCGTGCATGCGGGCCTGCAACACAACGCCGTCGGAGCGGCCGCACCCGTCAAAGACATCATGTCGGAGATTCCGGGCATCGACCTCGACCGGAGCGACTGGCCCTACATCGGTGCGAAAGCAGGCAATCTGCCCGGCGACCTGACGTTCAGCTGGTACGCCGTTGACCGCACCGGGCAGGCGTGGGTGGTCAGCTTCCAACTGAACTGGCCGCGATACCACAGCCCCAATGCGGGCGGCTGGGTGATGACCATCATCAAGCAGGTGTTCGCGATGCTGCCGAACTACCGATGACGGCCTGACCTCAGGGTCCACCCGCCATCGCGGAAGTGCAGAACGGTCCGGCTCACGGGTTCGACGTCGATGCGCCAGAACGATTTCGGCGGCGCATCGAGTGCGACGAGCACTGCGGCGCGGACGATGGCGGGGTGAGTGACTGCCGTTATCCGCCCGGGACTGCGGCTCACATCACCAAGCCAGCCGCGGACGCGCTCAGTGAGGGCCACCACCGATTCACCGCCGTGCGGGCGGGCACCCGGATCCGCCAGGAGCTCGGCCAGCTCGCCGGACCGTAACCCTATTGGCAGTTCACCTCGCCACCGTCCACAGTCCAGATCGGACAGCCGAGGTTCTACCTGGGCGTCCAACCCCAGCAGCTCTGCAGTCTGGCGTGTGCGCTCCTCTGGCGAGCAGACGCAAAGGTCCCCGGCACGCCGATGCGCCGGGGACTCGTGCGTCTGCTCGGCGGATGAGGCGCACTGGCTACGGCCAAGGGCATTCAGTGGCTCGTCGGCCGGAAAGCGGCCGGCCGCCATGGCCTCCGTCATGCCGTGCGTCACCAGGCTCAGCCGGACGACCTGCGTCACGCAGGCAGGCGTTCCCGGGCGTCGGAATTGTCCGAGTTCAAGAGCCGATCCAGCAACCCGCCACCGAGCAATCCGATGGTCAGCCAGATCACCAACTGGATTCCCACCGCGTAGAGCCGGAACTGAAACAAGTCATCTGCGGGGAATCCCGGATACACGAGTGAACCGGCACCGTCGACCAGAGGTCGGGGAACCTCCGCGACAGGCGGAAGCACCGCCATTGCCAGTCCGACGGCCACCACATAGGCACCCAAACCTGACAGCGTGGCATTCCAGCCACCCAACTTGGGCTCGAGCACCCTGGCCAGCCACAGCGCCGCCGCGGCGAAAACCAGGGACAACACGACCATCAACAGGTACAGACCCGTACGCATACCGATCGTGTCGGATTCACCGATCGATGGTGGGTTCGCCGGATATTTCACGAACGGAACGAAGTAGACCACCACAAATGCCGCGGCGGCCAAGACGAGCGCGAGGCCACGCACCTCGGTGGTGCGCACTCGCGCGTAGACGACGGCGAACACCACGGCGAACAAGGCGCCCATGGCGACACTGAACGCCAGCACGCCGAATCCCATTCCGACGTTTGCCTGAATACCCCGCGAGAAGATCTCGATCCCGTGCTCGTGAGCACCACCGTGGTCATGGGCCGATAAAGCCGCCTCAGCGTCACCCCGGCCGTCTTCGTAGCCGATGGCTCGACCGATGACCGGTTCCAGGAAGATCCGCGCGAAAGCGAAGGCGAGCAACCCGGCTACGGCACCAGCCAGCAGCCCACGCCAAACAATCTGCTTTTCCATTGTTGCGTCCGCTTCCCGATGTCAGTGACAGGGGAAGCCGAGCAGATGCCGGGCATCGTGCATGAATTCATGTACGTGAGTGTCGTTGCCGAAGATCGACGTGGCGCCCTGGTCGACACCGACGAAATACAGCACGAGTAATGCCAGAAAGGCCGTGCCGGCCAACCACAGTGCGGCCCGGGCAGCCGACAGATCGAGCGCGGCGTTCTTGGACCCAGCGTGCGGAGCAGTCATCCGAGATTTCCTTTCCGGGAGATTCGCGTCCCAGGTTGAGGCGGTGACGAGTGTCGGGTCTGACTGTTAACAGTGGCGCGACCGTCTGGATTTTCACCAGGTTCCTCGACTCGTCGGTTACGTGGTCAGCGTAGCCGCAGATCAGCTGCCGCCGTAACCCATCTGCTGCGCGGTGTACTTCGCGGCCTCGGTGACCGGTGCCGCCTGAACGGCTGTGCCGTACGCGCAGATCTCGGTCCACACATCACCGATTTCCGTGGTGTCAAAGCGCATCGCGACAATCGCGTTTCCGCCACGGTTACGCGCCTCGGTGATCAACCGGCCCATCGCCTCGTTGCGGCTTTCGGCAAGGTTCTTCGTCATACCCTGCAACTCACCGCCGAACATGCTCTTAAGGCCGGCGCCCATCTGCGCGAAGGCATTACGCGACCGAACAGTGAGACCGAACACCTCGCCACAGACCCGCTGAATCTCCCAGCCCGGGAGATCATTGGTGGTCACCACCAGCATGAAATACCCCTAATCGTTGATGGATGCCCCGAGCGTGCGATCAACAACCCGTGACACGGCGCGTCACGGCTGAAACCGCACACTCAGGGACTTCAGACGGGTGTTACTCGCTGGCGGTGCCGGCGCTGGCGAGATCCGGCTCCGCCGGCTCGGCCGGTTTGGGTCCGCCGCTGAACGTGAACTTCGCGTCCTCGCCGATACCCTCGCCATCCCAGTTCTCGACGTCGACCGTCACCAGTTGGCCCGGGCGGATCTCGTCGAACAGAATCTTCTCGCTCAGAGCGTCCTCGATCTCCCGCTGAATCGTCCGACGTAGCGGCCGGGCTCCCAGGACCGGATCGAATCCGCGCTTGGCCAGCAAGCTCTTGGCCTTCGGCGTCAGCTCCATCTCCATGTCCTTGGCCTTCAACTGCTTGCCGACACGGTTCACCATCAGATCGACCATTTCGATGATCTCATCCTGCGTGAGCTGGTGGAACACGATGATGTCGTCGATGCGGTTGAGGAACTCGGGCCGGAAGTGCTTCTTGAGCTCGTCGTTGACCTTCTGCTTCATCCGCTCGTAGTTGCTCTCGCCGCCGCCATGGGTGAAACCGAGGCCGACCGCCTTCGAGATATCCGACGTCCCGAGATTCGACGTGAAGATCAGCACCGTGTTCTTGAAGTCGACAGTGCGACCCTGGCCATCGGTGAGGCGGCCGTCTTCAAGGACCTGCAACAGGGTGTTGTAGATCTCCATATGTGCTTTTTCGATCTCGTCGAACAGCACGACACTGAACGGCTTGCGACGCACCTTCTCGGTGAGCTGACCGCCCTCTTCATAACCGACATATCCGGGAGGAGCGCCGAACAGCCGCGACGCGGTGTACCGGTCGTGGAACTCACCCATGTCGATCTGGATCAGGGCGTCGTCGTCGCCGAAGAGGAACTCCGCCAGCGCCTTGGACAGCTCGGTCTTACCGACGCCTGACGGACCGGCGAAAATGAACGACCCCGACGGCCGCTTCGGGTCCTTCAAACCGGCACGAGTACGACGGATCGCCTTCGAAACAGCCCGGACCGCATCTTCCTGCCCGATGATCCGCTTGTGCAGTTCGTCTTCCATGCGCAGGAGCCGAGTGGTCTCCTCCTCGGTCAGCTTGAAGACCGGGATACCGGTCCAGTTGCCGAGCACCTCGGCGATCTGCTCATCGTCAACCTCTGAGACGACATCCAAATCGCCTGAGCGCCACTGCTTCTCGCGCTCGGCACGCTGAGCCACGAGTTGCTTCTCGCGATCCCGCAAGGAAGCCGCCTTCTCGAAATCCTGAGCGTCGATCGCGGATTCCTTCTCGCGACGCGCGTCGGCGATCTTCTCGTCGAACTCACGCAGATCCGGCGGTGCGGTCATCCGGCGGATGCGCATCCGAGCACCGGCCTCATCGATCAGGTCGATCGCCTTGTCCGGCAGGAATCGGTCGTTGATGTACCGGTCGGCGAGAGTCGCCGCCGCCACCACTGCCGAGTCCGTGATCGACACGCGATGGTGTGCTTCGTAGCGGTCGCGCAGACCCTTGAGGATCTCGATGGTGTGGGCCACCGTCGGCTCACCCACCTGGACCGGCTGGAATCGGCGTTCCAACGCTGCGTCCTTCTCGATGTACTTGCGGTACTCGTCGAGCGTGGTGGCGCCGATGGTCTGAAGCTCACCGCGGGCGAGCTTGGGCTTGAGGATGGACGCGGCGTCGATAGCGCCCTCGGCCGCGCCGGCCCCGACGAGTGTGTGCAGCTCGTCGATGAACAAGATGATGTCGCCGCGGGTGTTGATCTCCTTGAGCACCTTCTTGAGACGCTCCTCGAAATCACCGCGGTACCGGCTGCCGGCCACCAACGATCCGAGGTCGAGGGTGTAGAGCTGCTTCTCCTTGAGGGTCTCGGGAACCTCACCGTTCACGATGGCCTGCGCAAGACCCTCGACAACAGCCGTCTTACCCACACCGGGTTCACCGATCAACACCGGATTGTTCTTGGTG
>Ga0075163_10007872_pt1 | contig 14064 bp, 14 predicted proteins | sample JI1023141ADNA_FD_71478 | JGI IMG/M metagenome (GOLD analysis project Ga0075163, IMG submission 71478) | Wastewater effluent complex algal communities from Wisconsin, to seasonally profile nutrient transformation and Carbon sequestration -... | ecosystem: Engineered > WWTP > Effluent > Algae...
GGCTTCTCGCACGAGAAGATCGAGACCAGCAACTTCCTGATGATCGTGCTGATCGTCGTGGTCATCGCCTTCGGCGGGCTGGTCGAAATCGTCCCGCTGTTCTTCCAGAAGTCCACCACCGAGCCGGTCAAGGGCGTCGTGCCCTACACGTCGCTGCAATTGGCGGGCCGAGATGTCTACATCCGCGAGGGCTGCTACAACTGCCATTCGCAGATGATCCGGCCATTCCGCGCCGAGACGCTGCGCTACGGACCCTACTCCGTGGCGGGAGAGTTTGTCTACGATCATCCGTTCCAGTGGGGCAGCAAGCGCACCGGCCCGGACCTTCACCGCGTGGGCGGCAAATACAGCGATGAATGGCATCGCATCCATCTGAACAATCCGCGGGATGTGGTGCCCGAGTCAAACATGCCGGCCTATTCGTGGCTGGAGAAGGCCGAGCTCGATCCGGCCGTGATGGCACCTCGCATGAAGGCCCTTCGCACCGTTGGGGTCCCGTACACCGACGAGCAGATTGCCAAGGCCGGCGACGAAGTCAAGGGCAAGACCGAAATGGATGCCATGGTGGCATACCTGCAGATTCTTGGCCGCGCACTCAAGTAAACGGAGGCTGAACATGGACGTCAACACACTGCGCATTGCCGCAACCCTGGTCAGCTTTGTCACCTTTGTCGGGATCATGGCCTGGGCTTGGTCCCGCAAGAACAAGGCCGGTTTCGATGAGGCAGCCCGTCTGCCGTTTGAACAGGACTGAACATCATGAGCGATTTCACAAGCAATTTTTGGTCGGTCTATGTGGCCGGCATCACACTGGTGTCCATCCTGGCCTGCCTGATCCTTTTGTGGATGACCGGACGCAAGAAGGTCATGTCCAGTTCGGACAACACCACAGGCCACGTCTGGGATGAAGACCTGCGTGAAATGAACAATCCGCTGCCGGTCTGGTGGGTCTGGATGTTCATCATCACCATCGTCTTTGCCCTGCTGTACCTGGTGGCCTACCCCGGTCTGGGCAACTTCAAGGGTCAACTGGCCTGGTCGTCGGCGAACGAACATGAAGCCGAAGTCAAGGCTGCCAACAAGGAACTGGAGCCCCTTTATGCCCGCTTCACAGGTATGCCGCCCGACAAGCTGGCTGCAGATCCGCAGGCCATGGCCATTGGTGAGCGTCTGTTCATGAACAACTGCGCACAGTGTCACGGCTCGGACGCTCGCGGCAGCAAGGGCTTCCCGAACCTGACCGATGCCGACTGGCTGCATGGCGGCGAACCGGACAAGATCAAGGAGACCCTGGTCAAAGGGCGCAATGGTCTGATGCCTCCGATGGGCGCTGCCGTGGGCACACCGGACGATGTCAAGAACGTGGCCAACTATGTGCTGAGCCTGTCGGGCAGTCCCCACGATTCGCTTCGCGCCTCGCTGGGCAAGGGCAAGTTTGGCGCCTGCGCTGCCTGCCACGGTATGGACGGCAAGGGCAATCAGGCCCTGGGTGCCCCGAACCTGACCGACGGAATCTGGCTGCACGGCTGGGGTGAGAATGCCATCATCTCCATCGTCAATACGGGCAAGACCAACCAGATGCCCGCGCAGGCTGAAAAGCTCACTGAGGCGCAGATCCATGTGCTGACCGGCTATGTCTGGGGGTTGTCCAACCGGCCCGGTGTCAGCAAGCCCTGATCTGAGTCTTCATAAGGTCACCTGTGTCTCCAACGCCAACGCCGAAAGTCGTTCCCATCCAGCCCGCAGCGGAGCAGGCCGTCGAGGTCTCGCTCTACGCCTCCCAGGCAAAGATCTATCCCCGATCGGTGACGGGCGTGTTTGCCCAGTGGCGCTGGGCGGTGGTGGCGATGACACAGTTGGTCTTCTACGGTCTGCCGTGGCTCGAATGGGGCCAGCGGCAGGCTGTTCTGTTTGACCTGGCCTCACGCCGCTTCTACATCTTCGGTTTTGTCCTGTATCCGCAGGACTTCATCTACCTGACCGGCATCCTGGTCATCTCAGCGCTGTCGCTATTCCTGTTCACGGCCGTCGCCGGGCGTCTGTGGTGCGGCTACGCATGTCCACAGACGGTGTACACCGAGATCTTTCTGTGGATCGAGCGGCATGTGGAGGGCGATCGCTCCGCACGCATGCGCCTGGACAAAGCGGACATGTCCCTCGAGAAGCTGGTCAAGAAGTGGACCAAACACTTTCTCTGGATTGGTGTTGCGATCTGGACCGGGTTTACTTTTGTTGGCTACTTCACACCCATCAAGGAGTTGGGCATGGAGTTCTTCCAGGCCCGAATGGGTTCCTGGGAGATCTTCTGGGTGTTTTTCTACGGATTTGCCACTTATGGCAACGCAGGGTTCATGCGAGAGCAGGTGTGCAAGTACATGTGTCCGTATGCCCGGTTCCAGAGCGCGATGTTCGACAAGGACACCATGATCGTCAGCTACGACGTGGCCCGGGGCGAACCGCGCGGTCCACGCTCGAAGTCCGTCGACTACAAGGCCAAGGGTCTCGGTGAATGTGTGGACTGCACCTTGTGTGTGCAGGTGTGTCCGACTGGCATCGACATCCGCAACGGTCTGCAGTACGAGTGCATCGGCTGTGGCGCCTGCGCTGACGTATGCGATACCGTCATGGAAAAGATCGGCTATCCCAAGGGTTTGGTGCGCTACACCACCCAGAACGGGCTGACCAATGGTTGGGGCCGTGACCAGTTGCTACGGCGCGTGCTCCGGCCACGTGTGCTGGTGTACACGACCATCCTCGTGGCCCTGTGCATTGCCATGCTGGTCAGTCTGGTGGTGCGGGTGCCGTTCAAGGTGGACGTGGTGCGCGACCGCGCCACTCTGTCAAGAATTGTCGAAGGTGGCAAGCTGGAGAATGTCTACCGTCTGCAGGTGATGAATGCGACCGAAGTGTCACAGACCTACCGCATCAAGGTGTCGGGCCTGCCCGGCTTGGTGGTGGCGTCCGAGCCTGAAGTGCAGGTGGACGCAGCACAGTCCCGGTGGATGGTCGTACGCCTGCACTTGCCCTACGGCGCCGTATCCGGGGGCTCGCACCCGATTCATTTCGAAATTGGCACGGTGGGCGGTTCTGCCCACATTTCCGAGAAATCTGTTTTTCTTGTGCCCCGTTAACATTGTTTTGGAAAGCCCCGCATGAAAGCTGCAACAGGAAGCCCGGACAACGCACCTTGGTGGACTTTCGGTCACGTGTGGCTGGTCGTGGCTGGTCCGCTGATCGTTGTGGTGGCGTCGTTCATCACGCTTTGGATGGCCATCCGTACTCCCGATCCCGTTGTTGCCGAAGACTACTACCGCAAGGGCATCGAGATCAACAAGTCGCTGGATGCCGAGGCGCGGGCCTTGTTACCGGCCACGCAGGGCCGCAATCATGCCGCCACGCCGGCCCGCCCGGCTGATGCGGCCGCAGGATTCCGCTGATGAGCCGCTGGGCCCAACGTTTGATGTCAATTGCCTGGCCAGCCTTTCTGGCGGCGTGCGGTATGGAACTGCTGGTGTTTGGCATGGTTGATCCGCTCGACATGCAGTGGTTCGGCGGCTCGCCGCCACCCCTGTCCCGCCAGGGCGTCTACACCGTTGCTTTTTTTGCGTTCTGGGCGGTGGCCATGGTGGCCTGCAGTCTGACGGCTCTGCTGGTACAGCCCGCCAAAGACCCATTCGTCGAGCCAGGGTCAGGCCGCTGAGATCGCGCGGTGGACCTGCCCTCCGGCCAGAGTTTGCCGGGTATTGCCGGCCCTTAGTTGGTGTGGCAAGCTTGCTGGTTGACAATGCGCTTGAGCGCCTCGGTGTCCAGGATGCGGACATGCCGCTGTTTGACGTCGACAATGCCGTCGTCGACAAACTTGGAGAAAGTCCGGCTCACGGTTTCCAGCTTGAGCCCCAGATAGCTGCCGATTTCCTCGCGTGTCATGCGCAGCACCAGTTCGGACTGCGAGAACCCGCGCGCATGCAGGCGCTGTACCAAGTTGAGGAGGAAGGCAGCCAGGCGCTCCTCGGCGCGCATGCTGCCCAAGAGCAGCATCACGCCGTGCTCGCGCACGATTTCGCGGCTCATGATCTTGTGCACATGGTGCTGCAGGGCATTGACTTCGCGCGACAGGTCTTCGATCTTGTCAAAAGGCATCACACAGACTTCAGCGTCCTCCAGGGCGACGGCATCACAGGTGTGGTGGTCATTGACGATGCCGTCCAGGCCGATGATCTCGCCGGCCATCTGGAAGCCGGTGACCTGGTCGCGACCGTCTTCGGTGGTGATACAGGTCTTGAAGAACCCGGTGCGGATCGCATACAGCGAGGTGAAGTTCTCACCGTTGCGGAAAAGGGCTGCCCCGCGCTTGATCTTGCGCCGTACCGCGACGACTTCATCGATCTTGTCCAGATCGGTCGGGGACAGGCCCACCGGCATGCAAAGCTCGCGCAAATTGCAGTTCGAACAGGCAACTTTGATGGTTTGGGGGGTCATGCGGCGTCTTTCGGGCTGTTCCCGGAAGCTTACCTCTTTCACATCGGTCTGGGCGGTGGGTGAGTCGAACATAGGGCCTCCTGACTTGAGTCAAATTGTCCCCGGTCAAGGCGGGGGTGGACTTGACACAGATCAAGAACTGGCGGCGGATTCCACGGCAAAGTGTCAGGCGACCGCAAGGAATTCCATGGAAATGAGTACCGTCTCCCCCGATTTGCTGCGCCGCTTTGATGTGGCGGGGCCTCGCTATACCTCCTACCCGACAGCCGACCGGTTTGTCGAGGCGTTCACGGTGGAGGACTACGAGCAGGCTCTGACCCAGCGCCGCACGGGGGCTGCTGCCATGACGCTGCCGCTGTCGCTTTACGTGCACATCCCGTTCTGCGAGTCGCTCTGTTACTACTGCGCCTGCAACAAGATCATCACCAAGCACCATGACAAGGCGACTGCCTACCTGCGGTATCTGAGTCGCGAGGTGGACCTTCATACCCAGCGCCTGGGCATGGGGCAGTCGGTGAGCCAGCTGCATCTGGGCGGTGGCACACCCACCTTCCTGGACGATTCGCAGCTTGAGGAGCTGATGGCCATGTTGCGGCGCAGCTTCTCTTTGGCGCCGGGTGGCGAATATTCGATCGAGGTGGATCCGCGCACGGTCGATGCCCGCCGGCTGGCCACGCTGGCGCGGCTGGGCTTCAACCGCCTGAGTTTTGGGGTCCAGGACTTCGACCCTGAGGTACAAAAGGCCGTTCACCGTGTGCAACCGGCAGAGCAGGTGTTCGGGCTGGTCTCCGAAGCGCGTGCGCTGGGCTTTGACTCGATCAATGTAGACCTGATTTACGGCTTGCCAAGGCAGTCGCCAGAGTCGTTCGCGCGCACGCTGGCTCAGGTGGCCCAGTTGCGGCCGGAGCGCATCGCCCTGTATGCATACGCCCACCTGCCGGAGCGCTTCAAGCCCCAGCGGCGCATCCTGTCGGCGGAGCTTCCCGCCGCTGCTGCAAAGGTGTCCATGTTGTCGCAGGCGCTGTCGGCCTTCCTCAGTGCGGGCTATGTCTATGTCGGCATGGATCACTTTGCGTTGCCGACCGACCCTCTGGCCGTTGCCAAGCGGCAGGGGCGGCTGCATCGCAACTTCCAGGGCTACAGCACCCAGCCGGATTGCGACCTGATTGGTCTGGGCGTTTCGGCAATTGGCCGGGTGGGTGCCACCTACAGCCAGAACGCCAAGACGATGGACGAGTACTGCGATCGGCTCGACCAGGGCCGGTTGCCGGTGGTGCGTGGCCTTGCGCTGTCGCGCGACGACCTGGTGCGGCGCGCGGTCATCATGGCACTGATGTGCCAGGGTCAGGTGCAATTCGAATCCATCGAACTGGCCTATCTGGTGGACTTCCAGACTTACTTTGCCCCGGAGATGGAAGCCTTGCGGACCTTGCAGGACGATGGGCTGGTGATGGTCGATGCCACCGGCATCCAGGTCACTGCGGCGGGCTGGTTCTTTGTGCGCGCCGTGGCCATGCAATTTGACAGATACCTCCAGGCCGACCGCAACCGGGCCCGCTTCTCCCGCATCATCTAAGATGCCCTGATGGAATCAAGCCTGGTCTGGACGGCCCTGCTGATGGGGCTTGCAGGCGGGCCCCACTGTGCGGCCATGTGCGGCGCTGCCTGCACCGGTGTGGCCCGGCTGTCCTCATTGCCCATCGCTGGCGCCGGACTGCAGCCGGTGAGCATGCCCGGCACACGGTCACTGGCCGGTGCCACGTGGGCCCTTCAAGCTGGCCGTTTGCTCGGCTATAGCGCGGTGGGCGCTCTGGCAGCCACCGCCATGCAAAGCCTGGCCTGGCTGACCAGCCAGACAGTGGTCCTCAAGCCGGTCTGGACACTCTTTCACCTCGCACTGTTGGGCTGGGGCCTGTTGTTGTTGACCACTGCACGCCAGCCGGCCTGGGTCGAGACGGCGGGGCGGGCGCTCTGGGCCCGCGTGCAGCCGCTGGCACGCGCACCCGGCGGTCTTCTTGCAACTGGTGCTTTGTGGGCACTGGTTCCCTGCGGCCTGCTGTACTCGGCCCTGCTGGTCGCTGCCCTGAGCGGCGGCCCGTTTCAAGGGGCACTGGCCATGGCCCTGTTTGCGGCTGGCAGCGGCATTGGCATGGTGCTGGGGCCGTGGCTGATGCTCCGGATCCACGACCGTTTCAACCACTGGCGGCAGGACTGGGGCACCCGGCTCGCCGGCCTGGTGCTGGCTGTAGTGGCGGGCTGGGCCGTGTGGATGAACATGATGGGGCGCGTGGGTGAATTCTGCCTCTGACAAGCCGCCGCATTGGGCTGCGATCTTGTGGATTGCGGCGGCCTGCTGGCTGGGCATGGCATCCGAGGCCGAGGGCCAGACCGCGGCCTCGACAGGATTGAAGATTGCCCTGACTGCGAAGGACGGTGTGGTCATGGATGCCGAGGCTCGCTTGGCCTGGGCGCGCTGTGTGGTCGGTATGGAATGGAACGGCAGGACCTGTACGGGCAAGCCTGACCGCCTGGACCACGCGCAAGCGCTGACCATCGCGTCGGCCCGCGCCCATGCCGATGGATTGCCCTGGCGGCTGCCACGGACCAACGAACTGCGGCATCTGGTGGATCGCAACGCGCGGCCGCCGGGGCCCGACCTTGCCCTGTTTCCGGCCGCGCCGCGCGACTGGCACTGGGCGGCCAATGTCAATGCCCAACCAAAGGCGGTCAATCCCTACAACTATGGCAATGTGATGCAGGGTCGTACCACAGACAGCGCAGCGCGAGCCGAGTTCACCCTGGGCTGGGCGGTGCACCTGGGTACTGGGGAGGCGCGGGGTGACGCCAGCAAATCCAGCACATTGCCGGTGCGTCTGGTGCGTTCCTTGCCGCCCTGACTCGCCATGTGCTCGAACTACCTGCCCGTGACCCGCGCCGAGCGGTTGTTGACCTACTTTGGTGTGGAGCGTGCGCGCGACGAGCCGCCGGTGGACGTCTGGCCCATCGGGCTGGCCCCATTCATCCGGCTGTCTGCAGACGGCTCTGGCGGGCAGCAGGTGGACGACGGCATCTTTGGCCTGCTGCCCTCATTTGTGACCGAACTGGCGGCCGGTCGGCGCACCTACAACGCCCGCAGCGAAACGGTGGCTATCAAGCCGAGTTTCCGCGACGCCTGGCGGCGAGGGCAGCGCTGCATCGTCCCGGTGGAAGTGATCTACGAACCCTGTTGGGAAACCGGCCAGTCGGTTCGCTGGGCCATCACCCAGCCAGGTGGCGTGCCGTTCGGCGTAGCCGGCATCTGGACGCAATGGACCGATCCGCACGGCATCGCTCGCCTGAGTTTTGCCATGCTGACTGTCAATGCCGACGGCCACCCTGTCATGGGGCGCATGCACCGGCCCGGCGAGGAAAAGCGCATGGTGGTCATTCTTGACCCGAAGGACTATGCGACCTGGTTGCAATGCCCGGTGGCCGAAGCGCCGCGCTACCTCGTGCCGTGGGCCGGGCCGCTGGAAGCCCAGCCGCAGCCTTTACCCCCGCGTGCGCCGCGCGCGACCAGCGGCAAGCTGATGCGTCGTGATGACGATGCCGGGACGGGGTTGTTCTGACGGGTCCATCTGCCCGACGCTCTGGGCATTCCCAATGAAAAAGCCCCTGTGCTCTCAAATTGATAGCAAAGGGGCTTTTGGCCATGCGGCTTGTAGGTGGCTCCTCGACCTGGGCTCGAACCAGGGACCTACGGATTAACAGTCCGGCGCTCTACCGACTGAGCTATCGAGGAACAGCCTCAGATTATAGCGTCATTTTTCCGGACTTTTCACAAAGCGGCCTGAACCGCCAAACGAATCGTGCGGGCGGCCCCGGGGTAGAGATAGACGTGGCCGAACTGGTAGGGCGATTCCTTCCAGTAGCGCTTGTCCATCAGGTTGTCGATGCCCAAGGTCCAGGTGGTGGCGGTGCCGGCCATGCGTGTTTCGTAGCGCAGGGTGGCATCGGTGCGGGTCCAGGCGGGCAGGGTGATTGACCCATCGGCCAGCACATTGCGCCGGCCTTCGTGCGACCACTGCCCTTGCAGCTCGAGCCCCGGCACGGCAGGCACCTTCCAGGCCAGCAGGCCACGCAGAACCTGGCCCGGTACGTTGGTGGGGCGCTGGCCGTTGGTGGCCGGCTCGGCCATGCTGCCCTGGCGGGTGGCGCGAATCAGGGTCCAGCCGCCGTTGGCCCGCCATGGCCCGGCCGCCCATTGGCCGGACAGCTCCAGCCCCCGGTGCACCGCTTCGCCATCATTGGCGCCGGTGCAGGGGGTGATGCCCAGACGCGCGCACGCGTCCAGATTGCTCATGGGCCGCTGGATCTGGAACAGCGCGGCCTGCACGCCCAGGGCATCGGTGCCGGCCTTGAAGCCGACCTCGAACTGTCGGGACTTCAGCGCGGGCAGTGCCACCCCGGCGTTGGTGTACTGCGCGCTTCGGTTGGGCACCACCTGGGACTCCACGCCTTCGCCATAGCTGGCATAGGCCAGGCGTGCCGAGGCCCATTGCCAGCTGGCCGCGAGCCACGGTGTGACCAGTCTGTCGCTGTAGCTGGTCGGCCGTGAGCCGTTGGTGCGAATGCTGTCGCGGTTCAGGCGGGTCTGCCGCAGGCCCAGCCAGGTGGTGAACTGGTCGTTCCAGCGGATGGCGTCCTGCACCGACCATTCCAGCGACGGCTCGTCGCGCTGGGTGTTCTGGTCGGTCAGGCTCGGGTCGGCGGGCGCGACCAGGGTGCCCTGCACATTGCCGGTTCCAACATAGTTGAAGGCCTGCAACTGGAACCGGTTGCGCACGGTGCTGTGGGTCACGCCCAGGGTCAGGTCGTGCCTGACCGATCCTGTCTTCCACTGGCCCTTGAGCTGCAAGGCCAGGGCGTCCTGCCGGCGACGCTCGTTCTCGCTGCGAAAGTCATACAGGTCATAGGTGCCGTCGCTGCAGTAGCGGTCGAAGTTGTTGTCGGCACTGCAACCAAAAGCGTAGGCCAGCCGGTCGTCCGTCTTCAGGCTTTGGCGGCCCCAGGTGGCGCTCCAGCGCCAGTCCGTACCCAGGCCCTGCTCAAAGCGCAGCGTTCCGGTCAGGGCGTCAAACACGCTGGGCTGCGACCAGGGCTGGTTGTTGATGTTCACCTTGGGGTCCACCGGGTCGGGCAGGCGGTTGCCCAGCAGGCTGTAGGCGGCCTGACTCGGCTGCTTCTTGTGGCTCCATTCCACTTCGGCCTGCAGCCGCGAATCGGCGCCGATGCGCCAGTCGGTGGCCAGGGCCGCCAGTTGCCGCTGGCCATCCAGTGAACGGGTCAGTGGCTTCAGCGACTCGGTCGCCAGGTTCAGGCGGAAGCCCACGGCCTGGTCCGCGCCGATGTGATCGCTGATATCCAGCGCCGCCAGCACGCTGGCGCGGCTGCTGGCTTCCAGGCGCAGCTCGCGCAAGGGCTGCGCGGTGGGGCGCTTGACGGCATAGTTCACCAGGCCACCGGGCGCGCTGGTGCCGGCCTGGATGCCGCTGGTGCCTTTGAGGATTTCGATGCGGTCCTTGTTGTCCAGCGGGATCGAGGTTTCGGCGCTGATCGGCAGCCCCTCGCGCCGGAAGTTGAAGCGGTTGTCCAGCGTGAAGCCGCGCACCGTCAGAAAGTCCCAGTAGCCCGGCGCGTTGTACGCGTCGGTGACTGACGCGTCAAAGCGGGTCAGGTCCGCCAGGCGCCGCGCGCCGCTTTGCTGCAACTGCTCGCGCCCCACCACGGTGGCCGACAGCGGCACTTCGCGCAGCGGGAACTCGCCCCAACCACTCACATCGGCCACCGGCGGTGCAGTGCGGCCCAGCACCGTCACCGGTGGCAGGCTGGTGGTTTGTGCGCTGGCGGAACTTGCTATCAAAAGTGCAGCTAGAAGCGCAGACGGGACGGGGGCCAGAGGCCAATTGGGAGCGACAAGCCGACCCTGGCGGGCGGCGGCGGACGGACAGTGTTTTGCCATGACGTTCAACTTTCAACGCAATGACAGGTCGGCTTGCTGGGACGGTGAGTCGCCCGCGAGAAACGGGCACCGTCGGAGAGCTGGCTTCCCTGCGCGAGGATTACCTCAATCAGGTTCAAAGGGACTTTCTCAGTCGCTGCCTGCGCAGCAACACCCCTAGCGTTTGCACCGGTGAAGGTGCAGGGCGGATTTTAGTCGATGGTCGGAGGCTGCACGCCCAGTAGCCGGTGAAGCCGCGGGCTGGTGCTGGTGTACTGCAGCGGAACCCGCTCTGCGCCGGGCTGCAGCAGGGCAGCGGCCGCAAAGGCGGCCAGCGTGCATTCGTGAAAGCCGCACAGGATGAGTTTGCGCTTGCCCGGGTAGGTGTTGATGTCGCCCACTGCAAACACGCCGGGCAGGGCGGTCGAGAATTTCTCGGTGTCCACCACCAGCAGCTTGCGCTGCATGTCCAGGCCCCACTCGGCGATCGGGCCGAGCCGGGGGCTCAGCCCTTGCAGCACCAGCACATGGTCGGCCGGCAGGGCTCGCGTGATGTCGTCTGCGCCGGCCAGGGTCAGGCCGGTCAGCCGACCATCCTGCTCATCAATCCCGATCACCTGACCGATGGCCAACTGCAGGTGCCCGCTGTCGCACAAGGCGCGCATGCGGGCAAGAGCCTCGGGCACCGCCTGGAACACGTCGCGCCGGTGCACCAAGGTGACCGATGCAGCACGCTGCGCGCCGGGCTCGGCAAAGTGCAAGGCGGCCTGCACGGCATCTTCACCACCCCCCACGATCACCAGGTGGTGGGAAGGCTGCAGGCTCAGCTCACCGGCACGGTGCAGCACCTGGGTGCCGTGGTAGCGGCCCAGCCCTTCGATCTTGAGGGTGCGGGGCTCGAAGGCGCCCACCCCTGCGGCAATGAACAGCGTGCGCGTCAAAAACTTCTGGCCGCGCGAAGTCCAGACCCGCAGGCGGCCGTCGGGCTGGCGCTCCAGACCGGCCACGGTCTGGCCCAGATGGAAGGTGGCTGCAAAAGGGGCGATTTGTTGGAGCAGCGCATCGGCCAGTTCCTGGCCGGTGCACACCGGAATGCCGGGGATGTCGTAGATCGGTTTGTCGGGGTACAGCTCCACCGGCTGGCCACCGGGGCGGGGCAGCGAGTCCACCACATGCGAGCGGATCTCCTGCAGCCCGAGCTGGAACACCTGGAACAGACCGACCGGCCCCGCCCCCACGACGACGGCATCGGTCTCGATGGTGCCGTCGGGCAGGGCGACGGAATCGGTCACGGGTGCCGCGTTCAGCGAACCAGCTCGGACAGCTTGCCGGTCTTGTCTTTCCAGTCGTCGGCGTCCGGCATCGGTTCCTTGCGCTTGGTGATGCTCTTCCATCCCGGCAGGCGGGCCAGCTCGGCGTTGAGCTTGATCATGTGGATCTGGTCGCCGGGGGTGTCTTCTTCGGCATAGATCGCATTGACCGGGCACTCCGGAATGCAGACCGCGCAGTCGATGCATTCGTCCGGATCGATGGTCAGAAAGTTCGGCCCTTCGCGGAAGCAGTCCACCGGACACACGTCCACACAGTCGGTGTATTTGCAGCGGATACAGGCTTCGGTGACGATGTGAGTCATGGGGTAACGGTGGGGATTGGGGGGAAACCCCTAATTTTAAGGCTTTTCCCAGTGGAACAGGTCAGCGTACCAGCACTGCGGCCGAGGTCTTGTGGGTGGCCGTGTCGACCAGCACCAGGGCGCCCAGCACGCGCGAACGCGCAAACGGCAGCGTGGCCAGTGGCTCCTGCAGGGCCAGCTCCACATGGCCGATGGCATTGGGCGGAAGCTCGGTGGCGTCTTCTTCGGCCAGGCTGTCCACATTCAGGCGGTGCACGATGCGCCGCACCTTGGCCTTGACCCAGCGGTGGCCGTGCAGCGCCCAGTACACCCGCCCGGCGACCAGGGGCTCGTCGTCCATCCAGGCCACGGTGGTGCTCAGCTCGCGCCCGGCAGGGATGCCCCGGGTGTCGTGATCGTCAGTCACCGCCAGCAGCCAGTCGCCGCGCGACACGTCGACCTCGCGGTCCAGCACGATACCGGCGCTGTGTCCGGCCAGGACGGACCGGGGCTGGCGGGCATGGTCCAGCGCCTGGGCCACGGTGGCCGTCTGGCCACTGGGCATCACCCGCACCTGCTGCCCGGGGCGCACGCCACCGGTGGCCACCCGACCCCAGAAGACCCGGCGACCCTGCGAGGTGTCTGACGATGCCGAAAACTTTTCCACCCACTGCACCGGAAAGGCGAACACTTCGGCGCTTTCTGACGGCGTGGCCGGCAGCAGCTCCAGCAGTTCCAGCAGCGACGGGCCGTCGTAGGCGCACCAGCCCGGCGCAGGCGCGACCACGTTGTGCCCCTTCAGCGCAGAGATCGGCACGGTGGCACGCACCACGATGCCGGCCGCCTGTGCAAATTTCTGCAGGGCCGCGCCGATATTGCGCCAGGCCAGGGCCGGGTCGGCCACGGCGTCCAGCTTGTTGACCGCGAACACGATCGAGGGCACGCGCAGCAGGTTGACCAGCAGCGAATGGCGCCGGGTTTGCGGCAACAGCTCCAGCGCCGGGTTGGCCCAGTCCAGCTTGGTCGCGTCGACCAGCACCACGGCCGCGTCGGCGCTGGAGGCGGCGGTGACCATGTTGCGGGTGTACTGCTCGTGGCCGGGCGCGTCGCCAATGATGAACTTGCGCCCCGGCGTGGCGAAATAGCGGTAGGCCACGTCGATGGTGATGCCTTGCTCGCGCTCGGCACTCAGCCCGTCGGTCAGCAGGGCCAGGTCGGTCTCACCCGACCGCTGCACACCGGCCAGCTGGTCCTGTAGCACCGACTTGCTGTCCACCAGCAGCCGCCCGATCAGCGTGCTCTTGCCATCGTCCACCGACCCGCAGGTGATGAACCGCAATGCCGGCGCAGTGGCCTGCAGGGTCGAAGGAGCATCAAGAGAAATGGTCGTCGCGTTCATGTCTGTTTCCTGTCGTGAATCACCGTGGAACCGGCTTAGCCGGGCCACAGGTGATGCCCCCTGCAAGGGGGGAGGCGCAGCGCACACCGTGCGCGCAGCCTGGGGGTGTGCCTAGAAATACCCGTCCTTCTTGCGCTTCTCCATCGACGCTTCGGACGTCTTGTCGTCCATGCGGGTGGCACCGCGCTCGCTCACATCGGCCGACAGGGTCTCGATCACCACTTCGGCCGCATTGGCGGCGGGGCTCTCCACCGGGCAGGTGCAGGTGATGTCGCCCACGGTGCGAAAGCGCACGGTGCGGGTCTCTATCGTTTCGCCGTCGCGCGGCGGGGTCAGGTCGGTCACCGGCACCAGCAGGCCCCTGCGCTCCACCACCTGGCGGGAGTGGGCGTAGTAGATCGACGGCAGGGCGATGTTTTCGCGCGCGATGTACTGCCACACGTCCAGCTCGGTCCAGTTGCTGATCGGGAACACGCGGAAGTGCTCGCCCGGATGGATGCGGGTGTTGAACAGCGTCCACAGCTCCGGCCGTTGCGCCTTGGGCTGCCACTGGCCAAAGCTGTCGCGGTGGCTGAAGATGCGCTCCTTGGCGCG
>Ga0075163_10007873_pt1 | contig 14064 bp, 9 predicted proteins | sample JI1023141ADNA_FD_71478 | JGI IMG/M metagenome (GOLD analysis project Ga0075163, IMG submission 71478) | Wastewater effluent complex algal communities from Wisconsin, to seasonally profile nutrient transformation and Carbon sequestration -... | ecosystem: Engineered > WWTP > Effluent > Algae...
GCCGCCGGCAACGTCGCGCTCGCCAACGCGCCCGGCAACGGCGTCGCCGACGACAAGGCGATGTACCCGTTCGTGCCCGACATGGTCCGCTTCTACCTCGGCGAGGAGCCGGTGCTGGCCCAGGTGCCGACGCTGGTGTGCGCGCGGCCCGAGGATCGCGCCTACGTCGTCGACCACCTCGATCGGCTGGTGGTCAAGGCGGTCGACGAGGCCGGCGGCTACGGCATGCTGATGGGGCCGCAGGCGACCGCCGCCGAGCGGGCCGAGTTCCGGTCGCGCATCCTGGCCGAGCCGCGTCGCTACATCGCCCAGCACCGGATCGAGCTGTCGACCTGCCCGACCTGGATCGGCGACCGCGGCGCCATCGCCGCCCGCCGGGTCGATCTGCGGCCGTACGTGCTGACCAGCCGCGAGGGGCCGTGGGTGCTGCCGGGCGGCCTGACCCGGGTCGCGCTGGTCGACGGCAGCTACGTGGTCAACTCGTCGCAGGGCGGCGGCAGCAAGGACACCTGGGTGCTCAAGGGAGGCGCGTCGCTATGATCTCCCGCGTCGCCGATCACTGCTTCTGGTTCGGCCGCTACGTCGAGCGGGCCGAGTCGACCGCGCGCCTCCTGGCCACCACCCACAACCTCGCGCTCGACGCCGAGCTGCCACCGGCGCAGTGCTGGCGCCCGGTGATCGTGGTCGCCGGCGAGGAGCTGTCGTTCGCGGCCCAGGTGCGCGGCCAGGGCCAGGGCCAGAGCCAGAGCCAGAGCCAGAGCCAGAGCCAGGGCGAGGGCCAGACGCAGACGCAGAGCCAGGGCCCGATCGACGACGATCCCGACGCGCCGTGGCGCGACGGCGATCGGATCGAGCGTCACTTGACCTGGAGCGACGACAGCCCGGTGTCGATCCGGCGGTCGGTCAGCGCCGCGCGCTGGAACGCGCGCCAGATCCGCGAGGTGGTCTCGCTCGAGGCGTGGGAGACGATCAACGAGCTCCACCTCTGGCTCGGCGACCCGAGCGCGGAGGCCGACTGGAGCGAGCGGCGCTTCGACTTCTACCGCCGCGTGCGATCGCAGACCCAGCTCTGCCTGGGCCTCCTGCGCTCGACCATGCTCCACGACGAGCCGCTCGACTTCATCTGGCTGGGCGTGATGCTCGAGCGGGTCAACCAGACCGCCCGCACCCTCGACGTCCAGCACCACGCGCTGACGTCGCTGCCGGCGCGCCACGAGGTGGTCGAGACCTCGCTGTGGCTGTCGCTCCTCCGCTCGCTGTCGGGCTTCGAGCCGTTCATGAAGCGCAACCAGGGCCGGGTCGACGCCGAGGCGGTGGCCGAGTTCCTGATCGGCGAGGACCGGTTCCCGCGCTCGGTGGCGTACTGCGTGCGCCAGGCCTACGAGCGGCTGCGCGCGATCCGCCCGACCGACGCCATCGACCTGCCGGGCGGCCGCACCCTCGAGCGGCTCCGGGTCCTCGACGAGCAGGTGCGAGCCCAGAAGGGCCGCATCCGCGGCGGCCTCGCGCTCCACGAGCTGCTCACCACCGTGGTCGACGAGACCCACGCCGCCTGCGTCGACCTCGGCCGCGAGCTCCTCGGCCACTGAGGGCCCCGAGTGTAGCGAGGGTCCGAAGGAACAAGGCGCGCCACCGCCGCTGCGTGAGGGCCCCGTCGCCGAGCCGCCGATTCCCTCACTTCGTTCGGGTCCTCAGGACTTCGGCGGCAGGTAGCTGATCGTCTGGCGGTTGGCGTTGTCGTCGAGGATCGGCGAGTTGTAGCCGGCGTTGAACGCCTTGGCCGCCGCCCCGCCCGGGCCCTGCATGCCGAAGGTCGCCGTCGAGCCGCGGACGTTGGCGCAGCCAGAGAAGGCGCTGTAGCTGATCCGGACCAGGTTCGAGCCCTCGTGGATCGCGAGCATCATGTTCTGCGCGTCGGAGCCGCAGACGAGGCGGATGCGGTTGCGGAAGTACAGGTTGAACACCCGACCGCCGGCGCTGCCCAGCGTCGTGTACTCGAAGTACTCGCCGGTGCCGCCGTCGAGGAGGTCATCCCAGAAGAACGCCACCAGCGGATCGGAGCTGATCGAGGTCGGCAGCGGGCCGTTGACCCACTCGGTGCTGCAGTTGGGGCCGAAGAACAGCACACCGTTGCTCGACACGCTGACGGTGGAGATGTTCCGGCCCCAGCCGGTGAAGGTGAAGCCGAGCGGGATGTTGCCGGTGCAGGTGTCGTCGGACAGGTCCTCGACGTGGATCCAGCCGGCGCGGTCGTCCTGGCTGAACTGGACGTCGAGCGAGGCGACGATGTCGACCGGGCCGGCCGGGCCGACCGGGCCGACCGCGCCCGGCGCACCGGCCGGGCCAGCCACGCCCTGGACGCCTTGCGGGCCCTGCGCACCCACCGGGCCGGCCGGGCCCTGGAGGCCCTGGAGCCCCTGCGCACCGGCCGGGCCGGCCGGGCCCTGCGGACCGACGGCGCCGACCGGGCCCACCGGACCGATCGGACCGACCGGGCCCGCGACGCCCTGCGCGCCCGCCGGACCCGCCGGACCGACGTTGCCCGTGTCGCCCTTGAGGCCCTGCGGCCCCGCCGGGCCGACCGCGCCTGCCGGGCCGACCGGCCCCTGCGCACCGGCCGGACCCGCGGGCCCTGCCGCGCCCGCCGGCCCCGCCGCGCCGGCGGCACCCGCGGGCCCCGCCGGACCCGCGTTGCCGGTATCACCCTTGAGGCCCTGCGGCCCCTGCAGCCCCTGCGGTCCGATCGCGCCCGCCGGCCCCGCCGGTCCCTGCGGTCCGATCGCGCCCGCCGGGCCCGCCGGGCCGACGTTGCCGGTATCACCCTTGAGGCCCTGCGGCCCCTGCGGTCCGATCGCGCCGGCCGGACCCGCCGGGCCGACCGCGCCCGCCGGTCCCGCCGGGCCGACGTTGCCCGGATCACCCTTGAGCCCCTGCAGGCCCTGCGGTCCCACCGGCCCGATCGGGCCGATCGCGCCCGCCGGACCCGCAGCACCCGCCGGACCCACCGCGCCCGCGGGACCGGTATCACCGACGTCACCCTTGGCGCCCTGCGGCCCCTGCGGACCGACCGCGCCTGCCGGGCCGACCGCGCCCGCCGGGCCGACCGGACCGACCGCGCCCGCCGGCCCCGCCACGCCCGCCGGACCGGCGGGACCGATCAGCCCCTGCGCGCCCTCGGGACCGACGTCGCCCTTGGCGCCCTGGGGACCCTGCGGACCGATCGGACCGATGTCGCCCTTGTCGCCCTTCTCACCCTGCGGCCCCTGCGGACCGACCGCGCCGACGTCGCCGATCGGCCCCTGCGGACCGATCGGGCCGATCGGGCCGATGGGCCCCACGGCACCCTGCGGCCCCTCGGGGCCGATCGCGCCGACCGGCCCCGCTGGCCCCGCGGCGCCGGGCGCACCCGGCGGCCCCGACGGGCCCTGCGGACCGACGGCGCCCGCCGGCCCCGGATCGCCCTGCGGCCCTTGCTGGCCACGCTCGCCGGGCGGGCCGGCCGGGCCGCGCGGGCCCTCGGCACCGAGGCAGTCGCCGGGATCGCACTCGCCCGATCCGTCGGCGTCCTCGCCCGGGCTACAGGCATGGTCGGAGTTGAGATCCCAGCAGTTGAGGCCGGGCGTGCCCATGTCGCCCATGTCGCCCATCGGCCCGGTCGGGCCCGAGGGGCCCGGGCCGGCTTCGTCGCTACAGGCGCCGAGCACGGCGGCGAACAGGCCGGTGGTCCAGAGGCCGGTGGTCCAGAGGAACGATCGCATCGAGGACTCCTTCGGGTTGCGGACGTGCCACGCCCCCCTGCCCCGCGCGCATCATCACCCGGCGGCCCCCGCGTGGTCACGCGAAACGTAGCGTGAAGGCACCGATCTCTCACCGACCGGCCATGCCGACGTCATCGCCCCGTCACCGACCGATGGTCGACTGCGTCCATGTCGAACCCGCCGATGCCGCGCGCCATCCGCTCGCTCGTCGTGATCGCCGCGCTCGCGCCGGCGGTCGTCGCGTGCACCGAGCCGCCGCCGGCGCCGCGGCGCGGCCTCGCGCTCACCGAGGTCGCGGCCGACGGCGATCCGGTCGACTGGATCGAGGTGGTCAACGTCACCAACCAGCCGCTCGACCTCGTCGACTACGTCTACGTCGACCTCCGCAACGACCTCGAGCGCGCCCGCCCGTTCAGCGACATCACCCTCGAGCCCGGCGAGCGCCACGTCCAGGCGATCAGCGAGCTGCGCTCGGGCTTCGGCCTCGCCGCCGACGAGGAGGTGTGGATCTACCGGGCCAGCGACGGCGCGCTGGTCGACGGCGTCGACTGGGACGACGGCGCCAGCCCGGCCGGCGGCAGCCTGGCCCGGCTGGGCGACACCGGCGGCTTCGTCACCGTCGCCGTCGCCACCCCGGGCGCGGCCAACCCGCGCCGGCGCTGACCACCGCCGCGGACGCCGACCGGCGACGGCACGCCGCGGGGCCGGCGGGCGGCAACGGTTGCAGTTCGCCCGGCGTCGTGCGTCCATGGAAGCCATGCACCGCTGGCTCGCGCCGCTCCTGCTCTCCACCCTCGCGCTCGGATGTCACGGCGGTCACGCCACCGCGCCGACGCCGCCCGCCGCGCCCGCCGCCGACGGTGGTGGTGGCGGTGGCGGTGGTGGCGGCGGCCGGCCGCACTACACCGACTTCCAGCTCGACGACGGCCACCTGCGCCTGCCCGGCCCGATCGTCTTCGCCGCCGGCACCGCCGACCTCGACGTCGACGCCAGCGCGCCGGCCCTGTGGTTCATCCACGACTACCTCGAGGCCAAGGACTACATCACCCTGGTCCGCATCGAGGGTCACGACCCGGCCGCCGGCGAGGACGCGCTGATGATGACCGGCGATCGCGCGCTGACCGTCGGCCGCTGGCTGGTCGGCGAGGGCATCGCCTGCGATCGCCTGCTCGCCGCCGCGTTCGGCAACTTCAAGCCGGTCGCCGACGGCTCGACCGCCGCCGGTCAGGCGCAGAACCGCCGGATCGAGGTGGTCAACGCCGCGCTGCGCGGCATCGCGATCGGCGGCATGCCGGTCGACGGCTCGGCGCCGGCGTCGGCCCCGGTCTGCGACTGACCACCACCCGCCCGAACCACGATCGTCCTCCTCCATGCGCGTCACCGCCCTCCTCCGCCTGCCCGACGGCCGCGAGGTCGACGTCGGCCCCGGCGACCTGATCGGCCGGACCCCGAGCGCCGCCGCGGTCATCGACGACCCGCGGGTGTCCGAGGCCCACGCCTTCGTCAGCCTGCGCCACGGCGAGCTCCACCTCCTGTCCTTGCGCCGGCTGCTGGTGGTCGGGGGCAAGGCCTTGAACGACGCCGTGCTCCGCCCCGGCATGGTGGTGGTGCTGGCCGACGAGCTCAGCCTGACCGTGGTCGACGTGGTCACGCCGCAGGAGCTGCTCGGCGTCCAGACCCCGGGCCAGCCGATCCGCCTGCTGTCGCAGGTCGCGAGCGTGGTCGGCAACCCGCCGCGCGTCATCGGCAAGGTCGAGCTCGACGCCCACGCCCAGCTCTGGTCGATCGGCCTGGCCTGGCGGGTCCGCCTGCGCGATCGCGAGACGGTCGAGCTCAAGGCCGGCGACAGCTTCGAGGTCCTCGGCGTCCGCTTCACGCTGGTGCCGGTGCCGATCGGCCAGGCCGGCCGGTCGGCGACGATGGCGGGCGGCGCGATCGTCGAGTCGATCCGGATCGTCGCCTTCTACGACACCGTCCAGCTCCACCGCCGCAACCGCGAGGTCGTCACCATCGGCGGCACCGGCGCGCGCATCCTCAGCGAGCTGATCGCCTGTCAGGGCCCGACCGGCTGGGAGATCCTGGCCCGGGCGGTGTGGCCCGACTCGCCCGACCTCGCCGCGCTCCGCCACCGCTGGGACGTCGCGCTCGGCCGGCTGCGGGCCCGCCTGCGCGAGGAGGGCGTGCGCGAGCTGTTGCGCGCCGACGGCGCCGGTCAGCTCGCGCTCGAGCTGTACGACGGAGACGAGGTTGACGACCGGACCTAGGCGCGGCCCGGCGCGCGCTGCGCACGATCGTTCCGGGGCGGGGTGGAGCGAGGTCGGCACCGCCGCCGCGGCCTCGGTCGCCGACGACGACCTGACCGTCGACGGCGATCACCGCTACCTCGACGTCGAGCTGGCCGGGGTCGGCGGGATGGGCATGGTGATGATGGCCCACGATCGCCGGCTCGGGCGCGACATCGCGATCAAGCGGGTCGCGGTCGACGGCGACGATCCCGCGGCCGAGCGCCGGCTGGCCCGCGAGGCGCGCATCACCGCCCGCCTCGAGCACCCCGGCATCGTGCCGGTCTACGACGCCGGCGTCGGCCCCGACGGCCGCAGCTACTACGCGATGCGCCTGATCCGCGGCCGCTCGCTGGCCGAGGTCCTGGTCGGGGCGCCGGCGCTCGATCAGCGCCTGCCGCTGGTCCGCCAGTTCCTGGTCGTGTGCCAGGCGGTGGCCTACGCCCACCGCCACGGCGTGCTCCACCTCGATCTCAAGCCGACCAACGTCATGCTCGGCGAGCTGGGCGAGACCCTGGTGGTCGACTGGGGCCTGGCCCGGGAGCTGGGCGAGGCCGCCGAGCCCGGCGACGACGTCCCACGCGCGGCCCGGCCCGCGGCCGATGGCGCCGAGCCGGCGGCGCGGCTGGCCTACGCGCTCACCGATCCGGGCGGCGCCGCCGGCGACGACGCGCTGGCCACCACCCACCGCGCCCTCCCGGCGCCGGCCGCACCGGCCGGCACCCCGGCCTACCTCAGCCCGGAGCGGGCCCGCGGCGAGCCGGGCGACGCCACCGCCGACGTCTGGGCGCTCGGCGCCATCCTTGTCGAGCTGCTGACCGGTGCCCGCCTCTTGCCCGGGTCGACGATCGAGATCCTCCACGCCCTGACCGGCCCGCCGCCGCCGCCGCGCGCCTGGCCCGAGCGCTGCCCGCCCGAGCTGTGCGCGATCGCCGACAAGGCGCTGGCCTGGCGCCCGGGCGACCGCTACGCCGACGCCGAGGCGCTCAGCCGCGACGTCGCCGCCTACCTCGACGGCCGGCGGGTCACCGCCCACGACTACTCGACGGTCGAGCTGGCCCGCCGCCTGATCCACGCCTGGCGCTGGCAGCTCGCCGCCGTCGCCGCCGCGCTGATCGCCGCGATCGGCGTGCTGGCCCTCAGCCGCAGCCGGATCGAGGGCCAGCGCCAGCGCGCGGTGGCCGCCGAGCACCGGGCGCGCGACGGCCTGATCGAGACCCGCGCCGCGCTGACCCGCGCTCTCGAGCAGAGCGGGGTCGCCGCCCTGGTCGCCGGCGACAACGCCGCGGCCGAGACCTACGCCGCCGCCGCGCTCGACCACGGCGAGTCGGTCGACGCCCGCGGCGTGCTGGCCGCGACCCGGGCCGGCGCCCGCCCGGGCGCCGGTACCCGCCTCGACCTCGGCGGCTGCGCCGACGTCGTCCCCGACGACGATCGGCACGCGCTGTGCCGCGACCGCGACGAGCTGGCGCTGTGGGATCTGCCGGCCGCCCAGCCGCGCTGGCGGCGACCGCTGCGGGTCGGCCGGGTCGCCAGCCTGCGCGGCCGCTGGGTGGTCGCGCTCGACACCGAGGTCTCGGCCGTCGTCCTCGACGGCGCGACCGGCGACGTCCGGCTGCGCATCCCGGTCGCGAGCACGGTCAGCGCCCTGGTCCGCGACCGCGACGGGGCGCGGGTCGTGCTCCACGACCGCCATCACCTGTTCGTGGTCGCGCCCGACCAGCCCGACGCCGCCGCGATCCGCGAGCTCGCCGCGCCCTGCCCGCCCACCGTCACCGTCGACGCGGTCGCGGTCGGCGCGGCCACCACCTTCGCCATCTGCGGCGACGGCGCGGTGGTCGCGCTCGACGACGGCGGCGGCGCCGCCACCGTCGCCCGGATCCCGGCGATGACCGCCGATCGCCAGGCCAGCGCCGCCGCGCTCGACGCCGCCGGCGCCACCCTCGCGGTCGGCACCCTGGCCGGCGAGCTGCTGCTGATCGACCTGCCGACCGGCGCGGTCGGCGCCCCGGTCCGGGTGCTCGACGAGCGGGTGGCGCGGATCCAGCTGGTCGCCGGGATGATCGCGCTGGTCGGCGAGCGCGGCGGGGCCCGGGTGTGGAACCACACCCTCGACGCCGAGGTGCTGCGGCTGCCCGAGCGCGCCGGCCGCGCCCTCGCCGTCGCCGGCGACCAGCTCATCACCGGCGGGGCCGGCTGGTGGCGCTGGTCGCTGACCCCGCCGCCGCCGCCCCGCCGCTTCGTCGCGCCGTCGGGGCTCAGCAGCGCCGCGATCAGCCCCGACGGCGCCTGGCTGGCCGCCGCCCGCGGCGACGGCCGGCTCTCGATCTGGTCGACGACGACCGGCGACCTGGTCGCGTCGCCCACGCTGGCCGATACCGTGATCAAGCGGATCGACTTCTCCGCCGACGGCGCCTACCTGGCGGCCGGCATCTCCGGTCCACCCCACACCGCCGTGCTCGCCACCGCCGACTGGCGACCGACGGCGCACCAGCCGGCGAGCGCGAGCGGCATCCGCCTGGCCTACCTGCGCGACGAGCTGGTCGCGGCCCACTACGTCATGGGCCTGACCCGCTGGCGGGCCGGCGGCGGCCCCGAGCGGGTCGATGGCACGGGCTACGTCGACGCCGAGCGCACCGCCGCCCGCGACGCGCTGTGGTTGCTGACCGCGGCCGGCGACATCGCCCGCTACCAGGGCGGCGCGATCACCGCGCTGGTCCGCGTCCCCGGCGCCGACGCCGTCGTCCCCGCCGCCGACGGCCACCGGTTCGCGGTCGCCCGCGCCGGCGCGGTCGAGCTCCACGACCTCGCCGACGGCAGCATGGTGCCGCTGGTCGGCTCGGGCGAGCGGGTGATCGACGTCGCCATCTCGCCCGACGACGCCTGGCTGGCGGCGGCGAGCGCGGCCGGCACCATCGACGTCTGGTCGCTGGTCGACGGCCGCCGGGTCGCGCACCTCCGTGGCCACCAGCAGCGCGTCGCGTGGCTCGGCTTCGCCGCCGGCGCGCTGTGGTCGGCGGGCTGGGATCGGGTCGTGCTCCGCTGGGATCTGGTCGCGCTGTCGGCGAGCCCGAGCGCGCTCGCCGCCGACGCCGCCGCCACTTGGGCCCTGCCGTGATTCAGCGCGGGCAGATCCGGTAGAGCACCGTGTACGTCGACGGCGGGGTGAAGGTCATCGGGCCCTGGAAGCAGCCGCCCGAAACCGCCCGCGCGTCGATGGTGCCGACCGGATCGCCGTTATCGGTGAACGACACCACGAGCTGGTGGAATGCCGGATCCTGGCTCCAGGTGCCGCCGTAGCCGACCGGGCCGCCGACGATGGTGACGGTGTGATCGGGCTGCAGCGTGCTGTCGAAGCCGGCGATCGAGCTGGGGAACAGCGCGCACTCGAAGAACGACGTCAGGCCGGTGCCGGTGCAGTGATCGTTGCGGACGTCGAACGGCGCCGCGGTCGAGATCGGGGTGGTGAACAGCGCCGGCGCCGCGGTGTAGGCGAGCGCGTTGTTGGCCGGGTTCGACTCGCCGGCGGTGTTGGTCACGCTGGCGCTGATCACCAGCGGCCCGGTCTTGTACGGCAGCGCGAGGTCGAAGAACACGTCGGTGAAGCCGCCGTTCTTGACGATTGTGCCGAGCGCGCAGGTGAGCTTGGTACCCGACAGCGCGCAGCGACCGTCGCGGGCGCCGAGCGTGCCCATGATGTAGACCTGCGGGCTGGTGCCGGTGATCGGGAACTGGATGGTCAGGGTGGTGGCGGCCGAGTTCCTGTTGCCGGTGTTGTTGACGCGGATGGTGTAGCGGCCCGTCGTGTCGACGACGATGCTGGCCGGCGGCGTCATCGCCACGCCGAGGTTGGGCAGCTGCGCCGCCGACGCGGGGGCGCTGGCGAGCAAGAGGGGGAGCGCGACGAGACCGTGGATGAGCTTCATGCGCCCATCCTGCGCGGGCGAGCCACGGTGCGCATCGCACGTGATTCTCAGGGCCCGCGGCGGCCGCGGGATCGCCCGTGGCAACCGCGCGGGATCACGCGGCCCCGCGTCGCCGCGCCGGCGCGCGGGGTAGAGTCGCCATCGTGCCCAACCTGCTCGCGATGTCGTTCGAGGGTGAGCTGGCGCCGTCCTTCGATCTCCGCTGCCTCGACGCCGGCCGCGCGCTGCCCGACGGCTGGGGCCTGGGCTACTACCCCGGCGGCGAGCCGTCGGCGGTGGTGCTCAAGGAGCCAGCGCCGCCGCAGGGATCGATCCGCAGCCAGCTCGCCCGGGCCTGGGAGCACCTCGAGTCGAGCCTGTTCGTGCTCCACATCCGCAGCGCGCGCTGGGGCGCCAACACCGACGCCAACACCCAGCCGTTCGTGCGGAGCTGGGGCCGGCGCGACTGGATGATGGGCCACTCCGGCAGCCTGGCCCGCCGCCCGCCCGACGATCGTGGCCTGTTCGAGCCGGTCGGCTCGACCGACACCGAGCAGCTGTTCTGCACCCTGCTCGGCCGGTTCGCCGAGCGGGGCTGGAAGAGCCTGGGCGACGCCGACCTCGCCACCGTCCGCGACTGGCTCGACGTCTTCGACGACGACGGCGGCCTGACCATCGCGCTCACCGACGGCCGCGACCTGGTGGTCTACGCCGATCGCGATCTCGACGGCTCGCTCTACCTCGGCAACCTGGTGCCGCCCTACGATCGGGTCGCGCTCGGCGATGGCGATCTGGTCGTCGACCTCGGCGCCCGCGGCACCAAGAGCCTCAAGGGCGTGATCGTGGCCTCGGCGCCGCTCGATCCGGTGACCCCGACCGGCGTCGACCCCGCGACCACCGACGGCGGCGAGGAGCCGACCCGGATCAGCTGGCGGCCGATCCCGCCCGGCACCCTGCTCGCCATCCGCCAGGGCGCGGTGGTCGCCAGCCACGGCCCGCCATCGCCCGGCCCGGCGGCGCAGGTGTCGCTGCTGGCGCCGTCGGTGCAGCGGCGCGCGGCCCAGAGCGGCCAGGCGCCGGCGCCGATCCGCACCTACGACGTCCGCCACCGCACCGTCTACCGCTACGCCACGCCGGTCGAGCGCTCGACCCACCTGATCCGGATGACGCCGCGCCACGATCGCCTGCAGGAGCTGCTCGAGCACCAACTCGTGATCTCGGTCCCCGGCCAGACCGTCGAGTTCGAGGACGTGTTCGACAACCGGGTCCGCCGGCTGCTCATCGACACGCCGTGGACCGAGATGGTGATCGAGGCCCGCAGCAAGGTCCGGATCAAGGACGTCGCCCCGCTCGATCTGCGGGCGGCGCGGGCCCGCTCGACCATCCCGCTGGTGTGGATGCCGTGGCAGCGCCAGATCATGGCGCCGTACCTGCTGCCGCCCGAGCTGGCCGAGAGCCAACTCCACGAGCTGACCGCCTACGCGATGAGCTTCGTCAAGCGCAACGACTTCGACCTGCTCGACACCCTGCTCGACATCAACGCCACCATCTTCACCGAGTACACCTATCGCCAGGGCTCGACGACGGTGTTCACCAACGCGTTCGAGGTCTACGCCAACCGGCGCGGCGTCTGCCAGGACTTCACCAACCTGTTCATCTGCCTGGCCCGCCTGCTCGGCGTGCCGGCCCGCTACGTCTGCGGCTACGTCTACTGCGGCCCGCCGCCCGGCGCGCCGGCCACCGGCGGCGCCCCGCTCGACCTGATCGGCACCGGCGGCACCGATCGCAGCAACGCGGTCCAGAGCGAGGCCTCGCACGCCTGGGTCCAGCTCTACCTGCCCGAGCTGGGCTGGAAGGGCTTCGATCCGACCAACGGCATCCTCACCCAGACCGAGCACGTCCGGGTCGCGGTCGGCCGCAACTACCTCGACGCCACCCCGACCTCCGGCACCATCTACGTCGGCGGCGGCCCCGAGACCCTCGAGGTCGACGTCAAGGTCGACCCCTCCTAGGGGACAGGATCATACCCTCCATCCCCTCGGACTCACTGCAGTTTTTTGCCCCACTGCATCTCGTCTGCTCGCCCGATCCAGTTGCAGCGGCCGCTTTTTCCGCTGCGATCACCAGCGGTTGCGACCCATGATCCTGTCCCCGCTCAGATTTCGTCGGCGCCGAGGTCGGAGCGGGGACCGCTGGGGCGCGGCTGGTTGTCGATGTCGACGGTGACGGTGGCGGTGGGGTTGGCGAGGTCGATGCCGAGCGAGCCGGGGGCGAGGTGGTAGTCGCCGCCGGCCTGGTTGACGAAGGTCGGCCGGCCCACGACGTTGGCGGTGCCGGTGACCATCTGGTTGGACAGCGTGAAGGTCGGGGCGCAGCTCGCCGCCATCACCTGGTTGTCGGTCTCGCCGACGATGATGTTGTTGGAGACGATGACCGCGGTCGAGGCCTGGCAGGTCAGGCCGGCGGTCGCGCCGGCGCCGACCACGTTGTCGGCGATGGTGTTGAACTCGAGGTCGAGGTCGACCGGGTTGGTGATGGAGACCCCGCCGAGCCCGAGCGGCGAGCCGTTCTTGCCGATGAACGAGTTGCGGATCGTGATCCGGCCGCCGGTGATCAAGAGGCCGCCGCCGACGTTGCCGAGCACCCGCGCGCGCTCGACGGTGAGGGTGCAGTCGCTGGTCTCGACGCCGCGGCCGCCGTTGCCCTCGAGGCCGCCGCCCCGCACCACCACCGTCGAGTCGGCGCAGCGCAGGCCGCGGCCGGCGCCGCCGCGGATGCGCAGCCCGGTCACGGTCAGGTTTGCGGTGCCGCGGACCTCGACCACCGGGTTCGCGGGCGAGGTCAGCTCCGAGCCGGTGCCGGCGATCTCGAGCGTGCGGCCATCGATCAGCACCTGCTCGGTGTAGTTGCCGGGGGCGAGCTTGAGGTAGCGGCGGGGCGCCATGGCCAGCGCCACGCCGGCGGCGATCGTCCGGCACGGCGCGCCCATCGTGCAGGCGGCGTTGCCGGCCGGGGCGGTGCCGTCGACGTAGATGATCTGATCGGTCGGCGGGCAGGCGCCGGTCTGGGCGCAGACCCCGGCGGCGCACTCGCCGTCGCTGGCGCACGGGTGACAGGTGTTGTCGGCGCCGCATACCGGGTAGGGACCGCTGCAGTCGGCGCTGGTCACGCAGGCGACGCAGGCCATCGACGCCGGATCGCAGTGGGGCGCGGCGCTGAAGCGCACGCAGTCGTCGGCGTCGGCGCAGCCGACGCAGGTGCCGGTGCCATCGACGTCGCAGACCGGCCGCGCCGGCGTGCCGCAATCGGCCGGGCCGGCGCACGCGGTGCCGCCGGGGTCGGGGATGCAGGCCCGCGCCGGACCGTGGGCGCCCTCGTCGTCACAGACCGGCTGGGTCGGGTCGGTGCACGGGACCACCGCGGCGGCTCCGACCGCGCGACACGAGTCGAGGGACGAGCAGCAGAAGTCGGGGTTCTTGATCGAGCACCCGGCGGCGGCGAGCGTCGCCAGGCCGGCCACGAGCCCGAGCACGCACGCGGCGCGGGTGGACATCACGCCTGCCAGGGTACGCCCGCGACGGGCGCCGGCTCAACCGTCGCCGGCGACCGCGGCGCGCGCGATCACAGATCGATGCGGCGGCCGGGGCCGGTGGTGTGCGTGTTCCGCGGTCCGGTGCTGGTGCTGGCCGCGCGCTTGGTCAGCTTGACCGCGACCTCGGTGTCCTCGGTGACGGTGACGGTCTTGTCGAACGAGTGGTAGCCGGTCGCCTTGGCGCTGACCTTGATGACCTTCTTGCCGCCCTTGAGCTCGACCTCCAGCTCGTCGCCAGTGACCTTCTTGCCGTCGACGGAGATCGTGACCGGCGCGCCGTCGGGGGTGACGGCGAAGGTGACGGTGGCGGTCTTGATGGCGGGGGTGGTGGAGCCGGAGCCGGAGCCGGAGCCGGAGCCGGAGCCGGAGCCCGAACCGGCGGCCGAGCCCGAGCCGGAGCCGGAGCCCGTGGCCGAACCCGAGCCCGACCCCGAGCCCGAGCCCGAACCCGAACCCGTGGCCGAACCCGAACCCGAGCCGGTGGCCGAGTCCGAACCGGAGCCCGAACCGGTCGCCGATCCGGCCTC
>Ga0075163_10007875_pt1 | contig 14063 bp, 14 predicted proteins | sample JI1023141ADNA_FD_71478 | JGI IMG/M metagenome (GOLD analysis project Ga0075163, IMG submission 71478) | Wastewater effluent complex algal communities from Wisconsin, to seasonally profile nutrient transformation and Carbon sequestration -... | ecosystem: Engineered > WWTP > Effluent > Algae...
TGTGTTTGGAGCTCCATGCTCAGCCTCCGCAGCGGCCCAACATCGAAGGAATTGGCGAACAGCCCATAAATTCCGCTGACGGCTCTCCCGCGAGCAGCCCATCCGCCACAGCGCCAAATGTCTCTGCGCCAAATGTCTCTGCGCCAAATGTCTCTGCGCCAAATGTCTCTGCGCCAAATGTCTCTGCGCCAAATGTCTCTGCGTCCGGAGCCGCCGCCGAGATGCCCGCCACCGCTGGCCCTGCAAATTCAAGCGCGCCACTGGGCTCACCTTCCCCAACCGGGATGCCCAACAGCCAAGACGCTGTCGATCCAGAGGCGGTTGTTCGACGAGCCATTTGGCAAGCGGTTTGGGGAGATTCCGTTGCCAGCCGCGTTCGTCAACGTATCTCCATGTATGGAAAAGAGCTCGTCGGCGTTGGTTCTTATTGCCATGCCGGGAAGGGGAGCAACAAGCTCAAATGGCAAATGCGATTCGCAGCTGCAGACGCGGTAACCAACTACCTACAAATCAGCGACGGGCGACTTTTGTGGACCAGCCAGCAGGTTGAAGAAAAAATCCAAGTCAAGCGTGTCGATTTGGATCCAATTCGGGAACGGATTGGCTCCGTCCGGGAAAGCGATTTAGCTAACCCCTTACTGGCAATGGAGTTAGCAGTTGGCGGGCAGGCGGAACTTCTCAGAAGCTTGTACCACCGTTATGACTGGGAATCGGCTGTGCCCACCAAAATCGATCAACAGCCGGTTTGGCTTTTGACGGGGGAAATTCGCCGGCAAGCTCCCATTCCCTCAGCGCGAGCCCCCATCGATCAGGCGATGTTAAGTGAATCGAAAACTGGATTACTCCCCCAGCGGGTGCGGTTAGCGCTGGGGCGAACGGAGCAATTTCCGTTTTTTCCTTATCGAATCGAGTATTTCAGGCGGAAAGAAGCGGAGGGAAACGCAACTTGGGAACAGCTAACGGTTGTCGAGTTTTTTGAAGTTTCCACCCCAGTGTCACTTGAGCCTGAGTTGTTCCAGTATGAAGTACGCGAGACTGTGGAGGCAATTCAGGATGAAACAGCCAATTATTTGCCCGCTTCACCGCTACATCTGACCCGCCAGCCCGAAGCAAAGACGCGGTAAAAAGTAGTCGCCACCATTAGCGAAACTACTTTCTCAATTCGATTCAGTTCTTCGCCGAAAGTCGAAGTTTTCTCCAGGGCGACGCCGAACTCGGACATGGAATCCCCAGTCATTTACCCAGCAGGGGAGGGTAGGGGGGCGAGTTGGACTGTTCAGAAGAGTTGTTCGTTTGCACAATATTTGAGCGTAACGTGATCTGTAACGCCTGCAGTTCAGATCGCGAACAAAGCCCGTTCTATCGTTTCAAGGGTTTAGTGTTTATTCAAGGCGAAAAGAAGTGACCAAATTGGGTGGAAAGATCGAAACGTTGGCGGTGGTGGGAGCCACTGGTGCTGTAGGTCGAATCTTGCTGCGAGAGTTGGAGGAACGAGATTTTCCGTACAACAAATTGAAGCTCTTGGCTTCAGCTCGTAGCGCCGGGAGTACCGTCGAAGTCAAAGGTAAACCGATCCAAGTAGAGTTGCTTGAGCCTAACGCGTTTCAAGGAGTTGATGTCGCGATTGCGAGTACGCCTGATGAAGTGGCTCGAGACTTTGTGCCGTGGGCGCGTGCCGCTGGGACGATTGTCGTAGATGAAAGCGGTTACTGGCGAATGGATCCCGAAGTGCCGTTGGTTATTCCCGAAGTGAATCGCGATGCGATCAAGAACCACAAAGGTTTGATTGCCAGTCCCAATTGCAGCACGACACAAATGGTAGTGGCTCTAAAGCCATTGCTCGATGCTGTGGGGTTGAAGCGAGTGGTCGTTAGTTCTTATCAAGCGGTCAGCGGTGCGGGCTTACCAGCGATCGATGAATTACGTCGGGCTACCGAGGCCAAGCTTAGCAATGGCGAATTTTCTCCTGCGATGTTTGCCCATAACATCGCCTTTAATTTGATTCCACAAATCGGCTCAGAAAAAGAGGCTGGCTTCACTTCCGAAGAAATCAAGATGGTGCGTGAGACGCATAAAATCTTGGGTGATAGCACCATCGAAATCGCAGCAACTTGCGTTCGGGTACCAGTGATGATTGGTCATAGCGAAATGATCTGGGTGCAAACCAAAAAGCCGATCACTGTTGCCGAAGCGCGAAAGCTGTGGGAAGGTTCTCCGGGCATTGTTGTCGTTGATGATTTGTCCAAGAAATCGTATCCGATGCCTGTCGCATGCGCTGATCGTCCTGAAGTATTTGTTGGCCGCATTCGCCAGGATTTGTTTGATCCATGCGGGTTGGTCTTCTGGTGTGTCAGCGATAATTTGCGCAAAGGTGCAGCGACCAACGCGGTGCAAATTGCTGAGGCATTGGTTCGCTAATGTCCGACGAGGCTAAGCCGCTGCGAACATTTAAGTTAACGGTTGCCTATCATGGCGGCCGTTACTCGGGCTGGCAGTGGCAGCCAGGTGAGACATTGTCGGTGCAGCGGCAGATCGAAACGGCCATTCAGCAGATCATTGGTGAAGAAGTACGCGTCGCCGGGAGTGGGCGGACGGATGCTGGTGTGCATGCTTTTGGGCAAGTCGCCAGTTTTTCCACGAATCGATGGAATGCGCCAGCAGACCGTTGGGTTCGGGCGTTTAACTGCTTCTTGCCTAAAGATATTGTCGTGCGTCGAGCCGAAGAAGCGGCTCTTCGCTTTCATGCGATTCGCGATTCGGTTGGTAAGTTGTATCGCTATACGATTCGCAACTCTCGCGTGGTTGATCCTCACTTAGCGCATTTGCAATGGTGTGTTCATCGAACGTTGGATGTGGAGGCGATGCGGGCTGCCGCGCAACGCTTGGTGGGCACGCATGACTTCGCATCGCTGCAAGGGCAGGGGAGTCCACGCTACAACACCGTCCGAACAATTCACACCTTGGAAGTTCAGGCCACGGATGTGTGGGAAGGGCGAGTGATAGAAATCAACGTTTCCGCCAATGGCTTCCTTTACAACATGGTGCGCAATATTGTCGGGACATTGGTTGAGGTAGGGCATGGCAAGCGCCCGCCCGAATGGATCGATGAGTTGTTAGCCAGACGCGATCGGTCATTAGCCGGCCAGACAGCACCAGCTGCAGGACTCTGTTTGATGGAGGTCCTTTACTGATGAGAGTAGCGCATGTTATCACGCGAATGATCATCGGCGGAGCTCAAGAGAACACGCTTTACAACTGCCTTGATTTGATTCAGCAGTACTCCGATGATGTGTTGTTGATGACCGGTCCTAGCCGCGGTCCGGAAGGAAAGTTGTTAGAGCAGGGGAGGGGAGAGGGGCTGCCTGTTTTGGAGATTCCCCATTTGCGGCGAGCGATTCAGCCGATCGACGATAGCTTGGCCTATCGTGAATTGATCCAAGCGTTCAAAGAGTTTAGGCCGGATGTTGTGCATACACATTCCGCTAAGGGTGGGCTGTTGGGAAGGGCGGCTGCTTGGAAGCTCAAGATTCCTGCAGTTATTCACACCGTGCATGGGGCTCCCTTTCACCCTTATCAACCGTGGATGGTGCGCAAGTTTTTTGCGGCTTGCGAACGGTGGGCTGCCAAACGTTGTCACCGAATGGTGTGTGTGGCGGATGCAATGACCGAGCTGATGGTGGGGGAGAACATAGCACCACGCAATAAGTTTACAACCGTGTATAGCGGCATGGATGTTGAGCCATTCTTACACGCAAGCCAGCACCGCGCAAAGATTCGCCATGAATTGAACATCCCTCAGGATGCGATTGTGATTGGCAAAATTGCTAGGTTGTTTCATCTCAAGGGACATCAATACGTGGTGGAGGCTGCCCATGAAGTGGTGCGCAGTAACCCACGGGTCAAGTTCTTGTTTGTGGGGGATGGGATTCTGCGAAAAGAACTGGAAGCCTCCATCGAAAGCAAAGGTTTGAAGGATCATTTTTGTTTTGCCGGCCTGGTTCCTCCGCAGCGGATTCCCGAATATCTCGGAGCGATGGATATCTTGGTTCATACCAGTTTGCGTGAAGGATTAGCTCGAGCTTTGCCCCAGGCGTTGATATCGGGAGTTCCCGTGGTGAGTTTTGATGTCGATGGGGCTAGGGAAGTTGTCCTAAGTGGCCAAACAGGCTTTCTTTTGCCACCGAAAGATGTGGCAGGGGTGGGCAGGGGGCTGAGCGAGCTTGTTTTGAATGAGTCCCTCCGCAAAAATTGTGGGGAAACAGGGCGAGAGATGTTCACTGACCGGTTTCGCCATCAGAAAATGACGGCGGATTTGAGGGGGATTTATCTGGAAGTCTTGTCCAAAAACAGGCCGGAATAGGCTTCGAGGGGGTGCGCGACCTTTATCCCTAGGGCGGGTTTACTTAAAATTACGGTTTTAGGGGATAACCAAAGACATGACTAAGGTACGCGACTTTCTCGGCCCATATCGTCTGACTCGTTTGATCCGTATCGGTAGCTCCTGTCAGGTGTGGGAAGCGATCGAAGAAGGGTCGAGCAAGCGGTTTGCGCTGAAGGTGTTGCGCCCCGATCACAAAGACGACAAAGAAGAGCTCAGTTTTTTGAAGAACGAGTTCGAAATCGGTTCTAAGCTGACGCACCCCAATATCATCAAGATCTTCAAGTTCCAGACGGACACTGAGTTGCCCTACATCGTTCTGGAGTTGTTTAGTGAATTGAATATCAAGCAAGCGTTGAGGCAGGGGCCAGAGTCGATTGCCTATATGCTTGAAAAGATTATTGAGCAGTCGATGGAGGCTGTCTATTTTTTGCACACCAAAGGCTATGTTCATTGCGATCTTAAGCCGGATAACTTTCTGGTATCGCGCGATGGGGATGTGAAGATGATTGACTTCACGATTGCCCGCAAGATGAAGACGGGTTTGGCGAAGTTGTTTGGTGGCAAGACAAAGATTCAGGGTACGCGAAGTTACATGTCGCCCGAGCAGATTTTGGGAAAGAATCTCGATCAGCGGAGCGACGTTTATAGTTTTGGGTGTGTGATGTTCGAGATGGTGACGGGCAAGCCACCGTTTACGGGCGACAACCCCAACGACTTGCTCAACAAGCATTTAACGGCTTCGATTCCATCTCCGGTGGTTGCGAATGAAAACGTGACATCCGAGTTTGCGTCGATGGTGCGATCGATGATGGCTAAGAAGCCTGAAGATCGCATTGAGAGTATGTGGGATGCGTTGAAGATGTTGCGTGGGGTCAAATTATTCAAGAAGCCACCTCGAATTCCGGAGAAGTCGATTTTCGATGCTTTTCCAACGGGTGGCAAGGTTCAGTAAGCTCGTATTGGTAAAAGCGAGATCAGTTCCGTTTATTGGTAGTAGAGCACGCGAACGCAAGGTGAAAAAATAGGTTCCTATGTCAAGTGAAGTGGTAACAACAGCGCCTGGTTTAGAGTTTGAAGAGCCGATTTTGATGATCGAAGGTCGGATTCGCGAGTTGGAGCGTTTGGGGCCAGCGAACGAAACGGTCGAAGAAGAGTTGCGACAGTTGCGTCGCCAGTGGACGGACGAAACTCGCCGCATTTACGGTCAATTGAATCCATGGCAGATCGTCCAGGTGTCACGTCACAAGGATCGTCCCTACACGCGCGACTATCTCAACTTGGCGTTTGACGAGTTCGTGGAGTTGCATGGCGACAAATTCTATGGCGATGACCGGGCGATGTTGACTGGCTTTGCGAAGTTGGATCAGCAAAAGGTGATGGTGGTTGGTCATCAGAAAGGCCGCACTTACAAAGAACGCTCGGCTTGCCATTTTGGTTGTGCGCATCCCGAGGGCTATCGCAAAGCGATGGGTAAGATGAAGATGGCCGAGAAGTATGGTCTGCCGATTATCTGTTTCATCGATACGCCGGGTGCCTATCCGGGTGTGGGGGCTGAGGAGCGTGGCCAGGCGCAAGTGATTGCGGAGAGCATGTATTTGATGTCGCAATTGCGGACGCCCATCATTTGCGTGGTGATTGGTGAAGGTGGGAGTGGTGGAGCTTTGGGAATTGGAGTGGGCGATCGAATCGCGATGCTTCAGTACTCTTATTACTCTGTAATCAGTCCTGAGGGTTGTGCGGGTATTTTGTGGAAGAGCCATCAATTTGCGCCGAAGGCGGCCGAGGCGTTGCGATTCACGTCGGCTCATTTGCAAGGCTTCGGCGTGGTGGATGATGTGCTGGAAGAGCCTCTGGGTGGCGCTCATCGCGACCATCACCAGATGGCTTCGAGGATGAAGCATTATCTAACGCGAACACTTGCGCAGTTGCGTGAAATTCCTGCGGACGATTTGGTTCAGCAGCGATATGAAAAGTTCCGTCAGATGGGACGATTCTTGGAAGCGGAAACAGCATCGAGCTAGTTTACAAAACCGGCATTCGTCACGTGCTTTGCGGGTAGTTTTTCTATGGCGGGTATCAGACAGTAAACGGGCTTTTACGGCCCGTTTCGCCCCGAAACGAACGTCCGATAATGTTTCTTATGTTCGGTTTGGTGGGCTTTTTTCCCTGGGAAATAGCGAAGTCGGCATAATCGTCAGAGCTGGCACGGGACGTTGGAGTTGCCGGCTGGTGGGCTCGCTAGGAGCTTCTTGGTGCCCAGTTACGGCTCAGAGTCGCGGCTGGGGGACGGCGCTCGGTAAACGCGAAATTTGGGGGCGTTTTTCGTCGCACTCAATGTTGTCGCTGAGCGGCGCGTGCGCGAATCTGGACGTTGTTTTTGTGTCAGCAGTCGGCGCTGAAAAATGGCGTTTGCGAGAAGGGGGTTCGTAGTGGAGTTCGGCTAGCGCCTTCTGGTTGTTGCGTTAGCGGTTTAGTTCCGAGTCGTTTTGTTGGGCCTGTGTCCACGGAGGTGTCAGGCTCCAGGGTTGTGAGGCTGGCGGCGCGCCGTTGGGCTCCCCTGCCCTTGTTGCTTCCCCTGTGTTGATTTTTGGCAACGTCGAATTCCAGAGTTCGCTGTTCTCTTGAGTCTCAACGCCACCTTCGCGAAGTTGTTTGTCTAGTTGTTCAAGATAAGGGCCTACAACATCATTCACTTCCTTGGGGAGTACGCCGTCAGCTCGTTGCAGGACTTGTGCGATGAAGTAGCCAGACTTCGATTGGCATATTGCAGCCTGCTGCTGGCTGCCAAGTAGTGTCATGCCAAACATCGTTATCAGTAAGCATAAGATCGATCCCTTGAGCATGCCGAGAATGGCGCCTAAATGGCGATCGAATTCTTTCAGTTTCACTTTATCGATCATGCCGCTGAAAACGCGGAAACCAATCCAAGTAGCGAATGAGGTTCCCACGTAAAGCAGAAGCATGGCGAGGATCGAGTTCCAGGGTGGCTCGGCGTCGATATAGGTGGCGACCTGGTCGCGGTACCGGTAGGCGACGACATAGCTGATGGCCAGTGATGCAATGGAGGCGATTTGCCAAGCAAAGCCTTTAATGGCCCCAAAAATCGCAGCGCCAATAAGGATCGCCAGCATGATCAAATCGTAGGTCTGCACAGTGTTGTCTCCATCCAGGTCGGTTGTCTCCATTCAGGTCGTGCCCGTTCAAGCCGACTCCGTTCAAATTCTCTCCGGCCAAGCCGCTTCGCTCCGCAGGGGGGCGTGTCGGATCCAAGTGTGTATTCGTTTGGGTACCTGTCTCCGCAATTGTCTATTCGTTCTGAGCTGGTCAGCTTTGCCTAATCCATAGATTCGGTTAGCGGGCAGGGGTCTTGGTTCGCAACGGCATATTTTGCCTAGTCGGTACATTCTGCGCCGATGAGGGTAGGGGGCGGATTTTGCAATTATCCCCTCTGCTCATATACCTCGAAGGTGTTTCTTATTTCGAGGTCACTCTTTGTTGAGTTGGGTCGGGCAAGCTGTATCGATTAAGGCCAGATTGTAGTTTATGTCAGATAGTTTCGGTTGGCGAAGATCAAGATTTTCAGCCTCAGCCAAAATAATCCACCTTCTTTGATTTAATGCTAGCAATTCGCTGGCGCAAAAATAAAAGAGAAGGGGGTTCAAAAAGTCTTTTTTATGCTAGCTAAATAAATATTGAGTGCGAGTTGGGGAGGGGGGTTGTAGCGAGATAAATGCTAGCGTCGGAATCGTGAGGAATTGGTTTTGCTGTTTTTAGGGTGAGGCGGATTTTTTGGTGTCCCTCCCCTGCCCTTTGTGGACGCTAGGACAGGCGCTGCGCGACGGTGCTCGTGCGATTGCTAGCACGTGGCGGGCGGCTGGAGGAACGCGGGGACAGGCGCTGCGCGCGGGCTGGTGGAAATTCGGATGGGCGTGCGGGGACAGGCGCTGCGCGACGGTGCTCGTGGGATTGCTAGCATGTGGCGGACGGCTGAAGGAACGCCGGGACAGGCGCTGCGCGCGGGCTGGTGGAAATTCGGATGGGCGTGCGGGGACAGGCGCTGCGCGACGGTGCTCGTGGGGATTGCTAGCACGTGGCGGACGGCTGAAGGAACGCCGGGACAGGCGCTGCGCGCGGGCTGGTGGAAATTCGGATGGGCGTGCGGGGACAGGCGCTGCGCGACGGTGCTCGTGGGGATTGCTAGCATGTGGCGGACGGCTGGAGGAACGCGGGGACAGGCGCTGCGTGCGGGCTTTGAGATGTTATGATTTGCTAGAATTATTATCACGGGGTGATTCGAGGATCAGCGTGACTGGGCCATTATTAATTAAGCTGACCTGCATGTCGGCCTGAAATTTCCCAGTGGCCACTGAAATATTCTTATGGCGTACCAGTTCGCAGAACCGCTCGTAAAGGGTGTTTGCCTCGGTAGGGGGGGCGGCGTCGGTGAAACTGGGGCGGCGCCCCTTGCGGCAATCTCCCAAAAGGGTGAATTGGCTGACAATCAGCATCGCTCCTCCCGCTTCTTCCAGCGATAGGTTCATCTTTCCGTCGCCATCTTCGAAGATCCGTAATCCAGAAATCTTGTCCGCCAAATAGCTAGCATCTTTTTCTGCGTCGCCATTCTGGACGCCCAGTAGGACGAGTAATCCAGTGCCAATTCGCCCGATTTCGTTTCCTTCTACTACAACATGGGCCTGGGAAACGCGTTGAACTACCGCTCGCATGGATGAAACCTCACAGTATGGGCGTCGTCGAGGATCGAGAATCTTCTACAATGATGGGGCTTACGAATACCGAGTTTTCATCATAACAGCGAGCACTCCTGAATGGCTGAGGCAAAGCCGATATTGGCAATCACGATGGGCGACCCCACTGGGATCGGCCCAGAAACAATCGTGAGCGCATTGAACGACGAGCGGGTTTACCAGGTTTGTGAACCGTTGGTTGTAGGGCGGCCGCGGGTCATGCAGCGGGCTGTCGATCTGCTCAAATTGCCCATGGAGGTTCGCTGTATTGAAAAAACAGAGGAGGCTCTGGGGGCGTCGCGTCGAGTGCTCTGTTGCTTACCCACCGGCAGCGAGAATGCAGACGACTTGATTCCGGCCCACATCGACGCCCGTGGTGGGCAGGCTGCTTACGATTGTCTGGTGAGGGCCACGCGTTTGGTTCAGGAAAACGCGGCAGCTGGAATCGTGACTGCTCCCTTGCATAAAGTCGCTCTTCATGAAGCTGGCCACCGTTGGCCTGGCCATACCGAGTTACTCGCCGAGCTGTGCGGCGTCGAGCAGTTTGCGATGATGCTCTACTTGCCGCCTGGAGGAAAAAATCGCGGCGGGCCAGCAGGTTTGGGGGTGATTCACGTCACATTGCACATGGCATTGCGAGAGGTGTTCGAGCATTTAACGGTGGAGGCCGTGTGCGAGAAAATCGAACTGGCTCAGCAGAGTTTCTCGCGAATTCGGGCCGCATTACGGCTGCCGCGCGAGCCCAAGATCGGGGTCGCAGCGCTCAATCCGCACGGCGGTGAAGGGGGCTTGTTTGGAGATGAAGAAGAGCGAATTATTGCGCCGGCAGTTCGTTGGGCTCAGCGCCAAGGTTGGCATGTCGAAGGCCCCTACCCTACAGATACCTTGATGTATCGAGCTGCCAACGGCGAGTTTGATGCGGTCGTCGCCATGTATCATGACCAAGGTCACATCGCTCTGAAGTTGTTGGATATGTTTGAAGCGGTCAACATTACCTTGGGGTTGCCGATTGTGCGAACTAGTGTTGCCCATGGGACGGCTTTTGATTTGGCTTGGACAGGCCGAGCTAAGTCGGGAGGAATGGTTCAGGCGATACTAACTGCAGCTCGGTTGGTTCGCCGAGTTTAAGAATCTTTTTGAGGGAGCACCCGCTCATGCCCTTTCAGTTTATCTGCCCACATTGCTTTGACAAAAAGTGGGTCGACGATGCGTATGTGGGGCAACGCGGGCCGTGTGCCAATTGCGGTCGAATGATCACGCTTCCAAGCAAGACCGATTCATCTGGTAAGGGTCCCCTACCCTCCCCTCCTGAGCCAAGCCCAGCATCACCGCAAGCTCCCGTCGCATGGAGTCGCCGCAAGCAGATGTGGATTTCTGCTGGACTTGGAGCGGCGCTTTTCGGAATCTTGGCTGTGAGCATGATTTTCTTGCAGCCCGGCTTCAAGTCGATGAAGCGTCAACGCGATCTCGTCGGTTGTCGCAACAACGCGCAAAAGATCGCGCTCGCTCTTCAAGCCTATTGCGATACGCACGGAACATATCCGCCGCCGGTGATTAACGACACGACTGGTAAGCCGCTTTATAGTTGGCGTGTATTGCTGTTGCCTTTCTTGGGGTACAAGGATCTCGCTGCGGACTTCAATTATGCTGAGCCATGGGATTCAGCGCAGAATATGTCTTTAGTGACACGAATGCCAGCGGTCTTTGCTTCACCAGCGAGTCCCGATGCTCGTTCGATAGGTGAAGCCAACTATGTCTTGATTACGGGGAGTGGAACATTGTTTCCTGCCACGGGGCCTCTTTCGAGCAAAGATGTTTCCGATCCAGTCGATCAGACATTGCTCGTCGTCGAAGTTCGTAACAGTGGTCAGACGTGGACTCAGCCAGGCGATATCGATGTAGCGAAGTTGAAATTTCAAATCAATGCGGCAGGCAAGGACTCCGTAGGGGGCAATCATCAAGGTGGCGCAGTGGTGGCGACTGTCGATGGGAAATCGGCAATCTTGCCCGAGCGGCTCGCCGGCTCAACGTTTCGTGCGCTCATCACGCCCAGCGGTGGCGAAGTGCTTAATGATGGTGAATGGATACGTTAAAAAAGGTTCGTTCGAATGATCGAACGAACCTTTGGGAGTGGTGGTGGGGTGTCGGCAAATCGTCGGTACCTCTCAAACCAAGACGCTGATAAAAGTGCAATGGTCGAGATAGCCGCGATGGGCAGCTTAGTATTTGCGCGGACGAACGCTCGCTTGAACGCGGCTGGGCAAACCTTGAATTCGCATGAAGCCTTCCGCGTCATCTTGATTATAGCTTCCACCACCTTCCATGGTTGCGATGTCGGCTTTGTACAAACTCTGCGGTGAAGTACGTTTCGAAATATTGATGTTGCCTTTGTAGAGTTTGATCGTCACTTCGCCGGTGACTACTTCATGGCTCTGGCGGATGAAAGCCATCAACGCATCCATCTTGGCATGGTACCAATAGCCGTAGTAAACCATTTCGGCGATCTCAGGGCTGAGGCGATCTCGCAAGTGTGTTAGATCTCGGTCGAGTGTGAGTTGCTCAAGTTGGGCAGCTGCATAGTAAAGAATGGTCATGCCGGGAGCTTCATACACTCCCCTGCTCTTCATACCGACGAAACGGTTTTCGACGACGTCGATACGACCAACGCCATTGCGTCCGCCGATGGTGTTGAGTGTTTGTACGATATCGAGTGCGCCCATCTTCTTGCCGTTGACCGAAACAGGCACACCCTTTTCGAATGCGATGACAACTTCTTCTTGCTTATCGGGAGCTTCTTGCGGACTGATTGTCATCCCGAAGTCGACCAGTTCCACACCGCACACATCTAGTTCTTCTAACGAACCCGCTTCATAGCTGATGTGGAGGCAGTTTTCGTCGGACGAGTAAGGTTTGCGCGTTGTCGCTTTGACCGGGATGTCGTTCTGTTCGCAATATTCGATCATGGCCGTGCGACCAGGGAAGCGATCGCGGAACTCCTTGATGCGCCAAGGTGCGATGACTTTGATGCCTGGTTCTAGCGCTTCGGCGGCGAGCTGGAAGCGGCATTGATCGTTACCTTTGCCCGTAGCACCGTGAGCATAAGCCCGTGCGCCCACTTCGCGTGCAACTTGCAAGCAGACTTTGGAGATCAAAGGTCGAGCGATGGAGGTGCCCAGCAAGTACATTCCTTCGTACTTGGCTTGCCAGGAAAGGACGGGAAACGCAAAATCGCGACAAAGTTCTTCGCGAGCGTCCACAATTCGGGATGAGGCAGCCCCGATCTTCTTTGCTTTGTCTAAAATAGCTTGGCGGTCTTCGCAAGGTTGGCCAAGATCCACATACACAGCGTGTACTTCGTAGCCTTTCTCCATCAACCAGCCCAGAATGACCGACGTATCCAATCCACCGGAGTAGGCCAACACACAGGAAGTCATAAACGTAATACCCGATTTGAAACTGCCAAAAATCTGCCAAAACGCAACGGATTCAAATTGTGGGACAGAATGGCAAAATTGACAACCACGGATCAATGACAACCACGGGATCAATGCTGAGATGAAACCAGAATCCTCACCCGAATTTTCTCAACAGGTGGCTGTTTGGACCGCCGAAGCTGCTGCTGGAACCATTACTTGGATTGAATTCGCGGAAAGGGTCTTGGCTGCCCAGTTGTCCAGTGAAGGTGGCGTGATGGCTGATCGGGATCGGCAGCGTCGGTGCCGTTTTCCTGAGGTAATTTTCGGCCAAAGCAAGACGGCTGGACAAATCGAAATCGCTGCCCGGCGGTTGTTGCTCGATGCCGAGGAAGTCTTGGTGACGCGGGTGGACCCGGAAATTGCGGCGGTTGTGAGTGGGCGATTTGAGCACCATTTTTTCCATTCCCGAGCTCGTACGCTGAGGTTGGCCCAGCGACCCGTTGAAAACGAACGGAATTTCACGTTTTCTGCCAAAAATCCACCCGCAGGCTCCCCTACCTTCCCCCGTTCTGAGCCCAGTGAGGCCTCTCAAGGCCTCGCCGAGCCGTTGGTGGGCATTTTGGCCGCCGGGACGACCGATATCGCTATCGCCGAAGAGGCTGCCCAAACACTGGCCTGGATGGGGTTTCAGAGTTTTCAGATTATCGATTGCGGGGTGGCTGGCCCATTTCGCTTGCTCGCCAAACTCGAGTGGATTCGCCGGGCTGATGTACTGGTGGTTGTGGCTGGCATGGAGGGAGCGTTGGCGAGTGTGGTTGGAGGGTTGGTTTCAGTTCCCGTTATCGCAGTACCAACCAGCATCGGCTATGGTGCGAACCTTCAGGGAATTACCACCATGCTCTCGATGCTCAGCAGTTGCGCGGCAGGAGTGACTACAGTAAACATTGATGGTGGATTCAAAGGGGGCTACGTGGCTGGGCTAATTTGCCAACGCATGAAAGAACGAGGGAGCTGATCCATGAGTGACGCTGTGACTCCGCCGACGCCATCGGTCACACAACTGCCTGTGTTCCCAAAACGCGAGACTACTGGCCACAAGGGCTCCTACGGTCATGCGTTGCTGATCGGTGGTAGTCGTGGTATGAGTGGGGCCATTTCATTGGCAGCTCAGGGAGCGTTGAGGAGCGGCATCGGCTTGGCGACCGTAGCGGTACCTGACAGTTGTTTAGAAACCGTAGCACAGTTTTGTCCCGTCTACATGGTGATCGCTTTGCCTGATGCTCAAGGCAAGATGGATGAAACGGCATGGAGTGTCATTCAAGCTTGGCTCGGTCGAGCAGATGTCTTTGCACTCGGACCAGGTATGGGGCAAAGCGAGGCTCTGCGCGAATTGGTGCCTCAGGTTTGGCGCGAAGCGAACTTACCCGTTGTGCTCGATGCAGATGGCTTAAACAACTTGGCAGCCGACTCAACATGGAGCCTACTCCCCTCCCCTGCCCCGCGCGTTTTGACACCACATCC
>Ga0075163_10007876_pt1 | contig 14063 bp, 9 predicted proteins | sample JI1023141ADNA_FD_71478 | JGI IMG/M metagenome (GOLD analysis project Ga0075163, IMG submission 71478) | Wastewater effluent complex algal communities from Wisconsin, to seasonally profile nutrient transformation and Carbon sequestration -... | ecosystem: Engineered > WWTP > Effluent > Algae...
GGGACAAGTCGCTTCTCACCGTCTACGTCGAGGCCATGGACCGCGAACACGAGATGTTGATCGCGATCATGAACAAGCTCTACGACCGTCACGGAGCGAACGCGCCGGCGGCGGAGCTCGGGCGCCTGCTCAAGGAGCTCGGTGACTTCACGGTGAAGCACTTCGCCGACGAAGAGCGCTACATGGCCTCGATCGGGTACGCGGGGCTCGACACGCACAAGCACATCCACGCGGATCTGTTGAAGGCGTTCACGAAGCACGCCGAGGCCTTCGCGAAGACGAAGAAGCTCGACGAGGACTTCTTCCTGTTCCTCAAGATGTGGCTCAAGGCACACATCCAAGGGATCGATCGCCGCTACGGCGAGCCGTCCAAGACGCCGGTGGCGAAGAGGGCCTGAGCACGCGCGCTCGGCGCGAAGGTGCCGGACCTCGTTTCACGCTGCAGTCTCGACGTCTCGCCCGTTCCTCACGCGGCGAGCGCGTTCGTACCGGTGCCATCACAACAGAGGATCCGTCGACTCTCTCGTCGACGGATCCGCGCGCGTCACGGGATCCAGTCGATCGAGACCGCGTTGCTCAGGTTGAACGTCTCGGCGCTGCAGAAACTCGCGCTGTCTCGGTACCACACCTGATAGTTGCGCGTGCCGGGGGCGAGCACGCCGCCGTGGATCGAGATCGGTACGTCTCCGATCGCGGGCCACCGCGACGCCCCTGCGACGTTCCGCACTCGACCGAGGAACACGGTTCCGCTGCCGAGGCAGCGCAGGCCATCACCGAACGCGACTCCCCATCCGCCCGTGCCGGCCAGCGCCGTGGTGTTCTGCAGGTAGACGCACGGCCCGTCGGTCATCTGCGAGCCGTGGAGCACCAGCGTGTCGTACCCCAGGTGTCGCGAGCCGGTCGCGCGCAGACGCGCGCCATTGCCCAGCGAGTTCAGGCAGCCGGTGCGCGTTCCGGAATCGGCCGAGTTGCCGCAAGGGCACGCGCTTCCGGAGCCGTCACCCGAACAGAAGATGCGTCCGGGTGCCAGCGTTCCGACGTCGAATACGTACACCGCGCCCGAGGCGGCGGCGGCGTTGCTGGATGCGTCGCCGTTGACGCCCGTCGCATCGCTGGCTTCCCCCGGCGCTCCGACCGCGAGCGTGTCCTGTGACAAGGCGACCTGTCCGAACGAATCGCCCGCACCCGTGTTCGAAGCCTTCAGGTACGCGACTTGGGACCAAGTCACCCCGTCGCGCAGGTACACGTACACGGCTCCGGCGCTCGAGGCCGATTCGTCGGCGGAGTTGCCGTTGACCCCGGTCGCCGCACTGTCCTCGCCGCTGGCACCGACCACGAGGAGATCGCCCTCCAGGTCGACGAAGTAGAAGCGATCCCAACGACCTGGGTTCGATGCCTTGACGTACGCCTGCTGAGTCCAGGTCGTTCCCTGTCGCACGAAGACGTAGACGGCGCCCGCGTCGGCCATGGAGTCGTCGTACTGGTTGCCGTTCACGCCGGTGGCGGAGCTCTTCTCGTAGATGGCCGATGCGGCGAGTGTGTCACCGTCCAGCGCCATCACGATCCCGAAACGGTCGCCGGAGCCTGGATTCGAGGCCTTCAGATACGCCTGCTGCGTCCACGTCGAGCCGTTACGGACGAACACGTAGGCCGCACCCGAGTCGAAGACCGAGTTGTCGCTCTGGTCGCCGTTCACACCCGCGGCGCCGCTGTCTTCTCCTGAGGCCCCGACCACGAGGGTGTTGCCCGAGAGCGTCAAACCGGCGCCGAAAGCGTCGTGGTATCCCGGGTTGGAAGCCTTGAGATACGCCTGCTGCGTCCACGTCGAGCCGTTGCGCTCGAAGACGTAGACCGCGCCGGCGCCTTCGAGGGAGTTGTCGTTCGTCATCCCGCCGACGCCCGTCGCGCTGCTCGCCTCCCAAGTGGCCGAAGCGTAGATCGTGTCCCCCGAGATCGCCAGGAAGCCACCGAACATGTCGCCGGCATCCGTGTTCGACGCCTTCAAGTACGCCTGTTGGGTCCACGTCGTACCTTCGCGGACGAACACGTACGCGGCGCCCGAGTTCGGGGCGGAGTTGTCCTGGTCGTTGCCGTTCACGCCGATCGCGCTGCCGTCCTCGCCGAAGGCGCCGACGACGATCGTGTCGTGGGAGATCGCGACGGTCGTACCGAACTGGTCTTCGGCGTCGGTGTTCGACGCCTTGAGGTAGGCCTGTTGCACCCAGGTCCCGCCGCTGCGGACGAACACGTAGACCGCTCCCGACATCGGCTTGGTGTCGTTCGAACCGTCCCCGTCCACGCCCGTGGCCGCGCTGCTCTCCCAAGGTGCGCAGACCGCCATCGTGTCGCCCTCGATCGCGACCCAGGTCCCGAAGTGATCCTGCGCGTCGGTGTTCGAGGCCTTGATGTAGGCCTGCTGGAAGATCGGGTCGACGGTCAACGGATAGGTCGCGCCGCGTTCGTCGACGAGGATGCGCAGTCCCTCGGGGACGACCTCGAGTCCCGAACTCAACGACCGCCCGAGTGCGTCGAACACGTGCAGTCCCGCGTAGGAGAGCGAAACGGTGCCTTCACTCGTCGTGAAGTCGACGCCGTAGCCGTTCGACCGAGCCCGTGCAGCGAGCGAACCGTGCACGGCGAGCGTGAACGACAGCGTGCCTTCGCCCGCGGGACGTTGCTTCAGCGTGAAGCCGTGTTCGAGCCCCTGTCGCCCGGATCGATACCACTCGGTGAGATCGTCGTTCCACGTGTACTCGACCCCATCGTCACTCTGGTGACGACACGCCGGAAGGTCGATCTCGCGTTGCTCGTCGTCGAATCCGAAGCGCACGAGTGCCAGGTCCACGCGCCACGATCCGTGGGCCGGTCGGAGCGAGACCCCGCGCCCGTCGAGATCGAACGAGACGGGGTTCAAGAGACTGCCGAGGTCGACCGGGTGATCGATGTCGGTTCCCGATGCGACGCGCGACAGTGCCAGCAAGAGAACGGCTGCGAGCAAGCGAATCCTCCTCGTGCGCCGACGGCGCCACGACGGTCTGCGGACGTAGGGCCTCGCGACGCGTCACGGTTCCGGGGTGACCTTGACGACGGCGAGCGGCGGACGGATCGCGAACCGCGTGCCGACCTCGATGTGACCGGGGTGTGCGAATTCGCCACACGGGTCGCGCGTGAGCGTTCCGCGAAACACGTCACCACGACCACGCGAGCAGGGTTCTCGGGCCCGCTCGATCCGCGCGACGACGGACTCCGCCTCGGATCGCGCGCGTGTTGCGATCGCGCACGGTGGGGATCCGTGAGGTTCCGCTCGTTCCAACGTGCGGATCCCCTCAGGTTCAGTTCGCCGACGACCGTGAATCGGGCCTCGGCTCGCTGCATCCAGATGGTGCCGCGCCCGTCCGCTCGCACGTTCCGGCCTTGCGATACCCATCGCCAGCCGTTCGAGGCCGATTCGCGCGCCCGCTGGAGTGCGTGAGCTGGGGCCGAGGACCTCGAGCACGCGGAAGTACCTGCCTCGAGCCGACGTTCACGGTGCACGTCGGCGCCGACGTCGTGAGACGCGTCCCTCGGAATTCCCGGAACTTCCCGTCACGAACCGGCTCGCCGAGGATGGTGTGAGCCGTGAACCCGCTCCGTCCCGACGATCCCGAGAGCCTACTGGCGCAATCGACTTGGCTGCGACGCCTGGTGCGTGGGCTCGTGTACGACGAGAGCGCGGCCGACGACGTCGTGCAAGACACCTGGATCGCGGCCCTCCGCGCGAAGCCCGCCGACCTGCGTGCGTGGACGACCGTCGTCGCCCGCAACTTCGCGCGGCGCAACCGACGGGACGCGGGCTTGCGTGCGGTGCACGAGCCAAAGGCCGCGCGAACCGAGCGCATCGAGGGCCCCGACGAGATCGTCGAGCGCGTCGAGCTGCAGCGGAAGCTCGCCGAGGCGCTGCTCGCCCTCGACGAGTCGTTCCGCAGCGCACTCGTTCTGCGTTTCCTCCACGGACTCTCCACGATCCAAGTCGCCGAACGCCTCGGTTGTTCGCACGACGCCGCGCGCCAGCGCATCTCGCGTGGCTTGGCGAAGCTGCGAGAGCGGCTCGATCGCGATCACGAACGCGGTCGCGCGGAGTGGATGAGCGCGCTCGTGCCGCTCGCGCACACGCATCCGGTCTCGGTGTCGGGAGGTCTGCTGATCATGGGAACGAAGACGAAGGTCGCCGTCGCGTTGGCCGTCGCCGCATTGGGGTTGTGGCTCTGGAAGGGGGCGCTCGAGCCGAATGCGCTCGAACCCGACGCGCAAGCAGCCTCCGCCGCGCCGGTCGCTCCCGAGCCCGCGCACGAAGTCGCGACGGCAATTCCGCTCGAAGCACCCGAGATCAGCCCGCGGACCGCGGTCGTGCCACCCACGGTCGCCTCACGCATCGCCGATCCGGCTCCGCCGAACGGGCTGCGCGGGATCGTCCTCGACGCATCGGATCGACCGATCGCGGGCGCGCTCGTCGTGGCCTCGAGCTCACTCTCCTACGACTACACGACGCTCGATCTCAACGTGGCCTCGCGCCGTGAGCGGGCCAGGGAGACACACAGCGACTCCGAAGGCCGCTTCGAGTTGCCGCTCGACCCCGCGCGCTGCTATCAACTCGACGTCGACAAGCCGGGCTTCGCGCCGGCGACGCTCGGTCGTCGGCGACCGGGCGAGACGGTCGTCGTGCGATTGTTGCACGGCGCCTCGCTCGAAGGCCGCGTGACGCAAGGCGAGTCACTGCTGCCGGTCGCGAACGCACGCGTGCGCTGCTTCCTGCTCGGCAACGACAGCCCGGACGGCGCGCGCTTCGAGAACGTGACCGTCACGGACCACGCCGGTCGCTACCACTTCGACACGCTGCCTCCGCGGTTGCTGTGCGTCGAGGTGTCGGCGACGGACCTGCCCGCGTCCGGTTGGATCAAAGTGCACCCCGAGGTGGGCAAGTCGACCACGCAGGACGTCAACCTCGTGGCAGGCGTCTGGTTCCACGGCCACGTGCTCGACGCGCGAACGCGCGTTCCAATCGTTGGAGCCGAACTCGGCACGAGCTGGGTCCTGCGCAATACGGTGCGCACGGATTCCGCCGGAGCGTTCTTGTTGCCACGCGAGAAAGGCTCGGACGGTCAAATCTACGTGCGTGCCGCGAGCTACGGCTTCCGCAACGTGGTCCCGCCGGAGAGCCCGAACGCGCAAGGGTTCGAGATCCTGCTCGAGCCCGCACGGGGAGCCCACGGGCGCGTGACCGACGAAAAGGGTGGTCCGATCGAAGGGGCCTATGTCGCTGCTTGCGGCACCGACTACGGAGACGTGCAGCGTCACGATTGGGTCGGAACCACGACGGACGATCAGGGCCGTTACGCGATCACGGACCTGCGGCCCGACCTCGCGCACTCGCTCTTCGTGCGTGCCCAGGGATTCGGCACCTGTGTCTACGAATTCCCCGCGACCGAGATGGCGCAGGCGGTGATCGATCTACCCGATGTCGTGCTGCGCCCCGCGGGTGCGATCCGCGGTCGCGTCGTCGACGATCAGGGCAGGCCGCTGCCCGACCTCGACGTGCAGCTGCGCGGCGTGAACGCCGACCGCTCGATTTGGAACGCGCGCAATGCCGCGTTCCTGGACAGTTACGTCGGCGCACGCTCCGGCCGAACCGACGACCGCGGTGCGTTCGCCTTCGACGAACTCGCAACCGGGAACTACGTGGTCGAACTGAACCGCGACGGTCACCGGCCCGCAGCGACCCGATCCGTCTCGCTGAGCTCCGGCGAACGACGGGAGGACGTCGACCTCGTCCTGGCCTCGGGTGTGACGCTTTCGGGACGAGTGCACGATCGCGACGGACACGGTCTGCGCGGAGTGAACGTCAGCATCGAGCCCACGGTCGAGGGTCTCTCCGACTGCGACGTGCGGACCGTGGACGACGGCACGTTCACCGCGCGCGGCCTCGTGCCCGGCCTCTATCGCATCCAGCTCTGGCCGGGGCGTGTCGACTCCGACGACCCCGATGCGAAGTACTTCGTTCACGCCAGCTTCGAGAGGCAGGTTGCCGATGGCACCGAACTCGATCTGCAACTCGAAGAGGGCGTCTGGTTGCGAGGCACCGTCGTCGAAGCGGATGGCAGTCCGCTCGTGGGGGCGCGTGTCCTGACCCAAGGCCCGGATCAGGGGTACCGTGAGGGCGCACGTACCGACTCGCAAGGGCGATTCCGCGTCGGGGTCGAGCGCGACCAGCACTACGCGGTCATGGCCCAACGCCCGCTCGGCGAACCGGGAGTCGGACGAGGGCAGCGGTGGGACTCGGAGGACGCCCACTGCGGACGTCTTTCTCGGGTCCAGGGTGGTGGAGCCGAAGTGCGCATCGTCATGCCGGCGCATTGAGGCGAATGGCGGCCCCGCGCACCACGCGGGTCATGCACGATCCGGTCTCGCACGTCGCGGAGTGCACGACGGGTACGTCCTGGCCCCGCGCCCGGATCTCAGTTCCCGAGTGCCTGCTTCCACCCCGGGAAGAGCTCGTTCAAGTCGCGTGTCGGAACGTCCCAGGTCGTCGGGGCGAGATTCCAGGCGGAATTCTCGAAGAACGAGATCGTCGTCGATTGGAACTGAAGTCCCGCCCTCCCACGCAGGTTCTGCTCGAACTGCTGTCGCTGGGCGACCGTGGAAAAGCGCACCTGCGAATCGAGCAGATCGTTCAGGGTGCACTGCCAGAACGCGAGCGTCGAACCCGCCTCCAGTCCGTCGACGCCGAGCGTCACGCGATCGATGCGGCATCGCTCCATGCGCACGATCAGTGCCGGTGAGTCGATCCGCATGAGCTGTCCGTACTCCGGGTGTCTGCCGTATCCGCCTTCGAATCGACAATCGCGCGCGAGCAGCACGAGTCCTCCAGAGAAGCTCAAGGCGCACGAGCTTCCGGCGCCCATGTCGAATCCGATCACGCGCACGCGTTCGAGCAGCACGGTCGCCGGAGCTCCCCGCTGGTCGAAGAGGTAGTGATTGTTGGTGAACACCGTGCAGTCCCGGATCGAGAACCGCTGCAGTGGCTCGGCCGCGAAGATGTCCTGCGACAGCACGAGCATCGTCGCGTCCATCCCTGCGCCGGCGATCGTCACGTCGGCGGGAATCGGCCGGACGCCGTTGAAGTTGATCTCGATCGGAAACACGCCCGCGGGATAGGAATAGGTCTTGCCGGGCTCGATGTTCTTCGCGAGCAGCTTCCCGAACCTGACCGCGTGCACCGGTGTCTCCGGCTCAGCGCGCGCGAAGAGCGACCGCATCGCCGTCGGATCCGTCGCGAGCCCCAACATCGGCGTGGGCGTCTTGGCGAGCTTCTCGAGTAGCGCGAACGCGCCGCCGGTCGTCGCGTCGCGCGCGAGCAGCTCCTCGCGCGTGCGCTCCTCCGCCATCCGGCGCCCAATTGCCGCGGGGAGGGCCAGGACGCTGGTCTCGAACTCGTGCATCCCTCGTCCGAGCCGCTCGTCGTCGATCTCGTCCGCGCGCGACGTCTTCCAAGCAGCGCGCATGCCCGTGCGCGCGTACTCGCGCAGAAGCGGACCGATCAACTCGCCGGAAGGAGCGCGAGAGTCTCCACCCGGATCCGTCGCCGGTTGCGCGGGGACTGTCTCGCGCGGCGACGCCACGTGCTCGAGCGACGGCTCGCCGGCGCGCCCGCCCTTCGCAGAATCCGACTCGCGCGGCGCAACCGGAACGGATGGAGCCGACGCAGTGGCCGGTGCGAGGCGTTTGCCCACGAAGGTGCCGGCGAAGAGTCCGACGAGAAGGGCGGCGAGGGGAAGCAGGGCCGACTTCAAGATGGCTGGAGCCTACCAGGAACCTCGATGGATCCGAGAGTGTGAGCTCAGTGCCGCGCGTGCTCGACGAGCGACGGAGGGGCCTGTTCGGACGTCATGACGAACGTGAAGACGAACTGCCACGTCGCTTGCTGCAGCGGGATGTTCTCTTCGCGCTGGACGTCGGGTGGGAGTCCGACCCAGCGGCCCGTTTCGTAGCCCGACACGACGCAGCGCTCGCCCGCGGGAAGCGAGACACTCTCGATCACGACGTCGACCGGAATCGCGAGCGCTTCCCCGTCGACGCGGTCGACACGCAGCGTGCCGTGAGAGACCTTGCCCTGCTCCTCGCGCACTCCCTCGATCCGAAGGAAGGTGCCGATCGGTCGTCCCAGGCGCCCGATCGGCACGGGGACGGCGCGCTCGGAAGCCGCGGTCCTGCAACTCGTGGAAGCGGCCACGAGCCAGGCGACTTGGAAGGCGGTCGAGAATCGCATGTTCATGATCTCGCGGACGACACGGAGCTCGCGACGACTTCCGCGCTTCTTCGCGGCCATCACGACTTGCGGTGATCGGCTCGTCGTTGCACGACATCCTAGCTCATCCACCTTGATCCCATGGCCGCTCCGAGGTCCTTGACCGTACTCGGGCGGTGCCGCGTACGGCCCCGAATCCGAATGAGCCGAGTCCGATGAGCCGTGCGGGATCCCTGGAGCTGCACCGCGCGACGGCCGAATCAGAGGCGCACGGAACCCGCGCGTCCAGAGGAGACCCGCGCACGATCGGCCTCGATCACGAATGTCGGGTTCCTGGCTCGCGACGCCGAACGGATCCGCCGTGCGGACACATCCGACGGTGGCCAATCAAGATTGCAGCGACCGCACGTGAGCCAGCGCGTGACGCACGGCGTTCTCGAACGGTTCGCTGCGTCGTTCGATCTTCGACACGAGCAGGCCACCCTGCATCACCGTGTAGCAGAAGTCGGCCAGCTCCTCGGGATCCGTGGAACGCTTGAGCTTCCCCTGCGCGCGCAAGGACGTGAACAAGGCGATCAAGGGGAGGCGACCTGCGCGGAAGATCGAGGTCGCTTCGTCGCGCAACGGGCCCTTGTTCTCCGTGATGTCGCTCGCGATCGTGCCGATCGGGCAACTGCGGACGCACTTCGTGGCGCGCTGGTGATCGAGGAAGAAGTCGAACCACTCTTCCAGATCGCGCCACGTCGCGAGATCCCTGGGCACGGGGATCTCACCCGACGCGATCTTCCCGCGGAAGTGCTTCATCACCTCGAGGACGAGGTCGTCCTTGCTCGAGAAGTAGTGGTAAAACTGACTCTTGCCCGTGCCCGAGGCATCGAGGATCTGACCCAGACCCGTCGCGTTCACTCCCTGGCCGTGGAACAGGTCGAGTGCCGTTTCGAGGATTCGTGTCCGTGCGTCTTGTGTCGACATGGTGTGGACAGGCGTGTACCGAATGGTACAGTTGGTTGTACCGATCGGTACAGGGCGCGGTCGGCGCGTCCGCGACCACGGCCACCATTCTGGACTTCAACGCACTGGATTCCATGTCCCAACAACTTGCACCCCACGCTCCCTCCTTCGCTCTCAACGAGTGGCTCTTCGCGAGCGCCCTGGGGGCGATTCCGGAGACGCAAGCGGATCGTCGGCTGGTACCGGCCACGAACACACCCCGCGGCATCGCCGTTCACGTCGTCATGGCCCGTCACTCGCTGTGTCGCCTGCTGGGCGGATCCCCGCCGGCCCTGCCCTGGAAGGACGTGGGCGAGGAATTCGAGGCCGGCTTCAAGGAAGGCGGCGAGCGACCGTCGCTGAAGTCCGTCAAGGATGCTTGGGACGCCCTCCAGCCGGTGTTCCACCACGCGCTCCTTTCGGCGTCGAAGGAGACGCTCGCGGCGCCGAGTCCGCTTCCGATCCCCGGCAACGAGCGGCCGACCGTGGCGGACTTCGCCGCGTTGAACGTCGTGCACGAGTGCTACCACCTCGGCCAACTCGGCCTGATGACCAAGGCCATCGTCGGCAAGGGCATCATGACGCCGCCGCCGGCCGATCCGGTGCGGTAGGCGAGCACCGCGTATCCCATCAAGGCGCGGCACGCGCGGCCGTTGGACGCGTGACAGCAGAGTCGATGCGTGTTCGACCCGCGGCGGATAGACTCGCCCGCCCATGTCGCACCCCATCGACGTTCGAGCGCTGGCGAAGCGCGCCGTCGGCCGCGTCTTGGCCGAGCGCGGTCGCGAGGCCGCACCCGGCGCGCGCGTCGCCGAGCGTGCGGCGGGCGTGTTCGTGGCGGTCGCACCCGGTGGCGAGCCGTTGCGACCCGACGTCGAAGCCGTCGCGCCCAAGGCCGGGCGTGGGCCCGAGCTCGTCACGGCCGAGATGTTGGCCAAGGTCGAGCGCGGCGGTTCGTTCCGCGTGCCGCCCGGCGCGATCGTGACGCAGCTCGCTCGCGACGAAGCGTGGCGGCGCGGCATTCGGCTCGAGGAGCGCGCGACGACGACGGACGGTGGGCGACTGCGCGTCGCGATCGCGGCCGACCACGGCGGGTTCCCCTTGAAGGGCGACGTGATCGAGTGGGTGCGTGCGCTCGGACACGAGACGTTCGACCTGGGCACGCGCGACGAGAACCCGGTCGACTATCCCGACTTCGCGCGCGCGGTGGCCGAGAACGTGGCCAAGAAGAACGCCGACGTCGGCATCGTGATCGACGGCGCGGGCATCGGCTCGGCCATGGCGGCGAACAAGGTGCCGGGCGTGCGTGCCGCGAACTGTTGGAACGGCGCGACGGCCAAGAACGCGCGCGAGCACAACTACGCGAACGTGTTGACGCTGGGCTCCAAGGTGATCGCGCGCGACGCGGCGTACGAGGTCGTGCGCACGTTCCTCACGACGGCGTGGGGCGAGGAACGTCACGGCAAGCGCGTGAACAAGATCGGCGACATCGAGCAGCACTACACGCGCTCGGCGCAGGAAACGCGCTGAGATCGAACGGTCGGAACGGACACAGAAGATGAGCATCAAGCGCAACGTCGCGGAGCCGGTGGACGGCGGGAAAATCGACGCGGAGAAGCTCGAGGAGATCCTGGCCGAGATCGCGCGGCAGATCCTCGATCACGGCCTCGGTGCGATCGGCGGGTTCGGTCAGTGGGGCTGCAGCTCGCTCTCGGTCGAGATCTGCCCGGAGCGCGTGGACGAGATGGTCACGGCCGGCGCGTGTCGCGTGGGTGTGAACCTGCCGGATCCGGCGCGGCTCGGCACGATCGCGAGCTACATCGACCACACGCTCCTCAAGCCCGAAGCGACGGCGGCGGACGTCGACAAGCTGTGCGACGAAGCCAAGAAGAACCGCTTCGCCAGCGTGTGCGTGAACGGCACGTGGGTGCGGCGCTGCAGCGAGATCCTGCACGGGTCCGGGGTCGCGACGTGCTGCGTCGTGGGCTTTCCGTTGGGTGCGATGACGCCCGAGGTGAAGGCCTACGAAGCGCGCCGCGCGATCGAGGACGGCGCGTGCGAGATCGACATGGTGATCAACGTGGGCGCGTTGAAATCGGGCGACCACGAGTTCGTGCGCCGCGACATCGCCGGCATCGCCGAGGTGTGTCACAAGCTGGGCGCGAAGCTCAAGGTGATCCTCGAGACGGCGCTGTTGACGGACGCGGAGAAGGTCAAAGCGTGCGAGCTGTCGCAGCTCGCGGGCGCCGACTACGTGAAGACGTCGACCGGTTTCTCGAAGGGCGGCGCGACGGCCGCCGACGTGGCGCTGATGCGCAAGACGGTCGGTCCGACGATGGGCGTGAAGGCCTCGGGCGGCATCCGCGACGTGCAAGACGCCAAGACGATGATCGCCGCCGGCGCGACCCGCTTGGGCGCTTCGGCTTCGGTCGCGATCGTGCAGGGCGGCAAGACGAGCGGCTCGTACTGACGACCACGGATAGCCGTGTCCGTCGGAACACGCACGCGACGAACGGCAGGGACGAGAGTTCCTGTTTCTCCGCACAGAACGTGCGAGTTCCACCCATGACGGGCCAGATTCCGCAACATCGCTTTCCGACGACGCGTTGGAGCACGGTCCTCGACGCGCTGGCTCCGGAGCACGAGGCGCACGCGGCGCTCGAGCAACTCTGCCGGCGCTACTGGTTCCCGTTGTACGCGTTCGTGCGGCGACGCGGGTTCGCGCACGACGAGGCCGAGGACCTCGTGCAGAGCTTCCTCGCGCGCCTTCTCGAGAAGCGCGACTGGCGCGTCGACCCCTCGCGTGGTCGGTTTCGCGCGTACCTGGCGGCGTCGATGAATCACTTCGTCGCGAACGAACGCGAACGAGCTCGAGCGGTCAAACGGGGCCAGGGACAGGTGGTCGTCTCGATCGACGCGGAAACGCAGGACCGCTTCTCGCTCGAAGTCGCTGACGACGAGACGCCGGAACGTGCTTACGAGAGGTCGTTCGCGCTCGCCTTGCTCGACGACGCGCTCGCACGGCTCACCGCCGAGCAGGTGCGGATCGGAAAGGCGGCGCAGTTCGAACGGCTCGAGGCGTTCCTCGGTCCCGATACCGCTTCACCGCCGTACGAAGAGCTCGCGCGCGAACTCGGCACGAGCGAAGGCGCACTTCGGGTCGCTCTGCATCGCCTGCGGCGCCGGTATGGCGAGTTGGTGCGCCTCGCGGTCGCCGATCTCGTTTCGGACCCCGCGGACGTCGAATCGGAACTCCAGGCGCTCGTGGACGCTTTCGCCCGGTGACCGCACGCGGATCCCACCCGGATTTCCGACGAGGATCCGTAACAGGACGCACTGTTCCCGTCTCCCGATCACGCCATGACTCCTAGAACCTGTGCGATCTGTGGTGCGTCCATCCCCGGAGGCCGCGGCAGCTGCCCGCGGTGCCTGCTCGAGCTCTCCCGCTCTCCCGCTCCGTCCGAGCCGTCCCCGGAGAGGGCGCCGCGTGAGCGCACGCCGGCACCCACCCCGAGCGAGCTGGCGAACGACTTCCCCGACTTCGAGATCCTCGATCTCATCGGTCAGGGCGGGATGGGGTGCGTGTATCGCGCGCGCCATCGTCGACTCGACCGCTTGGTCGCGCTCAAGATCCTAGCGCCGGGCACGGAGGCCGACGCGCGGTTCGAGGAGCGCTTTCAGCGTGAGGCGCGGGCGTTGGCGCGGCTCGATCACCCGGGCATCGTGCGTGTGCACGACTTCGGACGTGCGGGCCGGCGATGGTTCCTGGCGATGGAGTTCGTCGAGGGCACGACGCTCCGCGAGCTGCTGCGGCAAGGTCGCGTCACGTCGCGCGCGGCACTCGACATCGTGCCGCAGATCTGCGGAGCGCTGCAGTACGCGCACGACGAAGGCGTCGTGCACCGCGACATCAAGCCCGAGAACGTCCTCGTGGACATGCAGGGTCGCGTGAAGATCGCCGACTTCGGCTTGGCCAAGCTCGTCGGACCCACGGAGGAGATCGGCGCGCGCACGCGGTCCGACCAGGCGATGGGCACGCTGCACTACATGGCGCCGGAACAAGCGACGAGCGCGCGCGACGTCGACCACCGCGCGGACATCTACTCTCTCGGCGTCGTCTTCTACGAGATGTTGACCGGCGAGCTGCCTCTCGGTCGCTTCGAACCTCCCTCGAAGCGCGCGCACGTCGACGAGCGGCTCGACAAGATCGTGCTGAAGAGTCTCGAGCCGGCCCCCGAGCTGCGGTATCAGCACGCAGTCGAGGTCGGCACCGACATCGCCGACCTCACGACGAGCGAGACCGGGACACCGGGCGACACGAACCAGACGGCCGCTTCATCTGACGTCGCCGACACAGGGAAGGTCGCAGGTTCCGTCGGTTCCGGCGCCGCCTCCTCGCAGGCGCCGCACCCGGAAGCACGACGTCACGGCGCGAGGCGCGTCGGCTGGTTCCTCGCCACGATCGTGGCTTGGCTCGTGTTCTGGGTCTCGTTCGGGAGCTCGTTCGCCTTGGTCACGTTGCCCATGGTGTCCGTTCTCACCCTCTTGGGCATGCGGGCCGACGTGACTCCGCGAACTCGAGCCTGGCGATTCGGTTTCGCGTTCGTGCTGCACGTGCTCGGATGCGTCGCTTTCGCCGTCGATCGCGTGCACCGCTGGGAAACATCCGCGTCCGACTATGAGACCGTCCACGCCTGGGACGAATGCCGCAACCTCGGGGCCACGCGCGCGGTGGAGCTCGCGGCGGAGATGATCGCCATGGATCCGGAATCCGTGTATCGCGCGCAGACCG
>Ga0075163_10007878_pt1 | contig 14060 bp, 10 predicted proteins | sample JI1023141ADNA_FD_71478 | JGI IMG/M metagenome (GOLD analysis project Ga0075163, IMG submission 71478) | Wastewater effluent complex algal communities from Wisconsin, to seasonally profile nutrient transformation and Carbon sequestration -... | ecosystem: Engineered > WWTP > Effluent > Algae...
GAGCGCGCATAGCTCACGGCGATTTCAGCGCTTTCGTTCATTACTTTGCCGATGTGCCCTGTAAATTTTACCCGACCGCGACCGGGAAACTTGCGCGACTCAATCGTGAGCGTCGCACCGCCCATCGAGGTGTAAGCAAGCCCCAGCGCCGAACCAATGCTCAGCGTCGTGAACTCGTCGGCGCGGGTGAATACCGGCTTACCAAGGTATTTCGGAATTTCTTTCGGACCCAACGACTTGGGAAACGATTTTTTCTCTACGTGCGCCGCCGCGGCTTTTCGGTAAAGCTTCTGTATTTCTTTCTCGAGCCGTCGCACACCCGATTCACGCGCGTAAGAGTCGATCAGAAAGCGCAACCCCTGCGTCGTGATGACGGGTGCATTCTTCTTGCTGAGCCCTGAATCGCTGATTGCGCGCCCAATCAGGTATTTCTTGGCAATTTGCATTTTCTCTTCGAGAATGTACCCAGGTAACCTGATAATCTCCATGCGGTCGATGAGCGGTTCAGGTATTGAATCGAGTGTGTTCGCGGTAGTGACAAAAGTGATTTGCGAGAGATCGAACGGCAGATCGAGAAAATGGTCGCGAAATTCGAAATTCTGCTGCGGGTCGAGCACCTCAAGCAACGCCGACGCCGGGTCGCCATGGTATGAGCGTCCGAGTTTGTCTATTTCATCGAGCATCAGCACCATGTCGCGTGACTTGGTGCTCTTGAGCCCCTGAATAATCTTACCCGGCATTGCGCCGATATAGGTGCGCCGATGCCCTTTGATTTCAGCTTCGTCGCGCATGCCCCCGAGCGAAAAGCGAAAGAATTTCTTCTTCATCGCTGCCGCAATCGATCGCCCGAGCGAAGTTTTGCCTACGCCTGGCGGGCCAACGAGACAAAGAATAGAACCTTTGACATCTGCCTTGAGCGTTCGCACGGCAAGGTATTCGAGAATGCGGGTTTTGACGTCGTCGAGACCGAAGTGGTCGCGGTTCAGCACCTGCCGCGCATAGGGTAATTCTATTGCATCGATTGCCGGCACGTTCCACGGCAGATCGAGAATGGTATCGAGGTAGTTGCGAATGACGGTATATTCGTGCGCGCTCGGGTCGACGTAATCAAGCTTTGAGCATTCGTCGAGCGCGCGCTCGTTGGCTTCGGGTGGTAGCTTCGCTGCCTCAATTTTCTGTCTATAGAACTCCCCGTCTTTTTCGCGTGTTTCAGGCCCGCGCAATTCGCTTTTAATCGCCTTCAGCTGTTCGCGCAGATAATATTCCCGCTGGTTGTGCTCAACGCCTTGGTTCACCTTGCCCTGAATCTTGCGTTGCAACTTGACGAGATCGAGCTCACGCGCCAAAAATTGCAGCGTACGCTCGAGCCGGCGGCGAATGTCGAAAGTTTCGAGTATCTCTTGAAACTCCTCACGCTTAAGGTTTAAGACTGAGCACACGAAATCGGCAATCTTGCCAGGTTCTTCGACGTTGATGAGTGTCAGCTTCATCTCTTCGGTGAAGTACGGGTTCTCAGTCATCATCTCTTTTGCCTGATTGAGCACGCTGCGCATGAGCGCTATCAGCTCTTTATCGCGCACCTCAGTCGCCTCAATCTGGTATTCGACCTTCGCGAGCATGTGGGGAGAGCTAAGCGAAAAAGAACTAATCTTGAAGCGCTCGAGCGAATTGACGAGCAGGTGCATGCCCCCCTCGGGCAGGTTGATACGCTTCAGAATCTTGGCGGCTGTGCCGACTTTAAACAACTGGTCGGGCCCAACTTCGGTATTTGTGTCGTCGTGTTGCAGCACCAGACCCAGATACTGGTTTTGCTTGTGCACGTTCTCGATCGCTTCGGCAAGCTTACCCTCTGCGATAACAAGCGGCGTCACCATACCGGGAAAAACAGGGCGGTGCCGCACCGGCAGAATAAACAGCTCGGGCGGCAGCAGCTGATTTATAGGTACGATAAGAGATTGTTTGTTTTCTGCCACGGGCCATAATTTAGCATAAAAACACCGCGAAAGCCAGTTTTACGGACAGTGTACCAGATCGATGAAATTTGCTGTTCGCACAAAAGGGGTGGTCTTCTTGAAAAGGCTGTTTACGGCCGCGATAAGTTCGCGTCGATGCGTGTGTGAACGTGCGATTTGCGGCCTGGTTGCTGCTGAGCAGCCAGATCTTTGCCAACGTTGCCGCAACGGAAAAGTCTGCGCCGCCCGCAACGAGCAAGACCATCATCTACTTCTTCTGGGCCGAAGGCTGCCCGCATTGCGCCGAAGAGCGGGCGTTTCTCGATACCTTGGTCGCACAAAACTCAAGTCTTGAGCTGCGGACTTTCGAATTGTTGCATAGCAGAGATAACGCGCGCTTGCTGATCAGTTTTGCCCATCGTTTTGGCTTTGAGGCAAAGTCCGCGCCGGCAACTTTCGTGGGCGGCCGCCATTGGGTGGGCTTCACCAGCCAAATCGCAGATGAAATTGCCGATCATATCAGAGTCTGTAGCATGAAAGCGTGCAGCGACGCGGCTGATTATGTAGCACGTACAACGCCAACGACAAGTGGCAACGCTGAAGCCCGGCAAACAAGACCTGGCAGCGGTTCAACCGAGACGTCAGCAGCCGAAACGCAGGTGTTTCTCGACGTCCCGGTTTTCGGCCGCCTGTTACTCACCAGAGATGCTCTCTGGGCAAATACAGCGCTCATTGCATTCGCCGACGGATTTAACCCGTGCTCGCTTTGGGTTTTAACAATGCTATTGGCGCTGATCATTCATACAGGTTCGCGCACCAAAATTTTTCTCATCGGTTTCGTTTTTCTTACTGTCTCATCGCTCGTTTACACCGCATTCATAGCCGGAGTGTTCAGTATTATGAAACTCGTCGGTCTTCTGACCTGGGTCAGAACGGCGATGGCCATTTTAACTCTCGCAATGGGACTCATCAACATTAAAGACTATTTTTGGTTTGGTAAAGGTGTGTCGCTCACGATCGCCCCTGAAAAGAAGCCGGGTATTCTGGCCCGCATGCGCGAGATTCTTGCCGCTTCGGGGTCTCTTTGGCCGATGCTGCTGGCTACAATATTTTTAGCGGGGGGTGTGTCGCTTGCGGAGTTCTCTTGCACCGCAGGTTTTCCTGTACTGTGGGTCAACCTGCTCACCGCACAGAACGTCTCAACGGGAGACTTTGCTCTGCTGCTGGTATTCTATATGCTGATTTACCAGCTCGATGAGATGGTCATATTCGTCGCAGTGGTACTCACGCTGCGCATCAGCCGTTTTCAGGAAAAACAAGGGCGCATTCTCAAATTATTTGGCGGCACACTCATGTGCACGCTGGCCGCAGTTCTGCTGCTGCGGCCCAACCTGCTCGAAAACCTAACAGCTTCGCTGATGGTTTTTGCCGCAGCACTGCTCGGGGCTGCGGCGATTTTCGCGATACACCGCTCACTCATTCGCTTGTTGGGTGTGAAGATCCGCTCTGATCACCCAATGTGAAACAGAATGCGCCGGCCCAAATAAGGTTCAGATTCCCGGCGCCGATGATTTCAAAAACCGGTGCCCATCACATGCGAATAAGCGGTGACCTTGGTCGCGGTGGTTCCTGCGCCCCGGTATAGGTAACCAGCGGTTGCGTTTGCTGCGACTGCGGTCGTCCAGTCTGACTTATTAATCAGCGCATTTGTCGCCGTCAGCGTCGAGCGGCTTTTGCAATCTGCAGTGTTGACCCCCGTTGCCCAGAGGGTAATGCGTGGGGGTGTCGCGTCGGTGATGTCCATACAGACTTCTGAGGCGGCGGTCGTAAAACCACTGAACGCAGTCGCGAGAGTACCCGTCTGATTCGAATAGCCCACCGAAGTCTGCGGCGGGGGCGCAGAGCCATTGCCATGGTAGAAAATGAAACTCGCCTGCCCATTTGTCGTTGCTGCCTGGCCGCCGCTCGGTGCCGACGAATAGCCGGTATAGAGTGTGACCGACGAATGCGCTGACGAAGTCTGCACCCCTTCGACGCGAAAATGGCGCGCCGTGCCTTTCGCTGGGTTACAGATCTGCGTTGTCGTCGCTTCAGGAGTTGTGCTGCAAACATCAGTCGCGCCGATGACGCTGTTGCTCGACACAAACACTTTGGTGACTTTGGCCACATCGGTGAGGCTGGTACCGCTTGATTTGATGTAGGCGTTACCCGAGGCCAGCGCCGCCACATTTGCCCAGTCGGCTTTAGTCATCACTGCGTTCGCACGGGTGAGAGTAGCCGTGTTTGAGCAATCAACTGTTGCATCGGCGACCGCACCTGTTTGGGCTGCGCTACCGTCGCTCTTGAGCCCGTTTGCCCAAAAGGTGACCTGAGGGGGCACCGTATCTGCAATTTCAAAGCACACCGTCGAAGGGCCATTCACCGCGAGGGGGGCAATCGTGTGCAGCGGGTACGTGAACTGGGTAGTGCTGTTGCCGTTGAATGTGAAATAGGTCCAGGGCGCGCCGCCCGAAGAACCGCCAAAGATAAACAGAAACTTACCGTCGCCTGCGGAGCTCGTCGGTGACGGGGTGTTCGTGCCGACGCGGTTCGCGTCGCTGTCGCCGAGCACCAGATAGAAATACTTGTTCGCGAGATTGACCGACGTACCTTCGATACGAAAGAACCTGGCTTTACCGGCCGCGGGCGTGCACAGCGCCTGGTAGCCGTTTGCCGGGCTTGAAACAGTTTGATACGTCGTTTCACACGTGGTCGCTGCTGCGGCGGCAGTCTCTGTTGCGGTCGCATTTTCAGAAGCCTGCGCGCAGCCACTGGCGAGAGCCGCAGCCGCGATCAGACTGATGATCATTGAAAATCTCTTGTTCATTTTTTCTCCTTTTACTATTCAAAAAGTTATTCGCCAAACGTGTATCGGGCACCGCCATAAACGCGCAGCGGCGGCAGCGGCAGGTAAGTAGCGTCACCCGCTGAATTCAGATTTTCACCGCCGGCAAAGACGCTTAAGCCCGAGAGCAGCGCGTATTCGGCATTGACATCGACCGTCGCGTAGGGTGCCGACCAGATCGGATTCTTTGAAGGCGCCTCGCCCGAAATATCCATATAATAGGGTCGCTTGTCGATGAGCGAAAACTGCACGCGAGCGGTGAGCCCGTGGTACCGCAAGAGAAACCCGGCATTGCCGCGGTGGCGCGCGCGGCCTTCGAGCGACCTGTCATTGGCACGATCGTGCGCGAGCGTGTACGAGTATCCCAGCGTCGCCCGCAGGTAGCGGCTCATATAAAATACCACACGGTTGTCGGCGCCGGCGGTGTAGGCACTGGCGACGTTGCGGTATTGGTATTGCGTGATGCCCCCGACCGCCCCGGCAGTTGCCGTCTGTATCAGGTTCGTGAGATCGTTAAAATAGACATTGCTGTCGACGCTGATACGCTTCGTCGCAAACCATTCGAACCCCAGATTGGCGCTGCGCGAATTCTCGGGTTGCAGCGTTGAATTACCCTGCACAGTGTAACCCGCAGAAGGGTTATCAAAATAGAGATAGAGTTCACGAAACGACGGTGACCGGTAGCCAACGCCTGCGCTCGCGCGCACGATAAAATCTTCGCTGCCCCATTTGAGGCCGAGGCGCGGTGAAACATAATCGCCAAACTGCGAGTCGCGATCAACGCGAATTCCCGGTGAAACGATCAGCGCATCGGTGAGCCGCGAATCGAACTGTGAATAGCCGGCGATGCGGTGGCGATAGGTTGTGTCTGGCCTGATACGCGGCGACTGCAGATTCTCAAATATACCTTCTGAACCAACGGTGAGCCGCCCCAGCGCGAGCACCGGGGTCGCGGCCTGAGCGTGCAGCGTGTACGTGTTTTCGCGCGTGTTCTCATAGTTGTCGAGCGCAGTATCATTTCTTTGGTCGTACAGCAATTGATCGCGAAACAGCGTATAACTGCCGTTAATTTTGAAATCCGCCTTACCGCGATCGGCTCTGAGTTCATTTTCGAGTTTGTTGTCGTCGCGCGCCACCGAAACACTCTCGCCCGCCTGCGCTGGGCTTGTCGCATAAGCCGACGAGGTTGTGTGCAACCGAAACGAGCCCTGCGCTGTTTCGGTGAGGTTTGTTCTGTCGAAGATGCCGCCCGATAGCGGTGCGTCGATGCCCCAGAGCCGCCGGCGACTGTAATCGCCCTGCAGCGCGAGCTTCCAGTTTTTTGCGAAATCCCATTCGGCGCCCGAGTCGAAGCCATATTCATTAATACCGCGGCCCAGCGTCGCGACCGATTTTTCATCGTAGCGATAGGGTTGCTGCGTTCGGTAGGCGCCAGAACCGCGCACCACAAAATCGCCGAACGGCACCACTGCAGAAGCAGTGGCATCGGCGGCGCCGAGGTTGCCCCCCTGCAGCTTTGCATCGACGAGCGGCTTTTTGGGCCGCGCCGTGACGATATTCACCACACCCGAGATTGCGTCTGAACCGTAGATCGCCGACGCTGACCCGCGCACGATTTCGATGCGCTCGATATTTTCAACACGCAGCCGGCCCGTGTCGTATTGCCCGTTGATGCGGCCGTTGAGGCGCTCGCCGTCGCGCAAGATCAGCAGATACTGCGAATCGAGCCCCTGCATCTGCAAGTTGTCGCCCGCAAAATTGCGCTGGATAAAGAACCCCGTTTCGTTGTTCAGCGCTTCGGTAACGGTGCGCGCGCCCTTCTCTCTGATCTGCTCTTTCGTTATCACCTCGACCTGCACCACAGAATCGGCCAGCCGGCTCTCGCTGCGCTGCGCCGAAATCACCACCTTGCGATGGCGCAGTTTTTTCTCCCAGAATTCTGCGTCGGGCCCGGGCAACTCGGGCTTCGGCTTTTGCGCCCATACAGAAACGCAATTGAGACTCATTATCATTAGATACGTAAGTTTTTTCTGCATAGCCAGTCGTCGCATAGTGAGTCGGATATATCCCTTTTACGAAGCTGTTATGGAGAGGCGATCTCGCCCCATTGCAGGCGAATCTTGCCTGAGGTTCCTGTCGGCCCATAGTAGTTCAGCATCTTGACCTTGTAGTATTTGGGTGTCGCGGTTTTGACCACATAGACCATATCGCGTGGTGTGAGAACTCCGACTGAATAGGCAAACCAGCAGGCGTTCGGGTTCTGTATCGATCGCAAAAAAGCAAAGAGCACGCCGGTCGTCGTCGGGCGGCAGGCGTCGTTGCCGTCGCCGGCGTCGAGCACGTCGGCAAGCTCAGGCGCAAAAGGGTTCGGTGCCTGCGTGCGCGCTGCAAAACTATCGGCGGTGAGCGCGACGACTGTTGCGCCGGCATTGCCCGAAGCACCGCCGTTCAGTTTGACCACAAACCGCTGCAGCGCAATATCCCACAGGCTGTCGCTTGCGGGGTCGGCGACGCTCACCTCTTGTCCCGTTTCAAAATCATAGTACACCCAGTTTGTATACGAAGCGGCATCTATATTGGTCTCGAACAAACCGTTACCGAGATCGACAGTTGTCGTGGCCACTTGCTGAGTGCCGCCCGGCGGTTTACCCGCAAAACCTTCGCTCGTGAGCAGCGTGTCTGCACAACCCGAACCACTCACGGCAAGCGCGAGCAGAGCGGTAGCGCAGGCAATTTTTCGCGCGAATCGGTTCTTAATTCGTCGGTATCGCATATGTTTTTTTCCCCTGGCGCATGATCGCAAACGGTGTTTCATAGATCTGTTCGAGCAGAGATCTATTCATGATCTCTTTGGCGGGTAATTCAGCGACAACGCCGGCGCGCTTCATGAAGACCACCCGGTCGGCGTAAGACGCGGCGTAGTTGATGTCGTGCAAGATGCAGATAATTGCAGCGCCGTTTTCTCTGAGCTGCATAAGCTCGCGCGTCACTGCCTGCGCATGCTTTGCGTCGAGGTGCGCGAAGGGTTCGTCGAGCAACAGCAAGAACCCTGGTTCACGGCCGTTTGCCTGCAGCAGCGCACGCGCGAAGTGCACGCGCTGTTTTTCGCCACTCGAGAGCACAGTAAAATCTGCCCCGAGCCTCGCTTCGAGATCGAGCGCGCGGGCGTACGCGACCGTCAGCGTCTGCAGCAGGCGCGGCGAAATGCGCTGCGACAGCGATGCGAGTTCGATCACTTCGCGCGCCGTGAGCCCTGTGGCAAGGCCATCAGACGAGGCCCTGACGACGGCGCGGCGCGCTGCGAGCTCGGGTGCCGGCAAGTCTCGCAGGTTTTTGCCAGCGAGCGACACAGAGCCGTGCCGGGGTTTCAGCCCTCCTGCGAGAATATTCATCAGCGTGGTTTTTCCCGCGCCGTTCGGGCCCAGAACCGCGACGAACTCACCGGGTTTGGCGCAGAACTCGGCAACGTTCAGCGTCAGTTGCGCATTGATGCGATGTACGATATTGGCGGCACGCAGCACCTCGCTCTCCCGGTCGCGGGGCAGGCAGTTCGCACCTGTCACGTCGGCCTGTGACCTCATGCTTCGCTCCGCTTTTTGTGCCTGATGAGCATGTAGAGAAAAAACGGCGCGCCCATGATACCTGTCAGCACCCCGAGCGGAATCTCGGCGGGCGCAGCGAGCTTGCGCGCAAAGGTGTCAGCGAGCAATGAAATCGCAGCGCCGATCAGAATCGACGCAGGCAATAGGGCGCGGTGTGTGGCACCGACTGCCATGCGCGCGAGATGCGGCGCGACCAGCGCGATAAACGCGATCATGCCGGTCAGAGAGACCAACGCCCCCTGGCAAATCACCACAACAATGAAGAGCAGGCGGCGATCTTGTTTTACCTTCACACCCAGATCAAAGGCGACCAGATCACCCAGAAGCAGCGCATCGAGGCGGCGGTGCATCACCACGGCAACGACAGCGGCTGCGATGGTGACCACCGCCGCAAGCGCGACCGCCGGGTACGTTGCTGCGCCATAGCTGCCGAGGTTCCAGAACGTAATGTCGCGCAGTTCGCGGTCATTAGCCATGAAAATAAAAACTCCGCTTGCCGACGAGGCAATCGCATTGATCGCGATGCCTGCGAGCAAGACAAACTGCACCTGCCCGCCCGTCGAGCGCCCGAGGTGCAGCACTACCGAAAACGCCAGGGTCGCGCCGATGAATGAAAAGAGCGCAGGCCCAAGGCCCGACAGCCCCGCATGAAAGTGTATGCCAAGGCGGCCCGCGGCGAATATTGCGATAATCGCGAACAGCATCGCCCCAGCAGACGTGCCCATGAGAAAGGGCTCTGCAAGCGGATTACGAAATAAACACTGCATAATCACGCCCGTAAGCGCAAGGCCGGCACCCGCAAAGAAGGCAAACAGCACGCGCGGCAGGCGAATATCGAGCAGAATATCACGGTCAAAACCCTGCGGGCCGAAAAGCGACGGCAGCGAAAAATCGCGTGCTGCGCCGACAGAGAGAGCGAGCAGAAAAGCTGCCGCTGCAAGCGCTGCGAGCAAATAGATTTTGAAGCTGCGCGGGTGGCCGAACATTTTATTTCTGCATCGCCTCGGCAATTTTGTTTCTGAGGGTGCGCGCGGCAGCGGCGGTACGCGGCCCCATGCCTGCGAGCAGCGAATCTTCGAGTGTCACGAGGCGGCGCTTCTTGCCAGCCGGCGTCTGCGCGAACCCCGGTATCTTCTGCAGCGCCTCAGCGCCACCCAGACCTGCGAGGCTGCCTTCGGGTATCAGAACAATATCTGCCTGCGAAGCCGCGATCGCTTCGGCGTTCACCGGTTTTGCCCCCTCTGCATCAAACGCGTTTGCCGCACCGGCGAGTTCAATGAGTTCGTGCGCTGTAGTGTTTGCCCCCATCGCGAGCAGCGTTTGAGCCCCGCGTGCGTAGATGAAGAGCACTTTCGGCGGTCTTTTTGACTTCTTCTGGTGTGACAGTTGAGCGACATCGGCACGCATCTTCTGCGAGAGCTTCTTTGCTGCGGGTGCATTGCCCGCAAACTCACCCAAGATCTCGAGGCGTTTTGCCGCATCGCCAAGACCAATACCCACGGGAACTTTCACAATCTTGACACCACTCTGCTTCAGCTGGTCGAGCACCGTTGCCGGCCCTGCGCCATCGATCACGACCATGTGCGTGGGCCTCAGCGCCAAAATGCCCTCGGCGCTGAGTCGTGTTACATAACCGACTTTCGGTTTCTTTAAAAGCTCAGGCGGATATACCGACGTCACGTCGGTTGCGACGATATCGCCGCATGCGCCGATTTCACACACAAGTTCGCTCGCGATGGCACCCACAGAAACGATACGCTTTTTTTCGGTGGCGAAAGCAGCCCCCGTGAGCAGCAAACACAAAACAGCCTTCTTCATTTTGACCCCTTCGAATAGATCGTGATCGTTTCACCAGCCGCGTTCTCGAGTTGCAGCATCTGCCTGTGCGCATCGCGAGTACCCATGATTCGCACCACGGCGTCTTCTTTGAGGTGCAGATTAAAGTCTGCATCGAGAACATTAAACCAACCCCGCGCATCGATCACCTTCTGCGGTGCATGGCGAATGAACACCGCAACGGCCGCGGTCACGAGCTCAAATGCCAGTTGACTGCCGTGGGCTGCTGCTGACTCAATGAGCCGCCGGGGTGCGTCTGCTGCCACGCCGGTGGGTGTTGCAAAGTCACCCAGAAACTCTTGCCGAATGTCGCCCAGCGCAGCTGCTGTCGTGACCTCAGACGCGATGAAGGCCGCTGCCTGCTGGTTGAGCAAAGCGCTATCGAATTCGTGAGAGGCGATATACAGTTTGAGTGCCGCGCAGCCTTGCCGAGCAAAGAGTAGAATGGCTGCGTTGTCACCGACCTTTTCGGGGCTCAGATAAAACATGTTGCCAATTTCTGTGGGGCTCAGTGCCACATAACAACTGCCTGCCTCAGAGACCAAAAGGCCCTTTTTGAGAGAGAAATTGACCCTCGAAAACATCTCTAGCACCGCGTAGCTGACGCGCGCCATGAGCTTAACGCGCGGCAAGTGCGAAAGCGACGCAAGAACCGCAGCCGGGTTGTGCAGCTGCTGCGCACGCCCACCATAAAAAAGCGGAGTCAATTCTGCTTCAGTGATACCGAGCACTGCCGCGTAGTCGCGCGGGTACATGTGCGGGTTTTCTGCGCGCAGCTCTTCAAGGCGCACGCGCATCGCCATCGAATCGTGCCGGTCTTGCATTGTTGCTGCGCTCATTTTGCCGTCGCAAGGCCTGTGCCTGCGTGGCCGTGTGCGCCTTGCAACCAGTCAATCTGCCCGAGCTCGGCCCCAGTGAGCCTGAAAGCCGCGCCGAAGCCCAGCACCAAAGTGCCAGCATCAAAACTCAGTTCGAAAGTATGAAAGTCACCCTGCTTGCGCAGCGAATGATTAAAGAATTCGCCGAATTTTGCGCCAAATTTATCCATGATCGCGTTCCAGTTTGCCGATTCTTTGTCGATCTTCACTGCCTTGCCATCGAGCGTCAGGCGTTTACGCGCGAAAATGTTCGCCGCGTCTTTTTCATCTTCGATGATTAGCGCCGAAACTCGGCCATTTGCGTTCAGGTTATGGTAGTGCTTCGCGAGTTCGCTGATATGAATGTAATATTGCCCTTTGTCGCCCATGATCACCGGCGCATAACTCGCATGCGGAGTGCCGTCGTCTGCGGTGCTCGCCAGCAAAACCGATTCGCGCGATGCCAAGAGGTCCGCCATCTGCCGCTGTATTTTTAGCAATTTGTCCTGATCCATAAAGACTCCTGAATTTGAGAATGATTCTCATTATAATTGTAAATCCCGCCGTCAACCAATTTTCCATAAATGGGCTGTTACGCGATTGAATGGGTGCAGATCAGAGTAATTGCGTTCTTGATTTCAGCTTTTTCAGTATTTCCGCGGCTCGCTGATGATTAGGTGGGAGACGCAGCATGCTGCGTCAGTACGAAAATCGTATTGTAAGGTTAGGGCAGCTCGGCGAAAGCAGCATGAGAAGCTCCCCTCCCCGCGAGCGGGGAGGGGCCGGGGGTGGGGACAAAAAAGTGTTAAGACGGCGTGCCGCTGACGCGCGTGATCTTCAGCCGATATTGTGTGCGGCCCATGAAGCGCCCTACCTGCGGTTCACCGCTGATTTCAAGATTCTCTTTGCTGGCGACACTTTGCGCCTCGCCGTTATGAAAAAACCAGACGCCTTCGATATTGCGGTCGACGGGTGCGCTGAATTTAATCAGAGCGTGCGCACCGGTTTTGCCAAGAGCAGCAACTTCGACTTTGCCTGGCTTCTTCAGCGCCACGACGGGGTGCGGGTTCATGACGCCATAAGGCGCATGCGTGAGAAGTTCGTCCCACAGCGGGGTGCGCATATGCTGGCTTTCAATTTCGAGAGGGGGATTAAAATTTCTAAACGGGTCGACCACGCCACCTGCAGACTCACTCCCCTCTTCTGTTTTGAACAGCTGAGGGGCTTTCTCAAAGACTGCCGTGACGAAAGCTTCAATTTTTTCGTGCGCGACTGAAAACCCGGCGGCCTGGCGGTGGCCGCCGAACTGAATCAGATGTTCTTGTAGTGCATCGATGAGGCCGTGCACATTTTCGTTACGAAAGGCGCGCACCGAACCACGGTAGCATTCGCCATCAGGCACGAGCACGAGCGCCGGCTTCATGAGCTTTTCAGCAATTTTAGAAGCGATGAGACCCGAGATACCGCGGTGAAACTGGCCGTGCACGGCGACAGCGACGGGCGCCGATTCAGAACGCGAGTCAAGTGCTTCACCGAGCAGATCGAGCGAATCTTGCGAAGCCTGTTTGCGCGCATCGTTCACCTGCGTCAGCTGATAAACTGCCTTGGTTGCTGCCAGCGGGTCTGATTCGGTGAGCGCCGCAAGCGCGAGCGCGGCGTTACCCATGCGACCCGCTGCGTTGATGACCGGACAGACGCTGAACGCCAGGTCCTGTTCGGTAACTGCCGCTGCGAGGTTCTGCTTTTTAAGTAACGCAGCAAGGCCCGAGGGTAGCGCATCTGCGCTGCGGGTCATAGCCAAAAGACCTTCACGCACCAGAATGCGGTTATCGGCATAGATCGGCATGAGGTCGGCGACGAGGCCGATTGCTGCGAGGGGCAAATAGGCCTGCAAGATAGCAGTTGATTTGCGAAAACTCGCCGACTGCACCGCGTTGAAGATTTCAAGCGCCGAGACAGACTGCGGTACCTTGCGCGCGAGTTCGGCAAGGCGCTTCAGCTCGTGATTTTCCCTTGCACAGTGTTCGAAGATTTTCCAGAGGTCGTGCCGGGTATGTTCAGGTGTGTCGGTCATGTGCAGGTGATAAACCCGCGTCACGGCAGCCGAGTGTTCATTTTCTATTTTGACGCCATTGCGAATCGAGAAAGTTTCTGCGTCGGTCTCGATGCGAATCGTCTCGTTATATTCACGGCTATATGAATACAGCATCGCCTGCACAAATCGCAGCGTGATTGCGGCTGTGCAATAGTCACGTGTGAAATCGCCTTCAGCGTTCAGCTTGGGGTTGATAAAGGCAACCACCTGCGGGTAATCAGCCGGGTCTGGCGGAATAAAATGGTGGTCGATGATGATTGTCTCGCAGCCTGTCGCCGCCTGAATTTCAGCAATTTCAGCGCGGTTTGACGAACCGCAGTCGAGCGTGAAGAGCAGATCGGGTTTTTCGGCAATGATGCGTTTCGCGACGTCACTCGTGATGCCATATTTATCTTCTTCGCGGGGCACGAGGGTTACGAGCTCTTCGCGACCCAGTTTTAGTTGTTCGCGGCAGAACAGCGTCAACAGCGAGGCCGAGGTCACGCCGTCGGCATCGCGATCGCCGTAGATCACAAGCCTGCGTGGCGATTCACGGCGCGTGAAGGCGCGCAGCAGCTCTACGGCCTTTTGCATCGAGGGAAACTCAAAGGGACTTTTCAGAAGATGAATGCTCGGGGCAAGATAGCGCAGCGCATGCTGTCGCTTAAGCTCTTCATTCAGAGAACCAGAAGCGTAATCATTCAGTCTCTCGAGAAAGCGCCGGTAGACAATATCGGCGTAAGGGGCGTTTCTGCCGGCGATCAGTCCATGCCAGTCGAGCATGGATAACTATTTCATGACCGTGGTGCCGGTGTGTTTTGCGCCCCGTTGAATTTCGAGTTGCGTGCAGCTGAT
>Ga0075163_10007879_pt1 | contig 14059 bp, 10 predicted proteins | sample JI1023141ADNA_FD_71478 | JGI IMG/M metagenome (GOLD analysis project Ga0075163, IMG submission 71478) | Wastewater effluent complex algal communities from Wisconsin, to seasonally profile nutrient transformation and Carbon sequestration -... | ecosystem: Engineered > WWTP > Effluent > Algae...
TGTTCCAGCGCAACGATGCGGACGACGGCGGCGCCGCCTATATCGAAGGTCCGAACCCACTCAATGCCGGCGGTTATGGCCTGCTGTGGACCGAAGACAGTGGCTTCGTTGACAACCTGTCGCGCGGCCATGGTGGTGCCGTGCTGAGCTTCGGGCAAGCTCGCTTCACCGATACACATTTCACCGCCAATCGAGCCGAACAAGGTGGTGCCCTGTCACTGCTCAACACCTGGATCAGCAGTTTGTCCTTCCAGTGGGGCTTCACGGCGATGGAGCGGGTACGCTTCGACAGCAATCACGCCAACATGAATGGCGGCGCGATTTTTGGCGGCGGTGTTCCGGTGTTCGATCAAGTGTCATTTGTGCGCAACCACGCCTCGCAAACTGGCGGGGCGATCGCCGTGACCAGTGCCATGCCGGTGATCGCGCAGGCCAGCTTCGTTGACAATAGCGCGCAGATTCGCGGCGGCGCGATCAGCATCCGTAACGCGCATCAGGAGCTGCTCAATCTGAGCTTTTCCGGCAATCAGGTCATCGATCCTGCCGGGAGCGGCAGCGATATCCACGTCTACGGTGATCGCACGATCAGTGGATCGGCACGACTGACCCACGTCACGCTCATTGGCAGCGATGCCGATGGTGGCGCGGCACTGGCGGTATCGGACATCGGCGGCCGCGCGTGGCTGTACAACAGCATCGTCAGCGCTGCGCCCGGGGCATTCGCCTGCGGCTCGATCAACATCACCTCGGATGGAGGCAACGCCATCCCTGCGGAGTGCGGCGCGCAAGCGCCATCCGATTGGGTCATCAATACGTTTGCCGACCTGCAACTGTCCGCGCTGAGCAATAGCGGCAGTTTCACCGCAGGCTTCCTTCCAGTGATCGGCAGTGGCTTGATCGATGCGGTCGATTGCCCGCCCGAACGCCCCCTGGACCAGCGTGGGATTGCCACACCACAGGATGGCGACAACAACGGCGAAGCGCGCTGCGACACAGGCGCCGTGGAACGCCGCCCCGCCGAGCCCGGCGCGAACTACGCCACGTTCCGCAATGGCTTCGAATGAGTCGGGAAACGATGTCAGGTCGCTGCCGAAATCACGTATGACCGGTTGAGCCACTCAAAGGAGTCTTTAATGCGCCATGTCCTGTGGATGCTGTTGCCGCTGCTGGCGGCCTGCCAATCCGAGTCCACTTCCTCTGCAGTCAGTGTCGCCGTTGCGGCACCCACTGCGGCGTCCGGCAACCATTTGCGCATGCGGGTCGATGGCGTCCGATGGGAGGCCGATCACGACATCTTCGGCGCCGTGCATCCGAAAGGCTACGAGAAGGCGGTGCTGGTGGCCGGGAGTTTCGGCCCCAAAGACGGCAGTGAACAGGCATTCAATCTCAATTTATTTGGCATCGATGCGGCGGGAACCTACCCGGTGAAAACGGGCAACCCGCAATTGAATGTGGCGCAACTCGCCAACCTGACGCCGGAGCGCTTCCTGAGCGGCGGGCCGATGGGCTTCGACATGCGCGTCGAGATTGTCGAGATGCAGGCCATGCCTACACGGTTGACGGTGCGATTCGAGGGCACGCTCATGGGCAATGACAACCATCCGGTGAACGTCACCGATGGTGAATTCAGTTACAGCGAGTAAGCATGTATGAACCCGATTGCTCCCACGCTGCTCGCAGGACTGCTTCTTAACACCTCCGCCACGTGGGCGGCCACATTCATGGTGGACACTGGTAGCGATGCGTCCTTATCTGCATGCATGGATGCGGTTGCGGACGACTGCAGTCTGCGCGGTGCGATCACTGCCGCCAACGCCACGCCAGACAGTGATCGCATCGAGTTCGACATTCCTGACACCGATGCCTCCTATCAAGCCAGCACCGCCCACTGGCGTATCGATGTCGCGACCGCCTTGCCGCTGATAGAACAGTCGCTGGAGATCGACGGCTATACGCAGCCGGGTGCGCTGGAGAACACGCTGAGCCCGGATCTGGGTGGCAGCAATGCCATCCTCAAGATCGAACTGCAGAACGTCTCGGCTCTATCCATCGATGGCCTGAGCAGCGGCAACAACTTCAACGCGCTGATCGTGCTGCGTGGTCTGGCGATCCATCATTTCGCCAACCAGATTGCCTACTTCAGCAGCGCGCCCAATCGCGTGGAAGGCTGCTTTCTTGGCACCGACATCAGCGGCACGCTGGCGGCGAATGCAGGCAATCACTCGCAGAACGGCATCCGTCTGCTGGGCAACGGCAACTTCGTCATTGGCGGAACAAGCGCGGCGGCGCGCAACCTGATTTCCGGTCTCTACAACGGCATCGTCTCCTACCAGACACTCAGCAATGTGCGCATCGAAGGCAACCTGATCGGCAGCGATATCAGCGGCACGGCCACCATTGGCAATCGCAGCAATGGCATCAGCTTCGGCAATGCGCAGAACCTGCGTATCGGCGGCAGCGACAGCGGTGCGGGCAATCAGTTTGTCGGCAACGCGCTGGGCGCGATCTATCTGAGCGGCAGTGGCAGCAGCGTGTTTCCTGGCACGCGCGTGCTCGGCAACCTGTTCGGCACCGACATCAGCCACAGCATCGACCTAGGCAATGGTCGCAACCCAGGCAGTCCAAGTCAGCCGCAACCCACGATCACACTGTTCGCAGGCAATGCCTGTGACCTGCAGATTGGCGGCGATCTCCCTGGCGAGGCCAATCACTTCGCCTACAGCGGCGCGGCGGCCTTGATGGTGGGTGCGTGTCGCAACGTCTCGGCGCTGCGCAACACCTTCGCTGCCAATCGTGGACTTGCGATTGACTTGAGCAACTCCAGCTCGGGGGATGGTGCCAATGCGAATGACCCGAACGATGCCGATGAAGGCGGCAACCGACTGCAGAACACGCCGGTGGTGGTCGGCGTCGGCGCGATCGACACCAATACCGTCGACGTCGAAGTGCTCGTCGACAGCGCACCAGCCAATGCCAGCTATCCGATCCGGGTGGATTTCTATCGCGGCGAGAACTTCCAGGCTGCCGAATGGCTGCAGACGCTCAGCATCCCCGTTGCGCAAGCGCAACTGCCGCAGACCGTCACCTTGCCACTGAGCGCTTTCGACGACCAACTGCTGCTGATGACCGCCACCGATGCCAACGGCAACACCAGCGAATTCGGCGCCTTTGGCATTGGCGATGTGTTTGCGGACGGATTTGAGGACTGACCCATCCAGATAGGCATCGCGACGATCCCCACCCGTCAGCGAACATTGGCTTGGTCGCTGACACGGGCGGACGAACGCGGTCAACGCCTCGATGGAGCACCTTCGCGCTGCAACGGTTGCGCAGTTGCTACCCACTGCCGCGGAGACATGTAGTCCATGCCTTGCTCGATTGGTGAGACCACTTCGCGGATACCCGCTTGCGCGGGCATGCCGGCCTTGGGTGGAGACGCGTGCATGGCCACACTGCCTTTGGATCGCCATGTTTCGGGTTCTAACGCCGTACTTCTCCTAACTGCGTCTGTCACGACATCAGTATTCAGCGCTCGCCGCGTATGCTTGCGCGCTACCCCCGCTGCTTGCCGCCATGAGTCCTGATCGTTCTCCCAGTTACTGCGACCGCATCAACTTCCTCTTGCAGCTTGCCTCCAGTCTGCACAACTACGGCACCACCGCGCAGCGTCTTGAAGCGGCGATCACCAAGGTGGCGACGCGTTTGGACTTGCGTTGCAATCCGTGGTCAAACCCGACGGGACTGATTCTGTCGGTGTCGGATGCACGCATTCCGGTTGAGGAGAACCCACCCGAAACCACGCGGGTGGTGCGACTGGAGCCAGGCGACATCGATCTGGGGCGCTTGGCGTCAGCGGATGCGATTGCCGAGCAGGTGCTGTCGGGCCAGATGCAGTTGACCGACGGAGCAGATGCGCTGCGTGCGTTGACCGCACCGACGCCGACCCGCGATCTGGTGGCAATGGGGGCGAGCTTTGGATTGGCTTCAGCGAGCGTCGCTGGCCTGCTAGGCAGTGGCTGGGCCGACATTGCGACCGCTGCGGTGATCGGCTGGGTGATCGGCGCGATGTATTTGTTGGGCGCGGGTCGACCGCGTCTGTTTGAAGCACTGGATGCCATCGCCGCTTTGCTGGCGACCTTGCTGGCGACCGCCGTGGCGTTCTGGCTGGTGCCGATCAATCTGAAGACCGTGGTGATGGCGTCCTTGATTGTGCTGTTGCCGGGTCTGACGCTGGCCAACGCGGTGTCGGAGTTGTCGTCCCAGCATCTGGTTTCGGGCACGGCCCGCTTTGCGGGTGCCGTGGTGACCTTGCTGAAGCTGACCTTTGGCACGGTCGCAGCAACCCAGTTAGCTCGCGTGTTGGGATGGGTTCCGCCCGAACCAACCGTGGTGTTGGCGCCGGCGTGGCTGGAATGGGCATCGCTGGCACTGGCAACGCTGGCCTTCTGCATTCTGTTCCGCGCCAAGGTTCGCGATTGGCCAGTGGTGATTGCCGCTGCCGTGGTCGGCTACCTGACCAGCCGCTATGTGGGTGGCGCGATGGGCAACGAGGTCGGGGTGTTTGCCGCCGGTTTTGCCATCAGTGCACTGAGCAATGTCTACGCGAGGCGATTCAAACGCCCCGGCGCAACGGTGCGCGTGCCGGGGGTGATTCTGTTGGTGCCGGGCAGTGTGGGCTTCCGCAGTCTGTCTTTTGTGTTCGAGCGCGATGTGTTTCTCGGCCTGGACACCGGTTTCGCGCTGGTCACCGTGCTGATCTCGCTGGTCGCCGGAATGCTGTTCGGCAACTTGCTGGTGCCGACGCGCAGCACCTTGTGATTCGATTTTGTCGAAAAACAAAATTTGACGCGCAGATGTTCGTCTAACATCTGCGCAAATGACAGAGCGAATCGCGACAACTCATCCACTCAGTGTGGAGGATCAATCGTTGCTATCGGAAGTGCAATCCATATTTTGAACAGCGCCCAAGAGGTCTGACGTGAAGCTGACTACCGGATTGAAACTGATTGCCCTGGCGTTGGCTTCTTTCGTTGCATTCGACCAGTTCCAGTTGCATTCGAAATCAACATTAGCGAACCCATCGCCACCTTCGTCTCCACCTTCACACCCACCTGCGGGGATCACAGCCGAGAACAGGCCATCAACGCTGCCGCAAATGACGCAAGAAAGCGAGGACATGCCTTGGCTGTCTGCCATGGAAGCCACAGAGCAACAAACGGCACCACCGCAGTTCCGCTGCGATGGACGGACGCGCTGCACACAAATGAGATCCTGCGAAGAGGCAGTCTATTTTTTGATCAACTGCCCCAGCACGGCGATGGATGGAGACCACGACGGAATCCCATGTGAAAGTCAGTGGTGTGAATATTGAAGGGCCCTGATCGCCTGCCAACTCGCAGTACCTTGTAACGCTCAGGGTGCTGCCGACTCACTCAACAAGCGTTCGATCTGCGCAACCATCTCTGCATCATCCGGCTTGGTTCGGCTGCCGAAGCTGCCGACCACTTCGCCTTTGCGGTTGATCAGGTATTTGTGGAAATTCCACGCCGGTGCGTCGTCGGTGGCTTCGATCAGGCGGGCGTAGAACGGGTTGGCGGCGTCGCCCTTGACGGAGGTTTTCTCGAACATCGGGAACTTCACGCCGTAAGTCAGTGTGCAGAACTCTTGGATCTTGCCCTCGTCTTCGTATTCCTGATTCATGAAGTCGCCGGACGGAAAGCCGAGCACCGCGAAGCCGCGCTCGGAAAGACGTGCATGCAGAGCCTCAAGACCTTCGAATTGCGGTGTGAAACCGCATTTGCTGGCGGTGTTGACGACCAGCAGCACCTTGCCTTCGTAGGCGTCGCACAAGTGCACGGGCTCACGGTCCTTGCCCGCCAGCGGTCGGAAACTGACGTCCAGCAGCGGTGCACACTCCGCAGACGCCTCGGACACCTGCCCCATCAGTCCCAATGCCAAGGCCACAGAAACGATCACGCCACGAATTGCCATGAGCCCACCTCGCTGATTTCTGGCCGGGCGCCTGCCCGACCCATGTTGAGTGGGCGACAGCGTACCGCGGCCTCGTCGGCAAACGGTGAAACCGGCATCACGCCGGTGCGGGTTGCGCGAAGCGACGGGCCTTCAGGCAATCCGCTGACCGTCCTGCGAATCAAACCAATGCCCGCGTGAAGGACTCAGACCCAGCTCGATCATCTCATCGAGCACGACCGCCATCGCGGCAAACGCCTCCGGTGCAATGCGGGCCACACCCGTCTGCCCCGCGCAATGGAAGTGCAGAAACACTTCGTTGCCGACCTGTTCGATGGTTTCCACGCGAACCCGCAGTCGCCAGCGATCCACTTCGGTCGCGGGTCGCAGGTGTTCCGGGCGGATGCCGAAGATCACGGAATCGCCGCACACAGTGTCGGGCACATCACCCGCCGCCATCCGCAACGCAGCGTTCTGCTGGTCGGCACTATCCAGCGACGTCCACTCGCTGCCGCGCCGCTGCATTGGCCAGAGATTCATACCCGGACTACCCAGAAAGCCGGCGACAAACCGGTTGGCCGGGCGCTCATACAACGCCATGGGCGTATCAATCTGCTGAATGACGCCATCGCGCAGCACCACGATGCGCTGTCCCAAGGTCATGGCCTCGATCTGATCATGCGTCACATAGATCATGGTCGCGCCCAAGCGGCGATGGAGGCGCGAGATCTCCGCGCGCATGCTGCCGCGCAGGCGGGCGTCGAGGTTTGACAGCGGTTCGTCGAGCAGGAACACCTTTGGATGCCGCACCAGCGCGCGACCCAGCGCGACGCGTTGCCGTTGACCGCCTGACAACTGCTTCGGCAAGCGCTGCAGCAGCTCAGTCAATTCCAGCATGTCGGCGGCCTCGGCGATGCGTGCCTGCCAATCGGCTTTTGCCAGCCCGCGCAGTTTCAGCCCGAAGGCCAAATTCTCCGCCACGGTCATGTGGGGATAGAGCGCGTAATTCTGAAACACCATGGCGATGTCGCGCTGCTTGGGCGGCAAGTCGTTGACCCGCGCCCCATCGATGCACAACTCGCCGCTGCTGATCGACTCGAGGCCCGCAATCATCCGCAACAAGGTCGACTTGCCGCAGCCCGAAGGCCCAACCAACACCAGCAGTTCGCCATCGGCGACATCGAAACTGGCACCCTCGACCGCCACATGGCCGTTGTCGTAGCACTTGCGTAGTTGCCGCATCGACACACTCGCCATGCGTCTCTCTCCCGATGAAACCCACGAGCGCCCTCTGCGGGGCGCTGCGTTCAAGCTGTCAAGGTCGGTCGTTGAGGACCGCCGTCCCGGTCGTTGCGGCTATGCAGCATCGATCTCTGCTGCAAACCGCATCGTGCTTGGTTATTCTGCCATGTAAACGTTTCCACGGAATACCCGTTGCCGCGCCCGAATTGGTCGCCTTCGGCAATCCCGTCTCCGTCCTAGCCCATTGATGAGGTCGCCCAGCATGTCGAAACTGCCACCCTTTCCTGCCAACTTCCTGTGGGGCACCGCGACCTCGGCGTATCAGATCGAAGGCTCACCACTCGCCGACGGTGCGGGGCCGAGCATCTGGCAACGCTTTGCGCACACGCCGAAGATGATGGTGAATGGCGATACGGGTGATGTCGCCTGCGACCACTATCGACGCTACAAGGAAGACGTCGCCCTGATGCGCGATCTGGGCATGAAGGCCTATCGCTTCAGCATCGCCTGGAGCCGCATTTTTCCCGCGGGCAAAGGTCGGGTGAATCCGGCCGGTCTCGACTTCTATTCACGTCTGGTCGACGAGCTGCTTGCGGCGGGTATCGAACCAATGGCCACGCTGTACCACTGGGACCTGCCTGCCGCGCTCGACGACCGAGGTGGCTGGCTGAACCCCGATATCGCCGAGTGGTTCGGCGACTACGCAGCCACGATGTTCCGCGCGCTCGATGGCCGCGTGAAGCTGTGGGCCACACTCAACGAACCTTGGGTGGTCACCGACGGCGGCTATCTGCACGGTGCACTGGCACCCGGTCATCGCAACTACTTCGAGGCGCCCATCGCCTCGCATCATCTGATGCGCTCACATGGTCGCGCGGTGCAGGTGTATCGGGCTGAGGGCAAGCACCAGATCGGTCTGGTGGTGAATCTCGAACCCAAATATCCCGCCAGCCAATCCGAACAGGATCTGGCGGCCTTGCGACGCGCCGATGCCTACATGAATCGGCAATACCTCGATCCTGCTGTGCATGGTCGTTATCCCGACGAGATGAAAGAAATTTTCGGCCCCGCATGGCCGGAGTGGCCGGCCGAGGATTTCGCTTTGATCCGTCAGCCGATGGACTTCATCGGCGTGAACTACTACACCCGCAATGTCACGCGCCATGACGAGCAGTCCTGGCCGCTCAAGGCTTCGCCGGTGAAGCAGACGCAAGCCACCTACACCGAAACCGGTTGGGAAGTTTGCCCGCAGGCATTCACCGACGTGCTGGTCTGGGTGAAGAAGCTCTACGGCGATACGCCGATCTACATCACCGAAAACGGCTCGGCCTTCTACGATCCGCCGAACGCGCCGGACGGAAAGATCCACGACCCGCTGCGCATCCACTACCTGCGCCATCACCTCAACGCCATCCGTGCGGCCATCGCGCAAGGTGTGGACGTACGCGGCTACTTCGGCTGGTCCTTCCTCGACAATCTGGAGTGGTCCCTGGGCTTCTCGAAGCGTTTCGGGCTGGTGCACGTCAACTTCGAAACCCAGCAACGCACGCCGAAAGACAGCATGCGCCTGTACTCGCGCATCGTCGCCAGCAACGGCGCAGTGCTGGACGAAGAGGGCGAGTGATGCACGTCGCGATGACGTTGCTGAGCATTGCTCTGTCCATGCAGGGCACGGATGCCCCCAATGCTTCGGCCGAGCGCGCTCAATGGCTGCATCGCGGCGTGCAGGTGGGTAGCACCTACTATCCAGTGGCCCTCTTTGTGCCATCGCTACCGGCGCCGAGTGATGGCTACCCGGTGCTGCTGTTTCTGCACGGCTCCGGCGAACGCGGCAACGACGGCGAGGCCCAGACTCGCAGTGGCCTCGGACCTTATTTGGGTGCGCATGGCGAAGAGTTTCCTGCCATCACGGTGTTTCCGCAGGCACCGGCAGACAGCGATTGGTCGGGAGATCAGAGCGCGGCCGCATTGGCGGCCATCGAACTGGTCGAGCAAGAGTTTCCGGTCGATGCGGATCGCATCTATCTGACGGGCATGTCGCGCGGTGGTTACGGGGTGTGGGAAGTGGCCTTGCGTGCGCCGAAGCGCTTTGCCGCGCTGGTGCCGGTCTGCGCGGGGGTGATCCCGCCGCCGGGACGCGATGATCTGCGCGTGCATGCCCTGCCCGCCGATGCCGCCGATCCCTACGCCAGCCTGGCCCAGACCTTGCCGAAGACACCCGTCTGGCTGTTCCATGGGGCACTCGACGACATCATTCCGCCGCAGGCATCACGAGACACCTTCGCGGCATTGCAAGCGGCCGGTCATCCCGTGCACTACACCGAGTTTGCTGACGCCAATCACAATGCCTGGGATGCCGCGTATGGCAGCCCGGCGCTGTGGTCCTGGCTGTTCGCGCAGCGTCGCCATTCGAGCGACTGACCGAGCACGCGGCGCCGTCCCTGATGGCGCGCGCCGCGAAGCGACATCACCAGCGCAGCACCAGTGTGGCGGGCAGCGCGCGGATCACCCATTCCGCATTCCCATCGCGTGATTGCAGCTCAACCGATGGCTGTGGATCGACCAGTCTGGCCTGCGGCTGATCGGGCAAGGCAAAGCGCAATCCGCCCGGCGGTATGTCCAGCCCGGCCTCGACATGCAGGATCGCGCGCCGTTCGCCGTGCTCCCGAAGCTGATAGCTCAACCTGCCCCACGGCGTATGCAGCGCCTGCACCTTGACGCCCTCGCCCGCTCGCCAGTCGGCACTCACGCCCGCCGCCAGCACCAGGCTCTGATCCGCCTCACGCTCGTAGGCGAGCAGGTCCAGCGCGCTGCGGATGAAGTCCGAAGCCACCCAGCCATGCGGCATGTCACCAATGAAGTGCGGCGTGCGCGGGTCATGCACCACGACTTCCGCCCATTGATTCCATGCCGCCGGACGTCGGTCCGCCATGAAGTACTGCAGCGCCTGCTGTGCGCGATCCCACCATCCCAAGCGCAACAGACTGCCAACTACGCGCCATTCGTAGGGCGTGTACAAGGTGGAATCACTGCGTCCTTCGCGCCGCGCAACAAAGTTCTGCCAGTAGCGCTCGAAGGTCGCGCGCAGGGCCGCCTGCGGCAGATCGGCGGTCTCGCCACCCGGCGCGAGGGCAATGGTCGTCGAGGTCGCATCGAAATCACCGCGATCCGCCGCGCCGGGCAAGAAGTTGATGTCGTGCTGAGTCATTGCCGCTTGCAGCGACGCATACAAGTCCTTGCGATAGCCATCGCGGGCCGCGCGAAGGCGCTCGGCCTCTTCGCGCAAGTCCAAGCGCTCGGCCATGAATACGGCGTCCTTGTAGCCCAGCAGGCCCCAGAAATTGTCCCAATACGCGTAGGCAGGTCGGTCGGAATAGCCTTCATGACTGATCGACGGTGGCAACAATCCGTAGAAGGCGGACCGCTCTGCGGTCTGGTTGCGCTCGCTGCGTTCGCTGCTGCGCAGGCCATCCATGTAATGAATCGCGGCCTGCACGGCGGGCCAGCGTATGCGCAGCGCGTCGAGGTCGCGGTCGAAGCGATACAGCTCGGCGATCAGATGGATCAGCTCGCCATGACTGTCGTTTTCCGGCACCGGGTCGGCACCGCGTGCATCCGCGCAGCACGGCACCTTGCCGCTGTCGAACTGGAAGGGCAGAAACCAGTCGAGAAACGCGCGGGCCGCATCGACATGTCCCAGACGCATCAGCGCGCCCGAGGTCATGGCCCCATCGCGAATCCAGGAACGACTGTAGGACCGCGTGCCGGGCTGGATCGCGACGCCGTGACGGTTGATCACAATATGCGCCAGCGCCGTTCGCAGCGTCGCGCCGACCTCGGGTGCCGCGTGAATATCCACGCGCGTGCGATCCAGCAGCGCACGCCATTGGTCGGCTACCGCGCGTTCACGCGCATCCAGATCGGCCAGCACGAACGGCGCCGACGGCGTGTCGGCAGCGGCCTGCATCGGCAACTGCAGCGCGGTTTCCCACTGCTTTCCGGGCTGCAGGTTGACGCGATACAGCCACACGCCAGTCGCCAGTGCGTTGGAATCCTGCACCGACGCGGACGCGGTTTCGCAGGGCGCATCCGCGCTGGGCAAACACCCCGATGCGAGTTCGGGCAGCCAGTCCATCAGCCCGCCTTGGTCGAACCCACGCACCGCCAGCGCCTCGGCGGGTCGTGCTGCCTGCGCCGAGAAACGGCCGTTCACTTGCGCCGCATCGCTGCTCAGGTCGAGTTGCCGCACCGGACTGACGCCACCGGGCGTATTGAGAAACTGCACCGGCGGATTCACCTGCAGCGGGCGGAGGGCCAGCGCCAACACCAGTTCCTGCGCCTCGGCAGACTGGTTCTGCAGTCGATAGCGCGCCAGCAATTGCGGGGCGCTCGGCTCGCCGTCGGTAAATGCGGTGACCTGCAGGCTCAACGCATTCGGCAACTGCCAACGCACACTGGGAATCGGCAGATCGCCATCGCGCAGGCTATGGGTGATGCCTGCCTCGGCCCAGCTCAGCACACGCCAGCCCAGCGGCTGCGCGGTATCGCGAATCAACAACACCGGTTCAACCGAAAACGCACCGCGATACGGCTCGACGGCACCATCCTCGGACAGCAGCGCCTGCGTACTGCCGCCTGGCACGCCAAGCACCGTCCAGTAGGTCTGCTGTCCAGAGAAACCGCGCGGGTAGTGTCCTTTCGGCGATTCGCTGGCCAGCACCTGCAGCATCGCGTTCGCGCTCTGCCCGAAGGCGAGATCGCGCACCTGCAGTTCCGCCAGGGCGTAGCGCTCCCCTTGTGGGCGCAGCAGGTCCAGTCGCAGATAGCGTGCCTCGGACTCACTCAGCAGCAAGGGATCGACGCCGCCATCGCCATCGCGTACTTCACGCCGCGTGTGCCAGTGGATCGCATCCTCCGACAGACTGAGGTCGTAGTCGCGCGCGCCCTGATTCGGCAGCCAACGCAGTACCACGCCACCGAACTCACGCAATTGGCCCAGATCCAGCAGCAAACTGGACGGCGATCCGTCGTTGCTGATCCACGCGGTGTCGGTTTTCGCATCCAGTGCGCGCGCCAGATTGGCCTGCTCGTCCGCGCTGGCAGGTGATTGCCCGGTTTCGGCATCCAACCACAGCGGCGAAGGCGGCGGAGGCAAGGCGGGCAGCGCTTGCAGGGTCAGTTGATCGACGCAGACGCTGCCGACGCCACCACCGCTACCCGCCGCCACGGTCAGCTCCAGATAGCGTGACCGATGCAGAATGCGTTGCGCTGTGGGGCCCCAGGCGAACTCGATATGACGCCGCTTGTAGCGTTGCGGCGTCCAGTCCCTCGGCACCACGAACTCGGGACGACTGACCCACCAAACGTTTTCGTGGCTGTCATCGACCAGTTTGAATTGCCAGTGATTCGCCGCGCCGGAACCGCGCAGCGAAAACGCCAGCGCGAAGTCGTCGGGAAAATCCAGCGGCAGTTCGCGACGCGCCAGCGCAAAGCCCGAAGCGCGCGAAAAATCGTAGTCCAGACAAAGTGCGCGGCCTTGCACGCCATCGACCCAGCGCAAGGCCGCACCGACTTCATCGGTGCCCTCGGCCGACCAGTCATCCAATGTTTCGAAATCATCCAGCACGTTGGCTGGCGACGTTGCCAGCTCCGCCGCGACGACGGGCACGAGCGGCAGTATCCAGAGCAGGCCGCAGCACATCCAACACGCGCGTCGTCGCCAGTCGACGGCTCGCCAGAATCCGTTCTTCATGATTTCACCCTTTTACGCTGCCCAGCAGCAGACCCTGCAGGTAGTAGCGCTGCAGCGCGAGAAACAACAGCAGCACTGGCAACACCGTCAGGACTGATCCCGCCATCATCAATTCGCTGTCCTGCACGTGTTCGCGGGCGAGGTTCGACAGCGCCACCGGCAAAGTGTGCAGACCGCTATCGCTCAGGACGATCAAGGGCCACATGAAGTCATTCCAACTGCCGAGAAACGTGAAGGTCGCCAAGGTCACCAGTACTGGTTTGAGCAGCGGCAACACGATTTGCCAGAAGATGCGGAACTCACCCGCGCCATCGATGCGCGCGGCCTCGATCAGTTCATCGGGAATGCCCCGCGTGTACTGCCGCACCAGAAAAATGCCGAACACGCTGGCCATGGCGGGAACCACCACGCCACCCAGGCTGTTGACCAGGCCCATCTCCTTCAGCAGAAGGAACAACGGCATCATCGCGACCTGAGCGGGGATCACCAACGCACCCAACAGCGTCTGAAATAGGCGCTCGCGACCGCGAAAAGCCAGCTTGGCGAAGGCGTATCCGGCCAGCGTGTTGAACAGCAGGGAAAGCGCCGTCACCAGCAAGGCGATCCACACGCTGTTCAAGGCATACCGCCCGATGCCCATGCGCGAGAACAACAGGCGGTAGTTGTCCAGCGTGGGCGCACTGGGCAGCAGAGGCGGCGGCAATGCGCTGGCTTCGCCAGCGGGCATGAAGGACACCGACAGCATCCACAGCAACGGTGCCAAACTGAATACCGCCAAGGCGATCAGCAGTGCATTGACCAGCAACGAGGTACTGAGCGTGCGCACACCGGGTGCCTTCATGGATGTGCCCTGCCAGCCAGACGACTCAACAGCAGCGTGACCGTCAGCATCATGGCAAACAAGGTGAAGGCGACCGCCGACGCCATGCCGAGATTCCACCACTTGAAGCCTTCTTCGAACATCAGATAGAGCACGCTCAAGGTGCTCTGCACCGGACCACCCTCGGTGATGACATAGGGCTCGGCGAACAACTGGAAATAGCCCGCCGTGGTGAGAATCGCGACCATCAGCAACATCGGCTGCAGGCCGGGCAA
>Ga0075163_10007881_pt1 | contig 14058 bp, 22 predicted proteins | sample JI1023141ADNA_FD_71478 | JGI IMG/M metagenome (GOLD analysis project Ga0075163, IMG submission 71478) | Wastewater effluent complex algal communities from Wisconsin, to seasonally profile nutrient transformation and Carbon sequestration -... | ecosystem: Engineered > WWTP > Effluent > Algae...
TGCTTCTATAGCTTTTTTCGCACCGGCTGTTGTAGGTATGCCTTTTATTACAACAGCTTTCTCAATTTTACCCGAAAGAATTATTTTTACGCGATTAACGTTCTTTGAAATTAAACCTTTGGCTTTTAAGGTGAGCATATCTATCGTTTCAACATTTATTTTGACTAAATCATGCAACCTTAATTCTACCGCTTTTTCAATGCCAGAATTAAAGCCAAATTTTGGAACACGACGCTGCAAAGGCATCTGACCGCCTTCAAAACCTAGTTTATGATAACCACCCGAACGAGCACGTTGGCCTTTATGCCCACGACCACACGTTTTACCTAAGCCTGACCCTATCCCTCTACCAACACGTTTGGGAGAATGCTTCGCTCCTTTGGCTGGTTTTAATGTATTTAGATGCATAAAATATACTCCTCTCACTGCAAAGTGAGGAAAAACCGGGGATTGTTAAGGGGAGGGGGAAATGCTTTGCCCCCCCCCCGGAACATCAATAGATTATACTGCTCGCACTAAAGCAGTATATTTATTGCGTGGAAATCTAAGAGCCTGTTAAAACGGTTTCGACTTTTAATAAATGAGCTGTCTTCCGAATCATCCCAACATTACAAGGATTATTTTCAACCGTCACAGCTTGCCCAATCCGCCTTAAGCCCAACCCATTCGCACACGCTTTATGATTAGGCAATTGTCCTGCTAGACTTCGGATTAGTGTAACTTTTATTTGTTTGGCAATCTTCTTTTCAGAAATCATAACTTAATCTCAGTATAACGTTTTGCTTCCTTTAGCCTAGCAGCCCAGATCACAGCTTCTTGCCGAGACGACAAGTCGGTTTCGCTACTGTGAAATCCCTTCTAAAATATCTTGAACAGTTTTACCTCGCTTCTCTGCAATAAAGGTCGGAGAAACCATCGCTTTTAAACCCTTTACTGTTGCTTTAACAACATTGGCGGGGTTTGAAGAACCGATAGATTTTGCCAAGATGTTAGTAATACCCATTACTTCAAAAATAGCTCGCATCGCATTTCCTGCAATAACTCCTGTACCTTCTGAAGCGGGCTTCATTAAAACCTTGCTGGCACCATGCGTCGATATAATGGTGTGGTATAAAGTACCATTGTTAAGCTGAATCTGCATCATATTGCGTCTGGCACTTTCTAAAGCTTTTTGAATAGCCGCCTGAACTTCTCTTGCTTTGCCTCTACCAACGCCAAATTTCCCAGAGCGATTTCCAACAACGACTAATGCTGAAAAACCAAAGACGCGACCACCTTTTACCACTTTGGCAGTTCTATTAATAAAGACAGTCTTTTCTACTAAACCGTCACTTTTTGTTTCTACATTAAAACTCATCATAATGTTATAACTTTTGAAGTATGACAATAATTCCGACCAAAAGCAGGTGGAGCATTACTTCCTTGATTTAACGCGGCACGCAAACCAAGTGACAACGTCGTCCCGGCATGGATGCTAGGACGACAAGCCTGCTTAAAATTAAAAATCTAATCCACTCTCACGAGCTGCATCTGCAAGCGCTTTTATGCGCCCATGGTATTTAAAACCCGAACGATCAAAAGCTACTTTTTTAATCCCCGCAGCTAAAGCGCGTTTCGCAACCAAAGCACCTACTTTTTTTGCAGACTCAACATTGCCCGTATAAGACAATAAACTTTTTAATTCTTTGTCTAAGGAAGAAGCAGCCACTATGACAGATCCGCCTGTTGGATCAATAATCTGAGCATAAATATGTCTGGGTGTCCGATGTACACACAAACGAACTGCATTTAAACGCTTCATTGTAAAGCGCCCACGTCTTGCGCGGCGAACCCTGGAGGATTTTTTATCCATTATTTTTTCTTACCTTCTTTCAAGATAATAATTTCATTGAAATAACGCACTCCTTTTCCTTTATAAGGTTCAGGAGGCCTAAAAGCCCGAATATCGGCAGCGACTTGCCCAACCTGTTGTTTATCTATACCTTTAACAACTATTTCTGTCTGGCTAGGGGCATCGATCGTAATACCCTTTGGTATGGCATATGAAATCGGATGAGAAAAACCTAGACTTAAATTAAGCGTATTACCCTGTACCTGGGCGCGGTACCCCACACCAACCAAAACTAATTTCCGCTCAAACCCCTGGCTAACGCCAACTACCATGTTATGCACAATAGCTCTGGTTGTACCAGCGATAGCATAATTATTTTGGGAAGTTACATTTTTCAAAGATACTTTAACACTATTACCTTCTTTTTCAATTTGAACGGTTATGTGCAAATGCATTTGCAAACTGCCCTTATTACCTTTTACAGTCAATAGATGTTGGTCCATACTAACATCAACGCCTGTCGGCAATATAATAGGTTTTTTAGCAACTCTTGACATAAAAAAATCTCATCTTAGGTTATTTTTCGCGCTAAAAGCGGCAAAAGACATTTTAGAGAAAGCCATACGCTTTAAATCGGGGATTTATGGCAGGTATAGTAGAATTGTCAATAGACCCTAGTATACATAGCACAACAACTCTCCCCCATACCCCTGCACACGCGCCGATCTATCTGTCATTAAACCTTTGGACGTCGAAACTATAGCAACGCCTAAACCATTTTTGATTTTCGGAAGCTCCGCCTTACCTTTATAGATACGCAACCCAGGGCGGCTAATACGCTGAATTTCAGCGATTACAGGAACACCTAAGTGGTATTTTAATGTTAAAACAAGATGAGGCAATTTGCCCTCCAGTTCTGTCTTTTGATAATCGAGAATATATCCTTCTTGCTTTAAAATATCTGCTATTGCCAATTTTAGCTTGGAATACGGCATTTGGACTGTTTTTCTATTAACACCATACGCGTTACGAATGCGAGTTAGCATATCAGAAATTGGATCTTGTAAGCTCATGTTCGGACCTCTTAAGGAACTTCTTAAAGACTTAGCGCTATTCCTACTATGTCGCTCACAAATCGTTGCTTTTTTGTGCCCTGCTGCTCACATGCCATCTCTCATGCATGCTGTGCACAGCTAACGATTTGTGTCGCAAACCGGCGAAATATCAAAAGCCTTCTAATAATTTTAGTAATAATCGCAGCATTCATACAAGGAAGCAATGAACGCCTATTTTTCAACGCAAATTGCTTTCACCAACTGGCTTTAGTCAACCCAGGCACATCTCCGCGCATAGCTGTTTCTCTCAAACAAATCCTACATAAAGCAAAACGGCGATAAACAGCTCTTGGCCGCCCACAACGACGACAACGATTTTTCACTCGACAAGGACTTTCGTCCCTCGGTCTTTTATTAAGCTGAATAACAGCCTGCATTTTATCTTCATAAGAACTTGCAGGACTCGCAACAATACAACTTAGCTCATTACGCTTCACCCTGCTTTTTGCGCTTAACTTAACACGAACAGCTTCACGAGCTATGATAGATTTTTTTGCCATATATATATTCCTCTCACTTCAATGAGACAAAGCTAGTGATCGTTAAGGGGGAGAAATGTTTTGCCCATGCCCTTCAACATCAATAAATTATACTGCTCACAATTAAATGAGAATTTTTTAATATTCGCTAGCTTGCTTCGATCGTAAAACACTCTTCGTCATTGCGAGGAACGTAGTTTGTGTCGAAGCAATCTAGTCTCTAAAAGGAAATTTAAAGCCAACTAATAACGCCCGAGCCTCTTTATCAGTTTTTGCAGCCATTGTCATTGTGATATTTAGACCACGAATCTTATCTATTTTATCATATTCAATTTCAGGAAAAACAATTTGTTCTCGAATACCCAATGTGTAATTTCCAGTCCCGTCAAACGCTTTAGAGCTAACACCGCGAAAATCTCGTATGCGCGGCATGGCAATATTTACTAAACGATCTAGAAATTCATACATTCTGTCGCCACGTAACGTGACTTTGCAACCGATAGGCCAACCTTCTCGTATTTTAAATCCTGCTATTGATTTTTTTGCTAAGGTGACAAGAGATTTTTGTCCAGCAATGCGAGCTAAATCCGCCTGAGCATGCTCAATCAATTTTTTATCGGATACTGCATCTCCTACTCCCATATTAAGAGTAATTTTAAGAAGACGAGGGACTTCCATGACGCTTTTGTAACTAAATTTCTGCATGAGATCTTTGACAATTGTGTCATGATACATTTTTTTCAATCTAGCGGACATTTTTAACCTTTTTTTATCTTTCAAACGCTTTAAAAAAATCTAAAAAATTATAGTACAGCCCCCTTTTTAAGAAGGGAAACTTCTTCGCGTTACAACACTATTTCTTTGCTGGTTTTTAAGTAACGAACTTTTTTGTTATTTTCCAGGTATTTAAACCCAACTCTGCTAGGCTTTTTTCCACTCTGGTCAAAAAGAGCAACATTTGAAACATGAATGGGCTGCTCCCTTTCTATAATGCCCCCTTGTATGCCACGGTCAGGGTTAGCCTTTACATGTTTTTTCACTAAATTTACGCCAAAAACTATAACTTTATTAGCGCCGGGGAGTAAAGATTTGACCTGCCCTGTACGGCCTTTATCTTTTCCTGCGATTATAATAACAGTATCGCCTTTTTTAATCTTTGCTGACATAGATGCATTTCCTCATAAAACTTCAGGCGCCAAGGAAATAATTTTCATAAAATTTTCTCCTCTTAATTCACGCGTGACGGGACCAAAAATACGCGTACCAATCGGCTGCAACTGCGTATTTAACAAAACAACCGCATTATTGTCAAAACGAATTAAAGAACCATCTGGTCGTCGGACACCTTTCGCTGTACGCACAACCACTGCATTCAATACTTCCCCTTTTTTCACTTTGCCTCTTGGAATAGCTTCCTTGACGCTTACCTTTATAACATCGCCAATAGAGGCGTAACGACGCTTCGAGCCTCCTAAAACTTTGATACACATCACCAACCGGGCTCCACTATTATCGGCAACATCAAGTACTGTTTGCATTTGTATCATAAAAACACCTGTGAAACTACATAGCCTTTTTAATTACATCCACTAATTTCCATCTTTTTAGCCTGGACAACGGACGACACTCTTTTACCGTAACCGTATCCCCTTGTTTAGAAACATTTTGCTCATCATGCGCCAAAAGTTTAATCCTACGACGCATAAATTTTCCATATAAAGGGTGTTTGGTTCTAATTTCTATATGTACTGTAACCGTTTTATCCATCTTGTCACTCGCTACAATACCAGTGAGTGTTCTAACGTTTTTTTTCTTTTCTTGATTATTCATAAGGAGTTCGCTTTTTGATGCATAAGAGTTTTGATGCGAGCTAAATAACGACGCACATTTTTAAATGCATGAGATTTAACTTTTTGCGGATTGATTCCTTTTTGAACACGCAAGTTAAATTGTTCACGCAAAGCTGCGATCAGTTCTTCTTGCAATTCAGCCTTCGTTTTTGTTCTTAATTCTGAAATTTCCATAATAACCTCTAAACAACAATTCCCGCCAAAAAAAGGCGTTTTATCGTTTTACGATCAGTATAATCTATTGATGTTAAAGGGGAAAAACAAAAGTATCACCCCCCTTAACAATCCACTCATACCGGCGAAAGCCGGTATGACGACCTTTTCGATGCAATACACATACGTAGAGTATATACGTTACATCACTGTCCTAACGGCAAAAGATGTACCCATAGGCAGCTTTGAGCCTGCCAAAGTAAATGCTTCACGCGCAATATTTTCTGCTACTCCTTCGATTTCAAATAAGATACGACCTGGCTGAATCTGACATACCCAGTACTCAACAGGCCCTTTGCCTTTACCTTGGCGTACTTCCAAGGGTTTTTTAGTGATAGGTTTGTCGGGGAATACACGAATCCATATCTTGCCGCCCCGCTTGATATAGCGGGTGATGGTACGACGAGCCGCCTCAATCTGGCGCGCCGTCAAGCGGCCTCTTCCCATTGCCTTTAAACCGAATTCGCCAAAACTTATTTTAGAGCCACGCAGAGCCAGCCCTTTATTGCGACCCTTAAATTGTTTGCGAAATTTTGTGCGTTTTGGTTGTAACATTTCAAAACCTCATCTAACTTGCTTGTTGTTCTTGCGAAGAATCAACATCAGAGACTTGTTTTTGGCCTAATTTGCCAAAAATTTCACCCTTGAATATCCAAACTTTTACGCCAATAACACCATAGGTTGTTTGCGCAATGGTTCTAACATAATCAATATCTGCTCTGAATGTATGCAACGGCACACGCCCTTCTCTATACCACTCTGTACGAGCAATTTCAGCACCGCCCAAACGACCGCTAAGGCTAACTTTTATACCCAATGCGCCTTGACGCATTGCTGTCTGAACAGCTCTTTTCATAACCCTTCTAAACATTGCACGTCGCTCAATTTGCTGAGCAATATTCTGCGCCACTAGAGCAGCGTCGAGCTCAGGCTTACGCACTTCTTCAATGTTAATATTAACAGGAATTCCCATCATACGAGAAATTTCCTGGCGCAAATCATCTATACCCCCGCCTTTTTTACCGATTATTACACCAGGTTTGCCCGCATATACTGTAATACGAGCATTACGCGCCGGACGCTCAATTTGAATGCGGCTAATTCCCGCAGCAGCTAATTTCTTTTCCAAATAATGACGAACTTTTAAATCAGTATTTAAATAATCAGCGTACTGCCGTCCAGCATACCATTTGGATGTCCAATCTTTGTTAATGCCTAAACGCATGCCAACTGGATGAACTTTTTGTCCCATATATGCTCCCCGCGTTTGAAATTGCGAGTTTTTTGAAAAACATTTTAATGTCGCGGGGAGTATATTCTGTTGATGTTAAAGGGGGGAAACAAAGCATTACCCCGGCCCCTTAACAATCCCCGATCTTGTTGCGTTTGAGCATTGCAAAAACGGCAATCTGAAACACGGTTACTATAATACCTTACTCTGATACTTTAATAGTGATGTGAGAAGTACGCTTGAGGATACGCGCGCCACGACCTCTTGCACGAGCATGCATGCGCTTTAAAACAGGCCCTTCGTCTACATAAACGGCAGAAACTTTTAACTCGTCTATATCAGCCCCCTGATTATGTTCAGCATTTGCAATAGCAGAAGCTAAGGTCTTTTGAACTAATTTCGCTGCTTTCTTGACGCTGAACGTCAACACTTCATTTGCTCGCGCCACAGGAAGATTACGTATTTGATCTGCAACTAATCTGACTTTTTGGGGTGAGATGTGCGCATACTTAAATATTGCTGCAGCTTCTGTCATTTTTTGTCACCCTCTTTTTTCACTTTCTTATCGCCAGAATGCACACGAAATGTACGCGTATGCGCAAATTCTCCCAATTTATACCCTATCATATTTTCAGTTATATAAACAGGAACATGCTGTTTTCCGTTATGAACAGCAATCGTGAGATTCATCATATCAGGGATAATCATAGAACGCCTAGACCAAGTTTTAATAGGTCGTTTACTATTTTGCGCAAGCGCATCCTGGACTTTCTTTATAAGATGATGGTCAACAAAAGGACCTTTTTTAATAGAACGTGGCATAGTTTATCTTATTTGTGTTACTTACTGCGACGATCCTTAAGAATCATCTTCGAAGTACGCTTAATTTTACGTGTTTTGTAACCTTTTGTGGGTATACCATTTGGACTAACAGGATGACGGCCACCCGAAGTGCGTCCTTCCCCACCCCCATGCGGATGATCCACTGGATTCATTGCAACACCTCGAACGGTAGGTCTTATGCCACGCCAACGGCTCGCACCGGCTTTGCCTAACGAACGTAAATTGTGCTCTGAATTAGACACTTCCCCAATACAAGCTCGGCAAGTTGCTAATACACGTCGAATTTCACCTGAACGAACTTTTAAGAGCGCATACCCAGATTCTCGGGCAACCAGTTGCGCAGAAGTTCCCGCACTGCGTATCAATTGAGCACCTTTTCCTGGTTTCAATTCAACACAGTGAATAGTCGCACCGATAGGCATATTTTCAAGAGGCATACAATTGCCTGGCTTAATAGGGACATCGATACCAGAGATAATTTCTGCACCTGTTGAAACGCCTTTAGGTGCAATGATATATCGCCGCTCACCATCTGCATATAAAACAAGTGCAATATGTGCACTTCGGTTAGGGTCGTATTCGATACGCTCCACTTTACCCGCTATGCCTTCTTTATCTCGCCTAAAATCTATAATGCGATAGTGATGCTTATGCCCACCACCACGACGCCGAACTGTAATGCGCCCCTGGTTATTTCTGGCGCTGATACGTTTTTTAGAAACAGTCAGAGATTTATGTGAACCATCCTTATGCAACTCAGGATTGACAACTTTAATAAGCCCACGACGACCTGGCGATGTAGGATTTGTTTTAACTAACATACGCTACCCTATACTTAAATCAATGCGATGACCGCTTTCTAAAGCCACATACGCTTTTTTATAAGCTTTTCTGCGTCCAGCAAGCCGACCTTTTTTTATTTTATTTTTTGGTACTGTAATACGCACGTGATTTACTTTAACTTTAAATAATAATTCAACCGCGCGCTTGATTTCAATTTTGTTGGCATCACTGATAACAGAGAAAACATATTGACCATATTGAGCAATAAAAGAACTCTTCTCTGTCACGCGAGGCGCTAAAATAATTTTCATTAAGCGCTCTTCGCTAGGATTAAACACGTTTAGATCACCACCTGCAGCGGATTGTGCAATATTCATTGTAATCTCTCTTCAATTTTCTTAATCGCATTAGCTGTAATAAGAACATGATTAAAGCTAATCAAACTAGCAGGATTCACCGCTTCTAACGTACAAAGTTGCACTTTATGCAAATTGCGCGCAGCTAACAATAAATTTTCATCGATATTGTCGTGTACAATTAAGACATTGTCTACCTTAAGAGCTTGTAATTTTTTTAACAACAGGTTCGTTTTGGGCTGCTCAACTACAAATTCATCTACTATTAACAACCTATCTTGACGCACCAATTCTGACCAAATAGAGCGCATAGCGCTTTCATACATCTTTCGATTTACTTTTTGGCTAAAATCTCTAGGAACCGCCGCAAAAGTTTTGCCGCCTTTACGCCATAATGGGCTTCTTATTGAACCAGCGCGAGCCCGACCCGTTCCTTTTTGTCGCCAAGGCTTAATCCCGCCTCCACTTACTTCTGAACGGGTTTTTTGAGCCTTAGTGCCAGCACGAGCTCCAGCCATATAGGCAGTCACTACCTGATGGACTAAAGGCTCATTGAAAGTCTGGCTAAAAACGATATCAGAAGCTTCAATTTTTCTTCCTTCTGTTCGATCTTGGAGTTTAGTTGATAGTTCCATGTATTGTATTCTTAAGTCCTCTGAGTAAAGTCAGAGGTTTTGGGTTTGTTTGTATGAAAGCATACCAGTACCTGCCTTCGCAGTACAGATATCTATATCACAAAGTGTTTACTTTTTCTTAACAGAAGGCAAAACGATAACACGACCCTCTGAAGCGCCAGGAACAGCGCCTTTTATAAAAATTAACCCCCGCTCTAAATCAATGCGAATAATTTCTTGGTTTTGAGCAGTACGCTGCACGTTACCCAACTGACCCGCCATCTTTTTACCTGGAAAAACACGACCTGGACTTTGGTTCATGCCGGTAGAACCAGCAACTCGATGCGATAAAGAGTTCCCATGTGAAGCATCTTGGGAGCGAAAATGATGACGTTTAATAGTGCCTGCAAACCCTTTGCCTTTAGTAGTGCCTCGCACATCTACTTTTTCTCCTACTTGAAACAAATCTAGTTTCAGTTCAGAGCCCACCGCAATGTCTTTACCTTCACCCTCTGATAAATTAAATTCCCACAACCCAAGACCCGCTTGAATGCCTGCTTTGGCATAATGTCCTGCCATTGGTTTTTTAACATGGGATGGGCGAGCTTTGCTGGTAGTCACCTGAATAGCATAATAGCCATCTATCTCATGAGTTTTTATCTGCACTACTCTGTTTTCCTCAATCTGTATCAGAGTTACAGGAATAGAAACCCCAGCTTCTGTAAAAATACGCGTCATTCCACATTTTCGACCAACCAAACCTATAGGCATTTTTGCGATCTCCTTACTTACTATCCACACTAATGCGGACATCCACACCAGCAGCCAAATCAAGCTTCATCAAAGCATCAATGGTTTTATCTGTAGGTTGTACAATATCCAATAAACGTTTATGTGTGCGCAATTCATATTGATCTTGCGCATCTTTATCCGCATTAGGTGAAATAGGCACGGAATAACGTTCAATTCGTGTAGGTAGAGGAATAGGCCCACGCACTCTAGCACCCGTTCTTTTCGCAGTACCCACAATTTCTTTCACTGCAAAATCTATTAGGTTATGGTCAAATCCACGTAACCGAATGCGTATTGTCTGATTTTTTTTAGGTTGAGCCATTATATATGCCTACTTCATTAAAACTCTTGCATAACACTGCGTCTTGGGTTTTGCAAGATGCCCATTGTTGCACAACAATCCCGCCAATTACAGGCGTTTATTTGGTTGCAGAAAATTATTCAATTATTTTTGATACTACACCCGCACCAACCGTTCGTCCACCTTCTCGTATGGCAAATTTCACTCCCTTTTCCATCGCTATTGGCGATATTAAAGTAATGGTCATTTGAATATTGTCTCCAGGCATAACCATTTCTACACCATCAGGCAATTGGACTTCTCCAGTTACGTCAGTCGTTCTAAAGTAAAACTGAGGACGATATCCTTTGAAAAAGGGCGTATGGCGACCTCCTTCTTCTTTTGACAAAACATAGACTTCAGCTTCAAATTTCGTATGAGGCGTAATCGTTCCAGGTTTAGCTAATACTTGACCTCGCTCTACATCTTCCCGCTTTGTTCCACGAAGTAATATCCCTACGTTATCTCCAGCCCGACCTTCATCCAACAATTTACGAAACATTTCGACGCCAGTACATATCGTTTTCTGAGTAGCTTTTAGACCCACTATCTCAACTTCTTCTCCAACCTTTAAAATTCCTCGTTCTATTCTGCCCGTTACAACTGTTCCACGCCCTGATATAGAAAACACATCTTCTATTGGCATCAGAAATGGCTGATCTATTGCACGCTCAGGTACCGGAAAATAGTCATCCATGATTTCCGCTAATTTTAATATTGACTTTACCCCTATGTCACTCGCATCTCCTTCTAACGCTTTCAATGCCGAACCGACAACAATTGGGGTTTCATCTCCTGGAAAATCATATTTACTCAACAAGTCTCTTACTTCCATATCTACCAATTCCAGCAACTCTTTATCGTCCACCATATCCGCTTTATTCAAATAAACAACTATATAGGGAACACCTACCTGACGAGCCAGCAAAATATGTTCTCGTGTTTGTGGCATAGGGCCATCCGCGGCTGATACGACTAAAATTGCTCCATCCATCTGTGCAGCCCCAGTAATCATATTCTTTACATAGTCTGCGTGCCCTGGGCAATCTACATGCGCATAGTGACGCTTTGGTGTCTGATACTCCACATGGGCAGTGGCTATCGTAATACCTCGCGCTTTTTCTTCAGGCGCCTTGTCAATCTGGTCATATGCCTTGGCTTCGCCCCCATAGGCTTCTGCCAATACCTTTGTTAAGGCCGCCGTTAGCGTTGTTTTGCCATGATCTACGTGGCCTATTGTTCCTACGTTGATATGCTCTTTACTTCGATCAAATTTTTCCTTTGACATGAGACACCTCGTTTATAGTTTTTTATTTTTGTTTAATCACTGCTTCTGCAACACTCGATGGGGCTTCCAAATATTTGGCAAACTCCATGGTATAAGTAGCACGACCTTGTGTCAATGAGCGCAGATCAGTTGCATACCCGAACATACCTTCTAAAGGCACTTCAGCATTGATAATTTTACCTGACGGATTTTCGTCCATACCTATTACCAAACCACGCCTGCGACTTAAATCACCCACAACATCACCCATATACTCCTCAGGCGTAACCACTTCTACTTTCATGATGGGTTCCAAAAGCACGGGATTCGCTTTGGAAAAAGCTTCTTTGAAAGCCATCGAACCGGCAATTTTAAACGCCATTTCACTTGAGTCTACATCGTGGTAAGATCCATCGAACAAAGTAACCTTAACGTCTACAACCGGATATCCAGCTAATACACCACTTTGCAACTGTTCTTGAATGCCTTTACCAACAGCGGGAATGTATTCTCTTGGAATAATACCACCTACAATAGCATTCTCAAATTCAAAACCTGTTCCCGATTCCTTAGGCTCTAATGTGATCCAAACATGCCCATATTGCCCACGCCCTCCTGTTTGACGCACATACTTGCCTTCTTGTTCTACCTTTTTGCGCACCGTTTCTCGATAAGCTACACGCGGTTTGCCAACATTAGCCTCTACATTAAATTCACGGCGCATACGATCTACAATAATTTCCAGGTGCAACTCACCCATCCCTTCAATAATTGTTTGCCCAGATTCTTCATCCGTATGTACTCTAAAAGATGGATCTTCTTGCGCCAGTTTACCCAGTGCAATACCCATTTTTTCCTGGTCAGCTTTAGTTTTTGGCTCAACAGCCACAGAAATAACAGGTTCAGGGAATTCCATACGTTCCAAGGTGATAATACTGTTTTCAGCACATAAAGTATCGCCCGTGCTCGTGTATTTCAAACCAACAGCCGCACCAATATCCCCCGCACGAACTTCCTTAATTTCCTGTCTTGAGTTTGCATGCATCTGCAGTAAACGACCGATCCTCTCTTTTTTGCCTTTCACCGAATTATAAACGGCATCACCTGATTCTAAAACGCCTGAATACACACGAAAATAAGTTAAAGTGCCCACAAAAGGATCGGTTGCAATTTTAAAAGCTAAAGCTGCAAAAGGACCCTCATCAGAAGCAGCGCGAGTTGCCTCCGTACCAGACGCATCATCCAATATGCCTTTAATGGGCGGAACATCTACAGGCGCAGGCATGTACTCAATGACAGCATCCAGTAACGCTTGCACTCCCTTGTTTTTAAACGCAGAGCCACAGAGCATGGGAATAATTTCGTTTCTGATAGTGCGAATACGCAATCCTTTTTTAATTTCTTCAACAGAGAGGTCGCTGGATTCAAGGTATTTTTCTGTCAATTCTTCACTGGATTCTGCAGCAGCTTCCACCATTTGTGCTCGCAATTGCTCACATTTTTCTTTTAAATCATCAGGAATTGTTCGTGCTTCATACGTCATACCTCTATCTGTTTCATTCCAATAGATAGCCTGCATGCGCATTAGATCTACAATGCCTTTAAAATTTTCTTCAGCGCCAATAGGCACTTGAATGGGCACCGGATTTGCGCCTAATCTGTTTTTAATTTGGTCAACTACTCTGAAAAAATCAGCGCCAGGACGATCCATTTTATTAACAAACCCCATGCGCGGCACGCCATATTTGTTTGCTTGACGCCAAACAGTTTCTGTTTGAGGCTCTACACCACCAACTGAACAAAATACGGCGACAGCGCTGTCAAGCACACGCAAAGAACGTTCGACTTCAATGGTAAAATCAACGTGCCCAGGCGTATCAATGATGTTGATGCGATGTTGAGGAAATTGCTTATCCATCCCCATCCAAAAACAAGTTGTTGCTGCGGAAGTAATAGTAATGCCGCGCTCTTGCTCTTGCGCCATCCAATCCATCACGGCTGTCCCTTCATGAACCTCCCCTATTTTATGGGAAACTCCGGTATAATAAAGGATACGCTCAGTCGTAGTCGTTTTGCCGGCATCAATGTGTGCCATAATGCCGATGTTGCGATAGTGTTGTATAGGGGTTGTTCTAGACATATTCTTGACTTACCAGCGATAGTGGGCGAAAGCTTGATTTGCTTTAGCCATCCGATGCACATCTTCACGTTTTTTAACAGCTCCGCCACGACTATGCAAAGCATCTAAAATTTCATTTGCCAAACGCACTTCCATAGTTTTCTCATTCCGTTTGTTCGCATATTCAATTAACCAACGCATGCCTAAAGCAATGCGTCGTTCTGA